>Ga0222714_10003731_pt1 | contig 15291 bp, 13 predicted proteins | sample C33_3DmetaG_FD_165048 | JGI IMG/M metagenome (GOLD analysis project Ga0222714, IMG submission 165048) | Estuarine water microbial communities from San Francisco Bay, California, United States - C33_3D | ecosystem: Environmental > Aquatic > Marine > Unclassified | place: USA: California... | reverse complement strand
GCTAGCCTACCGCATGCGTCCAGGCGCATTAGGTGTCGCCTCCAGTCTCCCTCGCACCTGGATCGAAGACTCTGACGTACCAAATGCCCCAGATATTGCCTCTCAGGACCAGCTAGCGGAAGCGCGCGGGTTTATCAGGTCTCGGATAGTGCCTCTTGTGAGCGTTGCTGGAACTCCCTACTGGCATGAGGCCAATTTATTGTCTGCCAGCACGTTAAGGACCGAGAATCTTGATAGAGGTGCTTGGGCAGGGCTGGAGTGGGCATTGCGAAACTTGGTTAATCGAAGCGGCGATGTTTACGTTGTGACCGGGCCTATTTACAGCCCGTCGGCTAAGGCTTCGGAGGGAATAGGCAAGCCGCCGATCGCATTCTTTAAGCTGGTTGCTTCGCCGAGCGGCGCGCTAAGCGTGTTTCGATTCGACCAGAGTTTTGGTGTTTATCTGCATCACTGTGAGGCCAGGAGCAGTCTCAAGGTGATCGAAGCCGAGACCGGTCTGCGTTTTTTCCCAGAATGGGGGCTATCAAGATCCTATGACGAAACACTCGATTCTCAGCTCGGCTGCCGCTAGGACAGCCACCATCACTCACCCTGAAAACAGGCTTCTAGCGAATCTCTGCCAAAAAGTAATCGTCGATTAGTAGTTCTTCGGCTAGGCGATCTAAGGCTTTTCTCACAGCTGCGCCAGTGCCCTGGCTAACGGGGACCGTGCCTCGACCGAAGAGTTTGGTCTGCCAAACGATGCGTGTGCCTTCGACGAGCTGAATGCTCGTCCTGAGGGTAAGTTGTAAAGATTCCACGCCGCCTCGATCAATCACCGCTGCTTCGGTCGCAATTAGCGTCCCTGCGAGGCGCATGCCGGCACCCTCATCGGCGAGACGTGCATCGCTAGCCGCAAAGGCATTTTCCATCGCTTCGCCGACGATTTCTGCAAAGGGGCGGTCCGCAATAGCGGCGCCATTTTCGGCAGGTTCGCCCGTAAAGATCACACGGGGATCGTCTATTTCGCGCTCATCGGCGAACGCCGGCACTGATAAGGTGGTTTTCATCCCGCTTAATTCAGTGAGCTTGCCGCCGGGGAACGCTGTATTAATTTCGATACCACTCTGTGCAGACGCGCTGTTTATGACAAACAAACCCGTTATCAGTGACGCAGCGATTACAGCAACCGTTCTCACGGCACGAGCCCCCACACCAGTGGTTCTTACATTCCAAGAAGTGGAGGTCGAGATCGCTGTGATGCGTCGCTGCGTCATGAGTTGTTCCTTAACTGACTAATTGGGCGTTGAGCTTTCGCATGCACACTAAAACGCGGGCATGAACGTGAATGACGAGAATAAATGACCGTCGAAGCATGATCAAGGAATCGTGCTTAACTAGTGCTTAATGAGGGGGATAAAAAAAACCGCAGCACCTCTCTCGAGAGAAAAGGCGATGCGGTCTTTTGTTTGCGCTGTCTAGACGGGAATTTAGAGCTCGCTAGCAGGCCATGTCGGGGCATTGTTGCGCACAGTTACCGCGCGGATGCCTTGGTTTACAAACTTCTGCACTCGGCTACCTTCGTAGGTTTCAGTGGTGTAGACGTTACCCGCTGAATCGGTTGCGATACTGTGAGGCGCATAGAATGTGCCTGGCTGACGACCGCCCTGACCGAAGGTGTAAAGTACTTCCATTGACTCGCGGTCGATTACCGAAATTTTGAAATTCTGGCCATCGGCGAGGTAGATGTATTTCTGTTCTTCGTCACGAGAGAACGCGATATCCCAAGTTGAGCCTTGGTTTAGCGTTGCTGGGTTGTAAACCACCTCGCGAACATAAGTACCGTCCTTGCGGAAAACCTGAACTCGGTCTGCGCCACGGTCACACACATAGACTAGGCCATCATTTGAAGGCTCGGCGCAGTGTACAGGGCCGCGGAACTGTTGAGGGCCCGGTTGACCAGGAACATAGGTAACGTCTGCGGTGTCGTCAGGCGTGTTGCCGTAAGCACCCCAATAACGCTTGAATGCGCCTGTGGCGACGTCGACAACCGCAACACGGCGATTTTGATAGCCGTCTGCGAAATAGGCTTCGTTTGCATCGACATCAATTGCGATTTCCGCGACGCGTGCAAAGTGAGTTTTGCTGTTGCTGTCTCGACCTTCGCCCTGCATACCGATTGTGCGAATGTATTCGCCGTCGCGTGAGAATACGAGTACGTGTGAGTCGCCGCCGCCATTACCACCGATCCACACATCGCCGTTCGGTGCGATTTCGATGCCGTGATTAGAAGCAGGCCATACGTAAGGCGCGCCTTCAACGGGGCCGCCCCAGGCATTAACTACGTTGCCCTCTGCGTCAAATTCGATGATTGGTGGTGCTGGAGTACAGCATTCGGCAACGCCGCCTTGGAGACCGATTTCAGTATTGCCGCCGAATTGTGAGGCATCATTACGATGAACGATGAACACGTGGTCGCGTTCGTCGACATCGACACCGATCGTGTTACCCATTGCCCAGTTGTTAGGCAGTGGCTTTGGCCAGTATGGATCGACCAAGAAATGTGGGGCCATAACAGCATTACTCGCAGCAACACTTGGCTCCTGAATCTTCGATTGCCCCACCCCTAGTGCAACCAAGGCAACAACTAATGCTGCCCCTATAAACAATTTCGATTTTCTCATTTTTATAACCTCTATGAGCCCGGTTCACGGGCGTGAATACTCTCCAGAGTCGTACGGAGTATACTCATTTATGGGCAGGCAGTATACTCGACCGTCGATTTTACGAGATGCGTTACTCAGCGCGTTTTTTTAGTATAAATCACTGATTACTATGGAGTAAATTTAATGAGCCGCATCGAAATGCAGGAATCCTCGCAGCTTTTCGTCCAGCAATTGTCTCGCTTGAGCAGCCGTCTCGGTGTTTTTTTGGCGTTGCTTTGTGCATTGCTGCCTGCGCTCACTCAGGCTCATGATATTCCTAGTCGCATTACCGTCAATGCATTCGTTAAACCAGAGGGCAATAAGCTTACAGTCTTACTACGCGTTCCAATGGAAGCGTTTGGCGAAATCAGCTTTCCGCTCCGTGGTCCTGGCTTCATTCAGATTTCAGAGGCGGATTTCGCGATACGGGATGCCGCGCGTGTTTACATTACCGAGTCGTTTAAATTTTACGAGAACGGCGTCGAATTGACTGAGAAGCAGCTGGGCTCTGTGCGAGTCGAGTTGCCTTCCGACCGCTCCTTTGTCGACTACGACAGCGCACTCGAAAATATTCTCAGCGAGCCACTGCCCGACTCGGCGAATCTCTACTGGCGGCAAGGTGTGCTCGATGTCATGGTGACCTACCCGATTACGAGTGAGAATTCCGATTTTAGCGTCGATCCGCTGCTCGGCACGCTTGCGAATGAGACGACCACAGTACTGCGATTCGTTGTGCCCAATGGCACCGAACGCATTTTTAACTATATAGGCAATCCGGGGGTTGTCGACCTAGATCCGCGGTGGCATCAGGCGGCGCTGCGTTTTGTCGTGATGGGCTTCGAACACATCCTCGAAGGCACCGATCATCTCCTCTTCCTCTTCTGTCTAGTAATCCCATTGCGCTCGCTGCGGGGATTGATACCCGTTGTGACTTCGTTCACCATCGCGCACTCGATCACGCTCATTAGCTCGGCGTTTGGGCTCGCTCCCAATGTGCTTTGGTTTCCGCCGCTGATAGAAACCTTAATCGCTCTATCGATTGTCTATATGGCCTTCGAGAATATCGTAGGCGCGCGGCTCGAGCATCGCTGGGTAGTCACTTTTGCCTTTGGTCTGATTCACGGATTCGGGTTCTCTTTCCTTTTCAGCGACACACTGCAGTTTGCTGGCGGTCACCTGTTTTCGTCGCTGCTTGCTTTCAATATCGGTGTTGAAATTGGTCAACTATTTATCTTATTGCTGGTTATTCCTCTGCTCGGCGTGTTGTTCTCCCGCTTCGTGCAAGAGCGTGTTGGCACAATTTTATTGTCAGCACTTATCGCGCATAGCGCATGGCATTGGATGCTCGAACGCGGGACCACCTTTAGTGAATATCAACTCACCATGCCGATATTCGACGCTGTTTTTCTTGCCTCGCTGATGCGCTGGGCAATGCTGCTTTTAATCGTCGTAGCTGCCGTCTGGGTAATGTATGAAGTGTTTCGACGATTCGCGTTGATCGAATCCTTTTCGAGCTATGGGAAAGTGCACGTCCCGGACGAGAAGTGATTCGCTCTAAGATTGAATCTGGTTACAAGTTACAAAAAGTTATGCTTTAGAGCAGGTCGGGAAGGGGTTTTGAGCTACACTCAAGCCATCTATAGGAAAGGAGTAGAAGCAATGTTTGTTCCGTGTCTCAAATCCCCTCTTAGGTCCATCCCAATCGCCGTGTCACTCATCGCCAGTTTGGTGATTGCGAGTCAGGCAAGCGGCGCCGCACCGGTGCGTGTTGGCGATTTTGCGCTCATCGATAGCGCCGGCGAATTTCACCAGCTAAGTCGCTATGGGGATAAAGAGGCGCTTGTGCTGATGGCGTTCGACGCGAGCTGTGACTCGATGCAGCGTCAGGTCGATCAGTTTCAAGCATTGGAGGCTGCGTGGCAGGACAAAGGTATCGCCTTCGGCATAATTAACGCGGGATCCGACGCGGATGTTGAATCCCTTCAGAATGCGCAGCAAAGAGCCGCCCTTGAGCTTCCTTTCATGCTCGACAACAGCCAGCTCGTCACCCGCACGCTCGGGCTGACCAAGGCGGGCGAGGTGACTGTGTTGGACCCTGCGCGTTTGACGTCCGTTTACTCTGGTGGTTTAGCTTCAGTCGAGGCTTCAATCGCGGCAAAGCTTGCTGGGGAGGATACAGGTCCTAGTGCTGATGTTACCGGTTGTGACCTGACTTTCCCGGCGCTCGACGCGATTGCGGCAGCGACTCCTGATTATGCGACCGAAGTTGCCCCTATTGTGATTGAGCAGTGCGCCTCGTGTCACAGAGAAGGAGGCATAGGACCGTTCGCGCTCGACAGCCACCTGATGCTTCAGGGATGGTCGCCGATGATTAGAGAAGTGTTGCTCACCAAGCGCATGCCACCGATGCAGGTCGATCCCGCGATCGGCCATTTCAGCAATGACCGCGCGCTCAGCAGCGATGAAATACAGAAATTGATTGGCTGGATCGACGCGGGCGCGCCGCGTGGCGCCGCAGCGATCGACCCGCTCGCCGTTGTCGAGTTTCCTGATCGTAAAGCGTGGCAGCTTGGAGAGCCGGACTACATAATCAAGGCCCCAGCGATGGAAATTCCAGCCACTGGAGTGCTCGACTATATCGATATCGATGTTGAGCTTCCTTTCACCGAGGACAAGTGGGTTAAAAGCGTGCAGTTCATCGCGGGTGATGAATCCGTGCTTCATCACCTCTTGACCTACGTCACCGCTCCTGATGAAGCGTTCGAAGGCGGCGAGGCAGATACGACCTCAGTCGCAAGACGTTTCCTCGAAGGTTATGCGCCGGGCAAAGTTGATGCGATGACCTTTCCTGAGGGCACAGGAGTCTTTATTCCTGCAGGGCACAAGCTGTCGATGCAATTTCACTACACAACTAACGGGAAGGCTACCGTGGATGAAACCGTCCTAGGGCTATATATGTACGATGAGCCGCCGACCTACGAAAACTTCACCCGATCTGTTGCAGCGAACTTCAGAATCCCCGCCTATGCAAAGGATCATGAAGTCAAAGCTGCCTACACGTTTCAAGAAGATGTTGTGGTGACGGGCCTGCGAGCGCATATGCATTTCCGCGGCAAAGACATGAAATTTACAGCACAGTTTCCCGATGGCCGCTTGCAGGATCTTCTCAGCGTTCCCAATTACAGCTATGCCTGGCAGCCGACTTATGAACTCGAAGAAGCGATGGAGTTGCCTGCTGGGACTAAAGTGCATGTCACTGGCTCATTCGATAATTCAGAATACAACCCCGCGAATCCCGATCCAAGCAAGGAGCTCAGATTCGGATTGCAGAGCTGGGACGAGATGTTTATCGGTTACTGGACTTATCACGCAGCAGAACCCACTAATCAGTAACTGACGACACGCTTGGGTCGTTATGACAGACTATTTCGTTTGCGTGCAGGCGGAGCCTTGTTATTATGCTGAGTCGTTGAAGGCTTCGCGCTTAATAATAAAAATCGAACAATAATTCGAATAATAATTCGGGAGAAAATTTAATGTCCTCGGTCTTTATCATCCTCTTCGGGTTGATCGGCTTCACCTTCGGCTGGTTTGTCTATTCAAAATTCATCGCAGAAAAAATTTACCGCCTTGATCCCGATTATGTGACGCCTGCTCACACGTTTAACGACGGGATTGATTTTGTACCGACGAACAAATTCGTTCTTTGGGGCGCGCATTTCACGTCGGTTGCCGGCGCCGCGCCAATTGTTGGGCCTGCCATTGCCGTTTACTGGGGCTGGGGACCTGCGCTTCTCTGGGTTACGTTCGGGTCTATTTTCTTTGCCGGTGTCCACGACATGGGCGCTCTATGGGCAAGCACGCGCCACAAGGCTAAGTCGATTGGTGCGCTGTCCGAGGACGTCGTGGGTAAGCGCACGCGGGCGCTCTTCATGGTGGTTATTTTCTTGCTGCTACTCATGGTGAATGCCGTTTTTGGCACTATTATTGCCAGCGAGATGGTCGAAATCCCCACATCAGTATTCCCGGCATGGGCAGCGATTCCCGTTGCGGTTGGTATCGGTGTTCTAATCCGAAAGCAATTTAACCTCCTGCTAATCTCGATAGTCGGTGTGGTTATTCTTTACTTCTCTATCTACATCGGCAGCGTTATGCCTCTTGAACTACCTGGCGACATCTTCGGCCTTGGTCCAAATGGCAACTGGATTATCTTGCTGTTTGTTTATGCGGGTATTGCCTCCAGCCTGCCGGTTTGGTTGCTGCTGCAGCCGCGCGATTACATTAACGGTGCGCAATTGGTTGTCGGACTTTTCGCTCTTTACGGTGCTGTCCTGTTGACGTTGCCCGATGTGACCGCACCGATGTTCAACGATAATCTCGCGGAGAACACCCCGCCGATATTCCCGATCCTCTTCGTAACGATTGCGTGTGGCGCTCTGTCAGGTTTCCACGGCATCGTTTCGTCTGGCACAAGCTCTAAGCAGCTGAATAACGAAAAAGATGCGCGCTTCGTCGGATATCTCGGGGCACTGGGCGAAGGCACCCTCGCGCTTATCACTATTACCGCAGTGACAGGGTCGCTGTATGCAGCTAACGCTGCCGATTGGAACGGCATTTACTCAGGCTTCGGCAGCGGCGGAGCGAGCGCGTTTATCGCTGGTGGCGCTGCGTTGATTACCGAAGGATGGAGTATCCCAATAAGTTTTAGCGAAACAATGCTTGCTGTGATGGTCGTATTGTTCGCGGGAACGACAATGGATGCGGGGCTTCGTCTGCAGCGATACATTATTCAGGAGTGGGGAAGCATCTATGAGATTGCGCCGCTGAAGAACAACATTGTCTCAACGCTTGTTGCTGTGTTCTCCTGCCTAATTCTTGCGTTTGGGGCATCGAACGGTGGCTATCCTGGCGATGGGGGCATGGTAATTTGGCCTCTGTTCGGCGCATCAAATCAGATCCTTGCGGCGCTAACGCTGTTGGTTATCTCGATATTCCTGATGCGACTAGGTCGTCCGGCTATTTACACATTAGTGCCGATGATATTCATTATTTTTGTCGCATTTTGGGCGAGCGCTTGGTACCTCATTGACTATTATCGCGGCGAGAAATGGCTATTAATGGCGCTCAGCCTTGCGGTCATGAGCGCAAGCATCATCGTCGTGCTAGAAGCTTTCTCGGTTATCGGTAAAATTCGCCGCGGCGAGAAACTTGATGTAGCTGACGAGCAGGCCTAGAGGCCTCCTCTTACTCAGGCCTCTTACTCGACCGAGCGTTTGAGCAAGAAAAGAAAAAAACCCGCCGGCACCTAGCTAGGCGGGTTTTTTATTGCCGCAATGGATTGCGGGTCTCGAACAGGGCGTGGTTTAGAAGGGTATAGAAGGAACGCGATTGATGCATGATAACAAGGGAAGCTGGGCAGGGTGCCTCGCTCATCATGGAGGCTGTGTGCTTAACGTGCAGCGTTTTGCGGAAATCGACTCGACGAATGCCGAAGCTCTGCGGCAGCTTAAATCAATTGCTGAGGGCGAGCATTGCGCGCCGTCGGCTCTGATCGCCGAGAGTCAGACCACCGGTCGAGGACGCCGCGGGCGGGCGTGGCTTAGCAAGCCGGGCGCGGGGCTCTATCTCTCTTTAGTGCGCACCTTTTCTCTGAAGCCGGACGCGCTTCAGGGGTTGAGTCTCGTCGTAGGGTTGGCTGTTCAGAGTGCTCTGACCTTACTCGGTGCGAATGAAATCAAGCTCAAATGGCCAAACGATATTATTCATAAGGGTCGTAAGCTTGGCGGGATTCTGCTCGAACTTCGTCAAGTTGGAGACCTTAGCCATGTTGTCATGGGTATCGGAATCAATAGTAATTTAGCGGATCAAGAGCTTCTAAGCCTCGACAGGCCCACGGTAGATCTTTCTCGAATAATCGGCAGCGAAATTGACAAGGAGGCGCTCTGCGTGGGTCTGCTCAACCAGCTGTCAAAAGATATCGATCAATTCATTGTTCATGGCTTCGAGTCTTTCATTGTTCGATGGAACGAGGCCGATTACTATTTGGGTAAAAGCGTAACTGTCCTGCAGGGCCAAGAGTGCCTGCAGGGTGTTAGCTGCGGTGTCGATGCCACCGGTGCGTTGATGCTGAAGCAAGCAACGGCTAAGGATCAGACGGGGTCAAAAGGCGAAGACACAATGCTGCGGTTTGAAGGGGGTGAGCTAAGCCCTTCGCTCCGCGCCGAGGGAGAATAACAGTGGATCTTGAGATCGATGCAGGTAACTCGCGGCTGAAATGGCGGTTACGCGGTGACGACAAGGTGTGGCCAATACGCCTTGCTAAGACGCCTGCCGATATCGCCCACGCTATTGCTAAAGAGAGCGGAGTGACGGACCCCGTCTGCGATCGTATCGACCGCGTGAGAATAGCAAGTGTCAGATCGCCGGAGTCGTTGGCCGAGTTAGTAGTCGAAAGCAACCGCTTGTTTGGTCTGGATCCTGAAGTCGCCAAGGTGATGAGCACGCATGCCGGAGTCACGATCCGTTATAGCGACCCCAGCAGGTTGGGTGTAGACAGGTGGCTTGCAATGCTTGCGGCCCATGCTGCATCGACCAAGGCCTGCCTCGTTGTTGACTGCGGAACGGCACTGACCATCGACAAACTCACTGAAAGCGGTGAGCATTGTGGCGGGTATATTATCCCTGGGCTTGCGCTAATGCGGCGCAGTTTGGAAGAGAATACCCGAATAAGACTCAACAAAGAGTTCGAAATCGGCGGAGTGGCGCTAGGCCATTCAACCGATGAGGCGGTGTATCACGGAAGTTTGGCTGCAGCCGTTGCTCTCATCAAGGCGAAATTTGAAGAGTCCAACCAAGAGGAAGTCGAGCGTGAACTCTTTATCACCGGAGGCGGTGCCGACGAGCTAATGCCACATCTTAAGCACTGCAGGGCGCGGCATATGCCAGATTTGGTGCTTGATGGATTGTCGCTGGCTTTTTAGGGATAGCGGGCTGCTACCAACTCTTTGGAGGTCGGATTGCGCTACATATTGCTCGTTCTAGCCATTGCTAATATTGGTTATCTAGTTTGGCACCTCTCGGCAGACGAAACTGCGGGTCCAGATTCTCGCTCGTCGGTGATGGAAAACTCGGCGAGACCCCTTATTAACACTGGGCTAATCAAGGTCGCCGAGCCTAATCAGTAATAGCATGCCATTAGCGCTTTTTTGCGCTAAACGATTGCACCTCGTGGGCAATTCCCATAAAATGCCGCTCCTGTGTAAGAGAGCCGAGGGTTTTTATTGTCCCTTGGGGAGTCTTGTAGGAGGGGTTCCCGAGTGGCCAAAGGGATCAGACTGTAAATCTGACGCGCAAGCTTCGGTGGTTCGAATCCACCCCCCTCCACCATATTAATCTTTATGATTCATAGGGTTATGCAAGTGTTGTTTGCTCTACGCAAGTTGCAGGCGGGTATAGTTCAGCGGTAGAACCCCAGCCTTCCAAGCTGGTTGCGCGGGTTCGATTCCCGCTACCCGCTCCATTTTTCAGAGGCTCGCGCCATCGGTGTGGACTCCAATGGTGCTAGTTTTTCGCTCGCATAGCTCAGGCGGTAGAGCACTTCATTGGTAATGAAGAGGTCCCAGGTTCAACTCCTGGTGTGAGCACCACCTTTTTCGAAGGTTTTGTTAGTTGGCAGTCTGGCGCTTGGTTCAGGTCAGGTGCGCCAACAGCTAGTTAACAAAAATTTAGCGAGAAGTTAGGGTAAAGAAAGAAAAAGTGTTTCGGCTCTTTCAGTTTGAGACGGGACAAATGAGAATTAACGAGAAAGACCTGTGCGCAGGTAAATGTTGAGGGCAGTCGAGAATGGCTAAGGAAAAATTCCAAAGAAGTAAGGTTCACGTAAACGTCGGTACGATTGGACACGTTGACCATGGCAAGACAACATTGACTGCTGCACTGACGAAGGTTTGCGCAGAGGCTTATGGTGGTTCGGCGCGTGATTTCTCGCAGATCGATAATGCCCCTGAAGAGAAGGCGCGTGGTATCACGATTTCAACGTCGCACGTTGAATACGATTCACCTAATCGTCACTATGCGCACGTTGACTGTCCTGGACACGCCGACTACGTTAAGAACATGATCACTGGTGCTGCACAGATGGATGGCGCTATTTTGGTTTGTTCGGCTGCAGACGGCCCTATGCCACAGACTCGCGAGCACATCTTGCTGTCGCGTCAGGTTGGCGTGCCTTACATTGTCGTGTTCATGAACAAGGCAGACATGGTTGACGACGCAGAGCTGCTTGAGCTTGTTGAAATGGAGATTCGTGAGCTCCTCGATCAGTACGACTTCCCGGGCGACGACACGCCAATCGTTATTGGTTCTGCACTGAAGGCGCTTGAGGGCGACGCGTCAGACATCGGCGTTGCGTCGGTGTTGAAGCTTGTCGATACGCTCGACAGCTACATTCCTGAGCCTGTGCGCGACGTTGACCAAGCCTTCCTGATGCCTATCGAGGACGTGTTCTCAATTTCAGGTCGCGGTACTGTTGTGACTGGTCGTATTGAGCGCGGCATTGTTAACGTTGGCGACGAAATTGAGATTGTGGGTATCCGCGATACTACGACGACTGTATGTACGGGCGTTGAGATGTTCCGCAAGCTGCTAGACGAAGGTCGTGCGGGCGAGAACGTGGGTGTTTTGCTGCGTGGTACTAAGCGTGAAGATGTTGAGCGTGGTCAGGTTCTTTCTAAGAAGGGAACGATCAAGCCGCACACAAAATTTGAGGCTGAGGTGTACATCCTGTCGAAAGACGAGGGTGGCCGTCACACGCCATTCTTCAAAGGCTACCGTCCACAGTTCTATTTCCGTACTACAGACGTGACAGGTGCTTGTGAGCTCCCTGAGGGCGTTGAAATGGTGATGCCTGGTGACAACGTGAAGATGGAAGTGACGTTGATTGCCCCAATCGCGATGGACGAAGGTCTACGTTTTGCGATCCGTGAAGGCGGCCGCACAGTAGGCGCGGGTGTTGTAGCGAAGATAATCGAATAAGCCGTAACCGGTATTTGCTAAGCCGAGACCTCCGCCAGGGCGTCTCGGCTTAGTCGTCTCTATAGAGTTTAGGATAGAGTTAAAGAAAGAGTTTAGGCCAGTAGCTCAATTGGCAGAGCAGCGGTCTCCAAAACCGCAGGTTGGGGGTTCGATTCCCTCCTGGCCTGCCACATTCACGCTGCGACAGTCACAGCGGAAGGCGGGATTAACGCATCGGCCACTTGCTGATGATGGATGAGCTTAGTTGGAGCCGGTGAATTACTGGTCGAGCTCTCCAAAATAAGAGAATAAGCGAGCACTATGTCAGAGAAAATTGAAGGCGCGAGCACAAAGCTAGACGGTCTTAAGTGGCTCGTTGTGGTGGCGATTACTGCTGCCGCGATTTACGCAAATTCTTATTTCGCGGCGGAGTCGCTGCTTGTCCGAGTGATCGGATTGATAGTAGCGGCGGGTGTCGCAGGCTGGATCGCCATCCAAACCGTGCGAGGGCGATCGTTCCTCGAGCTCTGCCTCGAAGCGAGAACTGAGATACGCAAGGTGGTATGGCCAACTCGGCAAGAGACTACTCAGACTACGATTGTAGTACTGGTTGTTATCTTCATTGTCGCCATCATTCTGTGGCTACTTGACTGGGCGCTTAACAGCGTCGTGTCATCGATAATCGGATAGGGGCAATAATGGCTAAGCGTTGGTATGTAGTTCACGCCTTCTCCGGATACGAGAAGAAGGTGATGCTCTCTCTTAAAGAGCGTATTGCCTTGCAGGGTATGGAAGATCTCTTCGACGAGGTCCTCGTGCCCACCGAGGAAGTGGTGGAAATGCGGGCGGGGCAGAAGCGCAAGAGTGAGCGGAAATTCTTCCCGGGTTACGTGTTGGTTCACATGGAACTAAACGACGACACGTGGCATCTGGTTAAGAACACGCCACGCGTCATGGGCTTCATTGGCGGCACAGCTGATCGGCCGGCTCCCATTACATCGAAAGAGGCAGACAAGATCCTACAGCGCATGGAAGCAAGTGAGGATACGCCCGCACACAAAACTGTCTACGAGCCTGGCGAAATGGTGCGTGTGACTGACGGTCCTTTCAACGATTTCACTGGGACTGTAGAAGAAGTTAATTACGAGAAAAATAGGCTGCGCGTAGCAGTGCTCATTTTTGGTCGGTCTACCCCTGTCGAATTAGATTTCGGTCAGGTGGAGAAGAGCTAGTCTTAAGCTCTGGTCTGGTCTACGCATTTAGCGAGGGCGAGCCAAAAAGTAGGCATGGATTTTCGGGCGGAAGCCCGAAGTTAGGAGGTCAGAAGGTGTCGCCTAGATGCCCTAGACCATTAAAGACGAGCTCTAAGTTGTTTAGAGTACGCAGGGGAGTTAGCAGGGTTTAGTTCGACAAAAGCCCGCGTTAACGTCTGCACCCAAGGAGAGTAACATGGCTAAGAAAGTACTAGCTTATATCAAGCTACAAGTCGGGGCTGGCAAAGCCAACCCTAGTCCACCTGTCGGACCTGCTCTAGGTCAACACGGTGTTAACATCATGGAATTCTGTAAGGCGTTCAATGCTGCGACACAAAGCTTGGAAGTGGGCTTACCAATCCCAGTAGTGATCACGGTCTATTCGGATCGTAGTTTCACTTACATCATGAAAACTCCACCTGCCTCGGTTCTTCTGCGAAAGATCGTCGGCATTGCTAAAGGCAGTGGTCGTCCAAACACTGAGAAGGTTGGCACAGTGACTCGTGCTCAGCTCGAAGAAGTGGCGACACAAAAAATGCCTGATTTAACTGCGGCTGATATGGACGCAGCTGTGCGTACATTGGCGGGCAGCGCGCGTAGTGCCGGCCTCAACGTCGAGGGAGTTGTGTAACATGGCTAAATTAAGCAAAAAGAAAAAAGCTCTCGCGGCCAAGATCGAGCCAGGCAAAGCGTACTCGGTGGCTGATGCGGTTGCGATTCTAGCCGAATTTGCGACCGGCAAATTCAAAGAGTCGCTAGACGTATCGGTTAATCTCGGCATCGACGCACGTAAGTCAGATCAAGCTGTTCGTGGCTCTACTGTTTTACCAGCGGGTACCGGCAAAGAGGTCCGTGTCGCTGTATTCGCTCAGGGCGAAAATGCGGAAAAGGCAAAAGCAGCGGGCGCTGATGTCGTTGGTTTCGATGACCTTGCCGAAAGTATTCAGGCGGGCAACCTCGATTTTGACGTGGTTATTGCCACGCCAGACGCTATGCGCGTTGTTGGTAAGCTCGGTACCGTTCTAGGCCCTCGCGGTTTGATGCCTAACCCTAAGGTTGGAACCGTAACGCCAGACGTTGAGACTGCGGTTAAAAACGCGAAGGGTGGCCAGGTGCGCTATCGTACAGATAAAAACGGCATCATCCATGGCGGAATCGGCAAGGTAGACTTCGATGTTGCAGCTGTAACGGCCAACCTCGAAGCGCTTCTGCAGGACCTCAAAAAGGTGAAGCCTGCGTCAGCCAAGGGTGTCTATATTCGCAAAGTAACGTTGTCATCGACGATGGGTCCTGGTCTTCAGATCGATCACTCGTCGCTTTCAATCTAAAGAATTCGCAGGCTGATGCATGGCATCAGCCGCAGCGCCGCTGAAGCTAGTCTTGTTCAGCGACAGACTTTGGGGTTTTGTCAGTTTACTGACGGGGCCGTCAAAGACCGTAGGTGAGGCGTGATTCTGCCGTTAGGCAGGCATCGGTCTCTTAATTTCCTACGCAGATGGTGAAGCCCAACTTGAGCTTTAGCCTGCTTCGCAGAGCTAAGTTCAGGTTCTACTCACCGAACGAAAGAAGGCAGTTGGTTAGAGTTTTATATTCTCTCTACTGTTTTCGTCCAAAGCTCGAAAGAGCTTAAGGATTACTTGTCACGAAATCGACGGTTGTTTTTACGAGGCTTATCCCTCGAAGAAAAGACTGACGACGAGTGAGGGTGATCACAACAATATGGAGTTGAGATAGTGGCTATTAGATTGGAAGACAAGAAACAAATCGTTTCCGAAGTCAATCAAGCTGCTAGCAGTGCTTTGTCTGCAGTCCTCGCGGATTACCGCGGTGTGACTGTAAGTCAGATGACTGCGCTTCGTAAGAATGCGCGAGACAATAATGTCTACCTACGTGTTGTTCGCAACACGCTGCTTAAGAAAGCGGTAGAGGCGACAGATTTCGAGTGTATTCAAGAAGTGCTAGTTGGACCGACCATTCTCGCGTTTTCACAAGACGATCCCGGCGCCGCTGCTCGTGTGCTAAAGGATTTTGCGAAAGAGAATGCTAAGTTCGAAATCAGAGCATTGTCTGTTGGTGGCAAGTTATTAGACGCAAGTCAGATCGATGTATTGGCAAAACTGCCGACTCACGACCAGGCTCTGTCTATGCTTATGAGCGTGATGTTAGCGCCTGTAACGAAGCTTGCGAGAACCATGAAAGAGGTTCCCTCGAAGGTAACGCGTGGCGTTGCTGCAGTTCGAGACCAGAAGCAGGAAGCAGCCTAGTTTTCTCGTTGTTTAGGCAACGAGACACAAAATTTATTTTAATTATTTTATTAGGAGATAAGAGTCATGGCTCTATCT
>Ga0222714_10003729_pt1 | contig 15295 bp, 4 predicted proteins | sample C33_3DmetaG_FD_165048 | JGI IMG/M metagenome (GOLD analysis project Ga0222714, IMG submission 165048) | Estuarine water microbial communities from San Francisco Bay, California, United States - C33_3D | ecosystem: Environmental > Aquatic > Marine > Unclassified | place: USA: California... | reverse complement strand
CAAAATAATACATTATTTGATACCATCTCCAGCATGGCAGATGAAAGGGGCGTTCTAGGCACCATTTGGAACGAGTGGCAGACCTCTTGGAGTGGTTCCGAAGTAATCGCTTCTGATGAAGCAATTATTGATTCCAGGACGGGTCGTTCCGCAATTGGAAGTAATAGTACAGTACAAAGAGGTGGACAAGGAATTAGAAATGTTACAACTACAACTTTCCAAGATTTCCGTGATGATGATGTTCTCACAACTGCTATTACTGCTCGTACAAGAACTAGAACCAGAACTGGAACTCAGAATCAATTGACTGGTTTTGATACGGTCAATCAGGCATTTGGAAATAGAGTTGTTGGCGTCAACTTTATTCCTTTCATGAGAACAAGGGCAATTGGTTGGAGAGTAACTGGTCTCAAACCAAATACAAGAGTTTATGCGTTCTTTGATAATATTGATGTCAATGCTTGGATTTGCCCAGACTCAACTTATACTGGAGAACCACAAAGTTCACCAAAAGGATTTAGTCAACCAATTATTGCAGATTCTGAAGGAAACGTTAGTGGTATTTTCATTGTTCCAAATGGATTCCCACCATTAGATACTTTAGATGATAATGTTGTAACAGAGCTTGCTGCTAGAGGAATTTCTGGTAGTGATCTTGATAGAAGAAGAGTAACTTCAAGTTCTTCTACGCAAGGATATACTCGCCAGAAGTTCACAGGAAACGTAGAGGATCTCATCTACAACTCTGAGGGAACATTTAGACAATTTAGGGTCGGTGAAAGTGTATTGAGATTTACATCCAGTTCTAAGAATGCTTCAAGAGAGGATGAAGTAGATACATTTGCCGAGAAAGAGTATTTCGCAATCGGTCTCATGGAGACCACTGAGAATACAATCATGGCAACTAGAGTTCCAACGATTGCTCAGAGATCCGTAAGCGATCAGGACACTGCACAGTTTGTTGATGGCGTCAGAACTAATGTTGATGTCAGAAGAACAAATACTGGAACTAGTACTGCGACTGCAACAGGAAACTGGTTCGATCCAGTTGCACAAACCTTCATGGTAGAGGGTTATGGTGATGGGATATTCATGACTGGATTAGAAGTATACTTCAAAACAAAGAGTGATGTAACACCAACTCAGTGCTATTTGACTGAGACTCTTCTAGGAACTCCTGGTAAAAAGGTAATTCCATTTAGTAATGGAATTCTGCAACCAGATACTAAACTGAAAGTTGTAAGTGATTCTGCAATTAGCTTTATTGAGGGAGAAACAATCATCGGTATTCAGTCTGGAGCTTCTGGAACTGTAAAATCTGACTTGAATATCTTAGGAATCACTGAGACAACAAATTATTCAAATAATGTTTATGATCTAATCTTAGATAACCACAATGGAGTTTCATTCTTACCAAATGAGCAAATTAAGATTCAGAGATTCCCAGAACCAACTTCAGTAACAAGGATTGCAAAAGAATCTTATGCAGCATCTAAAGCATATGTAAAAACTGGTGGAACTGGTTATACTTCAGCATCTGTCACATTCTCTGCTCCACAGCAAGTTGGTGGATCTCAAGCAACTGGTATTGTCAGATTATCTTCTGATGGTAGGGTTTCTGAGATTGTAATCACGGATCCTGGATCTGGTTACACCGAAGAACCATCTGTCTCAATTCAAGGTGATGGTGCTGGAGCGACTGCAGTTGCAGATACTAGATTAATTTACAAACCAGTTTCTATGGGTGTTGCAACTTCTGAAGATGCAAGCATTCCTTCTAGATTTAACTTTGAGGCACCAGTATTCCTAGAAAATAATAGAGAATATGCATTCGTTGTCCTTTCAAATAGTCTAGATTACAACATGTATGTTTCTAGACTCGGAGAAATTGAGATTGGAACTACGCAAAGAGTTTCTGAGCAACCATATCTTGGTTCTCTATTCAAGTCTCAAAACTCTACTGCTTGGACGGCAGATCAATTTGAAGACGTGAAGTTTACTCTATACAGGGCTAAATTCAATACAAGTAATACTGCTACAGTTGAGTTCTTTAATGATAAACTATCATTCAAAAAACTTGAGGGTAGACCTATTGAAACCAATAAGTTGTCATATAGAGGCGGCACTTCCATTGGTGAAAATATTTTCACTAGTACAACTGCACCAACAACTTATGCAGATACTGTCTTTGGTGCAAACCCAAGAATTGTAAGAGTTCGTCATTATAATCATGGAATGAATGAGGGAGACTATGTAATCCTTAATGGCATAACTGGTGTTGGTACTGGAGATCCACAGTCTAATGGTATTGCAATTTCAAAACTCAATACAGTTCACCAAATTACAAACGTTGACCACAATTCATATAATGTTCTGATTCCAAAATCAGCAACTTCTACTGCAGATCAGGCAACTGAAAGTGGAAGAGTTGGTGGAGATTTTGTATACGGTACTCAGAATCAACAATTCCAAGTTATCCAACCACAGATTGGATTACTTCAGTTCGGTGGAACTGCGGTCACGCATTCTGTTACAGCATTGAGATCATCTGCAGTTGATTACATCAACCAATCAGCATATGCTCAACATACATTCTCGGTAACTCCTGGATCCAATACATATCTAACTGATAACTATCAGATTCTTTCTGAAATCAATGAAGTCAGAAAGAATGGTGGGGAAAAATCATTCAAATATACAATTACACTACAGACAAGCAATGATGCCATTTCTCCTGTAATTGACTTGGATAGAGTCAATATGTTTGTCACAATGAACTTGATTGATAATCCAAAACCAACTTCACCAAGATTTGGATATCCAGTTTACAGACTATATCCATTTGATGCTCCACCAAATTCTGGTGGTTCATCTACAACTTCTAATCTTGCAATTGGTTCTATTATTCAACAGGTATATAAAGTTGACAGTAATGGTAACAGAAACTTCATTACTGGGTCTATTGAATCACTTTCTTCTACACACATTCAGGCAGAGATTGTTGGTATCAATACTGTAGAGAATTATATTGACATTCGTTATTTGAAAATTCCAACTACAGATATCAACTCACAATCTGGTTTGAAGATTTTATCTGCTGGTCAAAGATTTAGTCCACAAGACGCAGCAAATCCAAATCTAACCGCATATGTATTCCAGGTAGCTGGTTCTTCAACCGACTACTATCTACATACTTCTACTACAAACCTTGGCGGTTACCTTTATAGGGATGAAACTGAAAGTGAGATGGGTGCATTCTCAGCTAAGTATCAGACAAAGATTATCAAACTTGAAAACCCAGCAACTAACATTGATGTTAGACTAACTGCAAATCTTTTCAACAATAAAGATATTCAAGTTCTGTACAAGATCAAACCAACCACGTCTGATAAATCAATGAATCAACAACCTTGGAGATACTTCAATCCCAAGTTTGTGTCAACTGCACAACTTAAGGAAATCAAGATTCTTGATGCTGGATCTGGTTATAGCAGCCCACCATCAATTACATTGAATCCACAAAATGGAGTTGAACTCACACCTGTTATTAATGTTGGTACTGGTGAATTGACTGATATCATTATCACAAATAGAGGATCTGGATTTACCTCAGCACCACAAGTCATTATTGATGCAGCATCTGGTGGAGCAGGAAACGCTATCAGTGCGAGAAGTGTCACAGCACCTGGATCTGGGTATGCACCAGCAGTAGGAACTAATACTTATAATAACATTGCAGCAATTTATGATGCATCATCACCACTGAATCTACCTTCATCTGGTAGTGGCGCAACATTTGATCTAACCGTAACTAATGGTGCTGTCGCATCAGCAACACTGAACTCTGCTGGTTCTGGTTACTCAGTAGGAGAAATTCTAACTGTAGATCCAAACTTTGATGGTGCTGGAGCTGGATCTGGTTTGACGATTGAAGTTACTGCTGTTACTGCCGCTGGTGCCCCAACATCGGTAGCTATTGCTGAAGCAGTTATCTTCCCAGTTGATTTTGATGAAGATATGAGTGGTCTAGCAAATAACTTTGACGACATTCAAGTTGAAAATTCTGATGTATTGAATCCTTCACTTGAAGATCCAAATGCTTTCAAAGAGTATAGATATAGTGTAGAAGATCTTCAAGAATTTGACTCATTTGCAGTCAAAATTCTAATGAGAGTGAATGAAAATGGACCAGCATTTGTTCCTAAGATTGAAGATCTAAGAGCAATCGCAAATATCTAGTATGGAACATGTAAAAATCGAAGGTCACTCGTCTCTAAGAAAAAACTTGGAGACGGGTGCTATTATCAATGATGATAAAGATGCATATCAAACGTACATGAAATCTAAAGAAAATTATAAGAAGATGCAGGATACTGTAAGCGATATAAATAAGATGAAGGAAGAGATGTCTGAAATCAAAACTCTACTGAAGGAATTGCTAAAGAAGAATGTCTAACAAAGTTCTCTTACAGAAATCAAAACTTTCTGAACTAACTCTCGATCAAATTGCAGAAGATGTTGCTTCGAAGGTATCCGTAAGCAGTTATAAGATACTTAAGAATCAGAACGTCATTATCTTTGATGGTGATGATCAGGAAGTTCTTTACAGTGAGATCAAGGCATTAGAGTACGGAAAAGTACAAAAAGATCACAGCAATTTTGCATTACATGCAAGTAGATCAACTATTGCACCAGGAACTTCAACAAGATATTGGCACCTGGATGCGATTACCAGATTAGATTATAACCACCTATCTGGAAACAATGGTACATTTTCTTCCATTAATAATGGAGAAGATATTGACATTTATGTCATCGACTCTGGAGTTCAAGGTGCTAGCAGACCTACTGGAAATGGTGCAGCACTCCATCCCGAACTTTATGATCCAGATCATGTTACTGATCTAAACGGAGCAACAGAACAGGGTTTTTATAGAGTATATGAACTTGCAACCTCTTTATATGATCCAGGCACAACCAATGGTAACGATCCACAATCCACTGGTAGTATAGGTGACGATGGTCACGGAACTAATTGTGCCATTCTTTCTGCTGGTAGATATGCTGGTGTCGCAAATAAAGCAAAGATTTATTCTGTAAGAGTTTCAGATGATCTTGGTCTCATTTATTTGTCACAAATGCTTCTTGCATATGAAGCAATTTACAAACATAATGATCCCAATGATGCAGATTTCAAAGGAAATACTTTAGATGGTAACACTAGAGCAAGACCATCTGTTGTAAACGTAAGTATTGGTGCTACAGTTCCAAATCCACTTTCTCCATATATTGATAGAAATGAAGATCTTGGCGGTCCATCAGCACTAAACGTCGGAGAACTTTTGGATGATGGTGAATATATTCTAAGCTCCGAATATGGTGTTGCAGTATGCCGTTCTGCTGGTAATGGAATGGCATTCACCAGTCCAGACGAAGGTGGTGATGTTTTCTATGGTCCACAGAACACAAAAATTACTCTTGGATCCAGAAACGCAGGTCAAGCATCCATTCTTGATGCAGAAATTAGTTTTGCTCCAGAGTGGAATGGTCTAGGTGAATCTGATAAATTTGTTGTCGGTGCAACCAAAATTAATGGAACAACAGGAAGGCAAACTTTTGCAGATTTCACAAACTATGGTGATGCTGTAACTTGCTATGCTCCTGGTCAAGGAATCATTTGTCCTGCATATAACTGGACATCAAATTCAACCTACTCTTCAACACACTACACAATTAGTGGTACATCATTCTCGTCCCCAATTATGGCGGGTATGGTTGCCGTTTGGAAGCAAATCAATGACGCACCTTTTGCTGGTCAAGGTGAGCACCTAGCATCACTTGCCGCTGAGAAGAAATTTAGATTTACTGATTACTCAAATGCTGCAAATATTCTTTTAGAACCAGCTGGTAGTTTCCAAAATCCTACCAATGTATCTTCTGGAGCTGCAATAACCAGATACCTATCAACATCAAACTCTTCCACTTGGTATCCAATTTCAACAACTGGTGGAACCAACCAACTGAAGATTCAATTGAATGCAGCATTATGGTCGCAATTGAGTCCAGCGCAAAATGATATTTGGGAATTTGAATTCCCAAGAGTTGAAGATCCTGGTGTTTTGGATCCAACGACTAAACTAGGATCACTTAGGACTCAAGATAATATTCACCTTGGTGAAAGGAGAGATTATGAAGTAACAGTTCAGGGTGGAAGTTTCTCTCTTGCTAGAATTCTAGATGGCGTCGCTGGACCAGCGACATCTGCACCAGTTTTGACTCTGCAAGATGGTTTCGTTTATAGATTCTATCAAACTGATGTATCTAACCTGACACATCCATTCAATATCTCAAATGTTTCTGATGGAACTCATGGTGGTGGTGATGATTTTACTGATTATGTCCAGACTCTTACTGGCGCTTCAGCGAATACTTATAAACTAAACCTCAGATTCTTCAAGGATTTGGGATCTGGTGCAGAAGAAATCACAAGAACTGAATATAATGGACTTGTTGGATCTGGAACTTCTTGTTGGATTGAATGGATTAATCCAACTGGTCAGACTCATCCAAAAGTAGATAGCAGCATTTATGCTGGAACATACTACTATTATTGCCCAAATCATACGTCTTTTGGAAATCAAATTAATCCTAGTGCTGCACCATCCTCATCCACAATCGCTGGAATTGATCTTTATCAGTTCTGTAGTAAGTGGAGAACAATTTCTGCAGTTGACGCGGTAAACTATACAGTCACATTTACTGCAGATCAAACTTCCACAGGATCAGAAGTTGGTGGTGGTGGAGCATTCTCCCAATGCGATGAACTAACTGGTACTGGATCTTGGCCAAGATGGCCAATTAGATTTACAAAAATCACTGGAACATGGTTCGAGAATGATGCTGTTTATGAGTGGATTACAAATCATTCAACGGTTGTTCCAGCATTTACAAAATATGATGGTAACCCATTTGCTGCTGGAGAATTCTACGCACAACTGGAATCTGAAGAGGGAAATGCTGATGGAGAATTAGTTCAATATTTCCCAGTTCCAAAAGGTAGATTAGTTAGAGAAGGAATTTCTGGTGGTTCTGAGCAAGAAGCAATTGCCAAGAAATCTTCAGCTCGTTACGGGCATGGTGATCCTACAGATGTTAGGACATATCTCCCAATGCCTGTTGGGCAATCATCATTAACTTTTGATGGTGGTCAAGGTGTTTATTTCCCATTTGTAGATCTTATTGGATCATGGAATACTCCAGCAGGTCAGATTGGATCTTATATCAACGGGGAATCTGATTCCCAAATAATTAATGTTCAAACTGTTACTACTTTTGCTGGAGATACAATCCCAGTTGAAGATCGTTCAGAAGAATTTGAACTGGTATCTGGTGGTAACAATAGCCCATTTACGCTAAATGGTACAGTATATACCATTACAGATAGTGGTTTTTCTTATAATGTTTCGACTGGTGTCTTCTCAGGAACGGCAACTTCTCAAGCTCAGGCACAAAATTACACATTCACTATTAAAGAAAAGACTTCAGGATCAACATCTACATATGATTTTACAGTTGATGCTGCTCCTGCAATTTCTAGCATCACTATTAATAGTCAGCCACCAACATCAATTACTGGTGATGGATCATTCCCAGTTGATCAGGGAACTTTCCAGGTAGTTGTTACTGCTACTGACACTCTTGGATCAACAATTACATATCAATGGGAAACTTCTACTGATAATGGACTTAATTGGTCCAATGTCACCGATACAAATGGATTTAGTGGATCTCAGTCAAATTCTCTAACTGTCCCAGACAAATTAGAGCTAAATGGTTATTTGTATCGTTGTAAATTAGATTCATCTACAGCACCATCTAGTGTATACACTAATACGACAACTGCTAATATTGATCTTGTAATTACATGTAAAGCATTGTGGAATAATGTTCTTACTGTATATGCTTCTGGATCTTTAGCACTTGTAGAAATTGATGCTTCCGTAAGTGACGGATCAACACCAACTCTTACCGCATCATATGATACGTCAAACTATACAGAGACCTTTATTGAAACTGACATTCCATCTACACAATATTGTCTAGAATATGCTGGATATAATGGTGGAACTGGATTCCCAGTTTATATTGTTAGACTAGGTGAGAATAACTTCAATACTAACACATATCTAACTTATAAGTCTGACGACACAACTTACATTAAAATCACAGCATCTTCTCAAGGTTATTCACAAGACGCTGTATCTCTTTTCTCTCAACAGATTGTTCCATGTATTTCCATTATTGATGAGAATAGCAACCAGTCTCAGTCTCAAGTAAATGCTGATTGGACGGAGTTTAGAACTGCTTGGCCAGATAGACCATTCAATATTTTACATGCTAAAAACGCATCAGGTACTGCATGGGAAGGTCTAACGCTTCCAAGTAATGCAACTCAGGGTGTTGATTATGAGTATTACCAAATTGAAAGGGATCCATCTACTACACTTACTTCATTCAGTGGTTCCTATGACTGGTTCACTCTAACTGGTTGTGATAGTTTACCAGGAGGAGCAACAGTTGCTCTGTTCATTGATGATTCTGGCAGCATGAATGTTGAAGATGTTCAAGATCAACTTGGAGAATTTGAAGCAGATTGTGCTGCCAATAACATCAGCATCATCAGACTTTATAATGGCAATGAGGAGATGATCCGTCCATTCATCACAACTCTTGCTGTGACTGAACCAGATCCTTTTGCTGGTCCATTTGTTGTTGAAAAATCTTACACAATTGCTACTGATTTACCAGCAGCATTGGATATTCCAAAAGCAACTAACTATGCTTTATCAACATCGTTTGGCGTTGCAGAAAATACTGGAATATCACCAGCAGAATTTATTTGGTATTATAAGCAGCAGGCAGAGTTATCTTATACAAAACTGCTAAATTCCAATTTAGCATCCCTTCCATGGTATGTTTCTGGTTATGGAACATCTACACTGAATGTCAATTTTGCTGATGACTCTTATAATGGAATGTCATTCTTTGTGGTTGCTTACAATGACTTTACAGGCACCAGTGGTGGTGATGATGTAGATGATATTGCAAAATATTCTGGTATCTCATCATCTATCGGTGTTGTTAACGTTACACCATTTACTGTCAGTGATGTAACAAATCCACCAGGAGTTACTGATCCAAACAATACATTATCAAAAACTTCTGCAACCTTCAGTTCATCTGAATATGTTATTACTTTTGAAAGTGATAATCTGCCCGATCCTGCTGAATATGGATATTTCCCAAATACTGTAAATACAAATTCGGTTTCAGATCAGACATTTATTCATTCAATTCAGTATAGGGGTGGAACAAATAGTTCTGCGCTAACACCTGTTACTTCTAATGCTATTGGTATCACTTCAAACGGTACACCACTTTATAGCTCCAAACTATTCACAAATCTAGAAGGTGATACTGGTCCTGCTGCAGGACTAGCACCAGCAGGATTCAACTGGAACATTGGCATGTTCCTGGCAAATTATGGTGCAGATTTTGCAGGTGGTTATCCAGATTCAACAAATACTTACAGATACCACACTGGAACTTTCTATACTTCTGGTAATTGGGCAGGTGTTTCAAGATCTAACACATATTATAGAACTGGAAACTATAATGGTGATTTCTTGAGACATGCAGATGGTCACTCTAAGATTATTGGTATCGCATTTGATGGTCATCCAATCTATGGAACCTGGGGTTATACTAGTGACTTTGACAGCACCAGTGGAATTTCTAGAATGACAAGTTCATTCGTCACTTATGCAACTGAGCAATCGGGAAGAACATATACATATGCACAATATCCAGCAGGATCTTTTGTTGAAGATTATCAATATGTTGCTGGATCTGGTAAATTAGATAGAAGTAATGGCAGATATTGCGTAACTCCAGAATTTCCTAATGGAACATATGCATACTTCCTATCAACTGACGGTTCAAATAACTCAACATATCCATACATCTTTGGACCATTAATGAGACAAGCCTTCTACGTTGTAGGTGGCACTTCAGTAACAGATCCAGGTGGAACAAACCTAAGAGGACCAGGAAATGGTGGATTTGATTTTGCAAGAGTATTCTCTAATGGTATAACTATTCAAGCAGATATTGGCACAAATTCCAGACAAATTTATGCTGTTGAATCTGTAGATGCAGTCGATCCAGTAACATATCAATGGCAAAGAAGTACAGATAATGTTACTTGGACAGACATTTCTGTATCAGATTCTGCATATTCAGATTACACTACAGATACCCTAACAATTTCTGATAGTGATAAGGGTATTGATGACAATTACATTAGACTGAAAGTTACAGATGCTACACCAATTTCAGCATATTCCAATCCAATGGCGTTGGAGTATGTCGGTTCTACTGTAAGCATTACAACCCAACCAAGTGAGGTGACAACCCTTGCTGGTAAACAAGTTTCATTCTCTATTGGTGCTTCTACCACAGATGATGTTGCTGTTTCATATCAGTGGCAGACAGTAGTGAATAGTAACTGGGTAAATGTATCTACACGATCAGATTTTGCTTCAGTCAATGATACATCTTCAACTCTAACACTACCAAAATCATTAGTAACTACTACAAATAACTTAACGTTATTCAGATGTCTCGTTGATTCAGATTCTGCAGATAATGCTCCTCTAGAGTCAGATACTGTAGCGATGTTTGTAAATGCAGTATCTGTTGCTGCTACTGGAGTAGTTCACACAAATTCTGGTGGACAACCAATTGCATCATATAATGAAGGTGCAACAATTTCACTAGATGCATCAGTTACGCCAACCAACCAAGAAAGTGTTACTTATGTTTGGGAAAGGACCAACGACTTCACAAATGGACCATGGACTCAAGTCGCCTCTGGAACATTAACTTCCGCTAATTATTCCAACACACTTACAGAAACTGCATCCATTGCAACTTTAGGTACTCCAGCTTATTATAGATTTAGATATGATGTTGAGGGAGTTGTTACTGGTGCAACTGCTCCACAGATTGCAACAGCAAATCTATACAGAGCACTGGTCATCAATACACAACCACAAGATACTCTTGTATATGAAACCCAAAATGCAGCATTCTCTGTGGTTGCAACTCCTACTAGTGGAACAGAAACCTATCAGTGGCAGTCATATGATGGATCTTCTTGGAATGATATTGCTGGGCAAACAACATCATCTCTAACTATTTCTAATCCATCTCTGTCTGATAGTGGAAAGGCATATAGAGTAAAGATTACTCTTTCAGGTCAGAATCCACTCAGTACAGATCCAGCTAGAGTCGGTGATGTTGTCACTTCTGCTGCTGCAACTCTGACTGTAGATCCAAGACCAACTCTAACAATTACTCAACAACCATCAGCAGTTTCTCTATATCAACCAGACTCTGCAGTATTTTCAGTTGTTGCCGAATCTAATGATGGATCCACTATCAATTATCAGTGGCAACTGAGTGAAGATCAGGGTGGAACCTGGAATAATATCGTTGGTGCAACCAGTAATTCAGTTAGTACTGGTGCAACTGATACTGCAACATTCAATGATAATTACTATCGTTGTATTATCACCCATCCATATGGAACCAACAGCCCATTAACATCAAGCTATGCTATTCTGACTGTACAAACTCCAGTCATTTCAATATCTGCTCAACCACAAAACTTCAACATTACTGCTGGCATTCCAGTTACTTACTCAGTCACGGCATCTGTTACTAGTGGAAGAGCAATCAGTTATCAGTGGCAACAAAGCGCAGATGGTGGACAAAATTATACCAATATTTTAGAAGAGAACAATTCTACATTGGTTGTTGTTGGTGATACTAACAACAATGGTTATTTTTATAGATGTCAATTATCATCTTTAGGTGCAGCGAATCTGAGCTCAAATCCAGGTTCACTAACTCTTGCTTATCTAGAAAACCCAACAATTACTATTAGTAGAATTGTTGATTCTGACACTGGATTGACATTTACTAGAAGTCCAATTATCTATGCATCATCATTCAGATCATATATTGGTAATGGTCACGACGTTTCTTTCTGGACAATTAGAAGAACTTCAGATAATGTTGTTATTTATCAGACTATCGATACTTTACCAGATGGTGATAGTGTACAAAAAATTGAATTGCAGTCACCTCAACTTGATTGGGGTACTGAATATGAGGTGCAGGTGAAGTATAGAGATTCTGCTGGTTTTGAGACTGCACTAAGTCCTGCTGAAATATTTGTAACACCTGTTGTAAACCAACCAACGTTTGAACCAATTCCAGTCTCATTAAGACCAACTATTATTCTAAATAGTTTGGAGTTTTATTCTGCAGATTACAATCATACATCAACGTCTTGGCAGATTGCTTCTTCTGGAACATTCTCACCAAATACAATTGTGTATGAATCATTGAATGATGTATCAAATAAAATTACGATTACTGTTCCAGAATCGGTGACATTAGATGCCTCAAGAAATTATTATGTAAGAGCGAAGATCAATCTAACCGCAAAATAATTCAAAATGACTAGTTCATCTTGGGGGCAGTCGTTATTCGTAACGCCAACCTCGCCCCATACAACTTCAAAACCGATTGTCCTTACAACGGATACCTTTGAAGCTCAAAGGAGAAAAATCAACCAGATTTCAGAAAACCTTGGTGATGTTTCACTACTAGGTGGAAATTCTGGAAACCTTGTTGATGCAGTTAATAATTTGTCTTCTGGTCTAACGGATGATGAGGCAATCGCATTCGCAATTCTACTAGGATAAAAAATGGCAAACAAATTTAGTTCGGTTTCAAAAACATCTGTTGGATTAGCATTGACTGACGTTTATGAACTTCAGTTGGGCACTGGTCAATCCGACAAACAGACTGTTGTTGTTAGCGTTAGTTTATGTAACGTTACACAGTCTGCTATTACTGCATCTGTAAAAATTGATAGACCAGCAACGACTCAAGACGTTTCAGGTCAAAATGCTATCGTCACTGAGGATGTTTTCTTAGCAAGAAATATCCCAATTCCTGCTGGATCTTCTGTTGAGATTATGTCGGGTCAGAAAATAGTTCTTCAGTTCAACTCCGTAGCTGGAGCTGGAGATAAAATCCAAGCACAATCAAGCGCAACAGCAGCATTAGACGTTATTGTAAGTTACATGGAGCTAAGCTAAAATGCCATTCATAGGATACGAACTAGGTACTGTTTCTCTAGATCTTTCCGAAGAGGTTATATCAGCAAGTGGCAATAATGTTGAAATCCTGTCAAGAAGTATTAACAGGGACATTGAAGTTTTAGTATATGTAGCAGATAATCTTCTAACAACAGATCAATATTCAATTACAGGATCTCTGCGTAATGAAATTACCTTCGATGGTAATTTCACACCCACTGCTGGAGATGAAATTTTAGTTCGCTATCTTGGAAAGTCTGTAGATAGTACAATTATTGGTGTTGCAAGCTTTCAGGGAAGAGTAGGTAGTGTAAGTCTTGTTAGTACTGACTTAGTAAATAAGGTAAATACTGCAGCAATTCAAGATGCTGCTGTTACTGGTGTAAAGGTTAGTTCCAGTGCATCTAATGATGGTCTGAGAGCGATCTCTGGCGAGCATATCAAGGCTAACTCAATCAGTACAGAAAAACTTGTAAATGAGTCTGTCACAACTTCTAAGTTGGCAGCAAGTATCACTACTGATGCAGATAGGGCAGTTGGAACTGACAACATCAAAAGTGATGCAGTAGTTGAGAGAACTATTGCAAATAATTCAGTTACCCCAGGAAAACTAGATCTAAAACAATCCAATACTACTGGATTGAGTCAAGGCGATATCTACTTTGATACTGGCACAAATAGGTTCAAAGGAAATACTGATGGTTTAAATTGGTTTGAACTAATAGATACTTCTGGTGGTCAAACGGTTGGTAATATTACCGTTGGTCAAATTAATGTAGGTGGAATATCTATCAGTAGTGTAAGTGGTCTTTCTGCAGATTCTGTTGACACACAAGCAATTCAAGATAATGCAGTAACTTCTGCAAAGTTATCTTCTGATGGATCTGTCGATTCAAATAGGGCTGTTGGACCAGACCATATAAAATCATTTGCGGTTGTAACTGCAAAAATTGCAGATGCTAATGTTACTACTGCTAAGATTGCTGACGCGAATGTAACTACCGCTAAGATTGCTGATGCCAATGTAACCACAGCAAAAGTTGCTAGCAATGCAATTACAGATTCAAAACTTTCTTCAAGTGCTACTGTAGATGCAGACAGAGCAGTAGGCACAACACATATCAAAGATCTTGCTGTCAATACATCTAAAATTTCAGATGGTTCAGTAACAGCAGCTAAGTTATCTGCAAACGCAGTAACTACTGCAAAAATTTTAGATGCTAATGTAACAACTACTAAGATTGCAGATGGATCAGTAACGACTGTAAAGATTGCTGATGCCAATGTTACTACTGCAAAGATTACTGATTTAAATGTTACTACAGCAAAGATCGCTGATAATGCTGTATCGTCAACTAAACTCTCTTCAAGTGCCACCGTAGATGCAAATAGGGCAGTTGGAACAGATCATCTAAAAGATAATTCAGTAACTACCAGCAAAATAAACGCTTCTGCAGTAACTACAGCAAAGATTGCTGATGCCAATGTAACCACTGCAAAAATTGCTGATGTCAATGTAACCACTGCAAAGATTGCTGACGATGCAGTAACAAATGCTAAGATTGGACCATCTGCAGTTGGAACAACAGAAATTGCTGATGCAAGTGTAACTACCGCTAAGATCGCTGATGTCAATATCACCACTGCTAAAATCGCAGATGCTAATGTAACAACAGCGAAGATTGCTGATCTAAATGTTACCACTGGGAAGATTGCAGATCTTGCAGTAACCGAAGGTAAGATTGCAGGTTCTGCAGTTACTACTGGAAAGATTGCTGATGCCAATGTAACTACAGCGAAGATTCTAGATGCAAATGTAACCACCGCTAAGATTGCAGATTCTAATGTAACCACCGCTAAGATTGCTGATATAAATGTAACAACTGCTAAGATTGCTGATGATGCAGTTACCGCAGCAAAACTTGCTGATGATGCAGTAATAGATGCAAATCGAGCAGTCACTACAGATCACATTAGAGACGATGCGATTACTTCTGCTAAGATTGCAACTAATGCTGTTACTTCCACAGAACTTGCAGACAACGCTGTAGATACAGCGG
>Ga0222714_10003727_pt1 | contig 15299 bp, 13 predicted proteins | sample C33_3DmetaG_FD_165048 | JGI IMG/M metagenome (GOLD analysis project Ga0222714, IMG submission 165048) | Estuarine water microbial communities from San Francisco Bay, California, United States - C33_3D | ecosystem: Environmental > Aquatic > Marine > Unclassified | place: USA: California... | reverse complement strand
TCAGCATTCCTAGTAAACTATTTTTACTATATTTTAACACCCAAAACGAAATGGATGTTGGATGAAATTACAGAACCAGAGGATGTTAAGGCGTGGCTAGAAATGTATAAGAGTATGAATAAATATTATCATGGTGGACTTGCGGTTGGTTTGGTTGCGGTTGGTATTTTTGGTTATGCTTTCCGATGATTTATAATGTGTTGTTATTTGTATAGGATAGTGTTATAATGAATGCCTATGTTGTCGCTAGACCATCAAGTTCTTATGTAAATGATACTACAACATGTATTCGATTTTCTGGAAATCAAATACATACCATAGAAAAATATAATAAAATATACACGTTTACAAAAACAGACCAAATTCATGAGAGTACTCCAAGATTTTATAATAATACTATTCAAAAGCATATTATACACGTTTTGAATACTATTACACATTCGGATATAAAAAAGGATGTGATAACCATTGTTGGTTTTGGAACATCCGGTTCTGGTAAAACATATAATTTATTGGGTATGGATTCTAGTGGTTTACATAATAAATATAGTGTTTTATGTGGTATTATTCAAGATCTTATAAATACCAATATTACCAATACAATAATCGAGGTAATACAGGTTTATAAAAATAATACGTTTGTCATACAACCTGCGCGTAAGATAGCAGTAAATCGTGTATTTAATACATTTAAAGATTGTCTAGGGAGTTGGAAGCAGCAGCAGTTTAGCACTCATAATTCATCACGGGCACATTTAATTATAAAATTATTATTTAATGGTTTGGAAATACGTATTATTGATACCGCCGGTTTCGAAACTCCAGATGAAGAACGAGAACATACGGAAACCGTTGCGATTAACCAAGATATGTTAGCTTTTAAGGAATGTATTCGAGCCGTTGCCGATAGACATAATTTTGTTCCGTCGCGACGACGGACTATTACACGTGTATTATTTGAACACAGAACATCGGATGATATTAAAAATCATATATTCGTTATTGGTGCGATTGACCCTCATTGCGATACAATTACTATGCGGGCTTTATTGAGTCCTACTACGCCCAATCATCCGAAAATTGGTATTATTCATAATACACTTAATTATTTAACTATGTTGAAATGTGCGTCAGTAATAACCACTAGACGACCGATTACATCCAGGCATAAATGTAAAGATATACTACCGTGTGATATATTACCGTGTGTTAAAAATCAGAATTACATGATATTGGATAAAGTAAATAATAAAAACAATTCGGAAGTTTCAGACGGAGTTATTGAACAACTTAATACGATTGAACCAAAATACTCAGATTATATTCCAATAAAACCAAAAACACCTGTTAATATAGACAAACCATTTTTTAGATTGAATAGAGAGCGTCGTATGTCCGATCCAACCGACGCGGAAATTGTATCGCCTCTCGATATCCAACCGAATGAAAATCATAACAACAATCCAAATAATATGATGCAGCGCCCAATTGATAAACGTCGTAATTCCGAACCCACGCCTGTGTCGCGTTATATTAATAATCAAGAATTATTGATGAAACGAATGAACACTCTTGATTTTAATACGGATAAATTAAAGGTTTTACATCTGATTAATGACCAACAGTTATTATCTATTACTATGCAGATGACTATTTTGAAGTGTTGTGATGAAATATAAACACACGTATAAATCGTTTAAATATGTGTTTATATGTATTATTAGACTACGCATGAACAAACCCTCGGGGGAACAACAATATGTCATAGATAAATTAAAAGAAGGTTATAATGTGATATGTAGTGCTGTTGCGGGTTCTGGTAAATCTAGCACTATTTTGACCGCTGCGAAACAATTCCCTGAGAAAAAAATAATACAACTCACTTATAACTCGGAATTACGCGCCGAAAATATGGAGAAAGTGAAAGCGATGGGGTTAGAGAACATAGAGGTTCACACATTCCATAGTTTGGGATTTCATTATTATTCAAAAGAGTGTAATACTGATACAGGTATTCGTAGTGTTCTCCAAAATGATATGAAATCTGTCCGTAATATTCCGCGTTTTGATATGTGTATGTTGGACGAATATCAGGATAATACTCCATTGTACTACCGTTTGATTAAAAAGTTTTTAACAGATGCAGGTAATCCCGTTCAATTATTGATACTTGGTGATGTTAGACAGTCGTTATATGAATTCAAAGGTTCTGATTCACGTTTTTTATCTCTGGGTGATCAGGTTTGGTCTAATTTTCCTTTTCTAAAAGATAAGCGATTTATTCATTGTACGTTAAAGATGTCTTATCGTATTACTAACCAGATTTCTTCTTTTGTAAATAAAACAATGTTGGGTGAAGAATTAATGTTATCTTGTAAATCCGGAGAACCTATTGTATATTATAGAGGAAATCCGCAAAATACGGGTAATTACATAGTTCATAACATTAAACTACTACTGGACGCAGGTGTGAAACCCAATGATATTTTTATTTTGACTGCATCTGTAAAGAGTTCTATTGTGAAAAGCATTGAAAACACACTCGTAACCAATGATATACCCTGTTATGTCCCCACCTTCGATATTGGTAAGTTGGATAAAAGAATCATTAATGGTAAAGTCGTGTTCTCTACATTTCATTCGTCCAAGGGACGTCAAAGACCGTATGTATTTGTCCTTGGATTTGATAATGATTATTATAGGCGATTTGCACGCAGCGAATCCGATATGTCTATTTGCCCCAATGTATTTTATGTTGCTACCACCCGTGCATCTTGTAAGTTATTTGTAATTGAATTCGAAAATAATCGTTACTCGAGACCGTTGGAATTCTTAAAAATGAACCATCACGAGATGGGGCGAACAGATTTTATTGATTTCAAGGGTACTCCTAGAAAGTATTTTGAAATGGAATCAGAAGAGAAAGACGAGAACCTCATCAAAACCAAGCGTATTCGTGGTAGTGAACTTGTTAATTTTATTCCGGATACTGTTATTGAAGAAATATCACCTATAATTGAGCGTATTTTTAAGTCAGGTTCTCTAACAAGTACTTTAATTTCAGAATTAGAAATACCAAATATCATCCAGACGAAACAGGGTTTATACGAAGGAGTGAGTGACCTTAATGGTATCGCTATTCCGTGTATGTTTTACGACCAGTTATATAATGAATTTTATCCAGAAAAAGAGAACCCAGGTAACACATTATTCAATAGAATACATATGTTATTATTAGAATCGAGAGAAGATGAACATACATATATAAGGAATTTCGTAGATAAATTACCGAATCCGTGTAAAACCATAGAGGATTATCTTTTTCTATCCAATGTTCTCTCTTCTATTGAAGAGAACCTTAACTATAGATTGAAACAAATAGATGAAAATGACTACAATTGGTTGTCGTATGAACTAGTAGAGACTTGTATGGAACGATATAAAAGTGTTATTTGTGATGAAATATATGAAGGTTCTCTATTCGAAGCAGAAAAATATATTATATCTCCTTCAATGATTGGAGAACAAGAACAACTAAATCGTGTTTTATCGCCCTATTTTATGAATATTCAATTTGAGTTCTCGGGAATACTCGATTTAATGACCAAAAAATCAGTATTCGAGTTCAAATGCACAGGTTCTCTAACATTGGAACATAGAATTCAGTTAATTTTTTATGCATGGGTATATAATGTGATTCATAAAGAACCACGGGAGTTTAAATTATATAATGTGAAAACAAACGAATTATTGGTAATGGATTATGAATTCGATGACTTGACTTTTATAATGGTTGCTTTATTGAAGGGTAAATACGAAGAGCCCGAACGTAAAACAGATGAGGAATTTATAGAAGAATGTGTAAAAACCGACTAATAACTCCACCTTAATTCATCACCAAAATATTTTTTCACAGTTCCGTATGTCTTTGATACATCATGTAAACATTCGTTCGCATATTCTATAATACGAGGTATTTCATCCATAATTATATCAAGTTCTGCCTTGGTTTCATCACTTGATAGTTCATATGCAAGTATCATATTCACTATCTTATCATGGTATCTATATAAAATATCAGTTACCGCATTTTGAACGACGTTCAATATATCATATATTTCACGTTGCATATTCGTTTTCTTATCCATTCGTTGTAGACGCATCTTAAATTCCCTTTCATCTATATATTTACGTAAATATGCTACTCGTAGATCCTGGTGGTTCAAAACATGGTCAACCCGGTAACGTGGTAATATATCAAAACGATTATGAGATATTCTTTGACATATATTGGTAATATACTTAATCTGACTCTTGGGTATTCTATGGATGTTCATCTCATTCACAAGTTGGCCAGTAAATATATGATTGATTTCACGACCGCATATAACCTCATTCGGGTTCCTTTGTATATTACCACCCATACGACGCATTAATTCGTAATAATGTGGATTATGTATATGTGTTTCCAATCGTCCAGTTATCCAACTAAATGCAGTATGACATATTGTACAAAACATTTGGTCACAACCTTCGATCTTATGAATACCCGTACCGCACGTTGGACAGGATTTGGTGTCACTATTTAACAATTCGGCGGTTGCTATATTCGCTGGGTCACACGTATGTTCGGTATCTTTACTTATACCTATAACGTCGTGACATTTATTACAAGTGAATTTTTCACAAATACCACATTTCCATTGGGTGCTAAGGAAACCACGACATTCCGCATCGGGACAAGCGCGAACAAACATACGCCGAGTATTTGTTACACTAGTCGCATTTAACTTGTCTCTTTCGTATGTGAGATACCTGACTTCCTTAGTCAATTCTGCGATTCTTCTAGTAAATCGTTCGGCTTCTAATTGACGTTCTACTATGGGTTGGGTTGCAGGTAATAATGCTCTTTGTTCGTCCAGTAGTATTTTCTCTCGGTGGTTCTTATATGTATCAGTCATGAACTTTTTCGTGAAATTGGCTACTAGAAATTTACGGTTCCATTCTTTACTGCACGTTGTATTCATACAACGTGGTATATTATTATCAAGAATCCATATTTCACAACACGAACGACACGCTTTATATTCACAAAATCCACATGTTACAGGTAACCTTTTGGAACGATTATAATTTTCAGCACAAATTTCACAAATAGAAGACATTTGACTATATCAAATATATATATATAATATCATTTTATCAATTTTATTATATTCAGACCGGTGTAAAATACATTATTAAGTAAATAATGTAGTTCGGATGAGGAATATTACGCCCTTGGTAATTATATTCTAATATCGTGCGGTCCAAATTCCATTAGAAGCACGGTCTCTGCAATCCTCGCAGAGACGATATATGGGTCAATATTACTAGCAGGACGCCTATCCTCAATATACCCTCGCTTATTTTTAGCAGTATCGCGAGGAATACGAATAGAGCAACCACGATTTGCTACGCCATACGAAAAATCATTTATAGTAGATGTTTCGTGTAATCCAGTCATGCGTCTCTCGTTTCCGGAACCATATACTTCCATGTGTTCCTTATGTGTATGTGAAAGATTGAATATTGCTGTCTCAATACTATCTTTCACACCTTCGCGCATAGATAGTGTGCTGAAATTTGTGTGGCATCCGGACCCGTTCCAGTCGCCTTCAACAGGTTTGGGGTCAAGACTAACCACGACATCGTTCAACTCGCAAATACGATATAATATATACCTCGCCATCCACATATGGTCACCACAACTTATACCTTCACAAGGACCAATTTGATACTCCCATTGACCCTTCATAACCTCTGCATTTGTTCCTGCTATTTTTACACCCGCTATAATACAATATTCATAATGTTTATCCATAATATTACGTCCAACTGCTTTACCACAACCAACCCCACAATAATATGGACCTTGTGGAGCCGGGTATCCATTCACCGGCCAACCTAGGGGTGTTTTTCCATCCTTTTCGAACAGAACGAACTCCTGTTCTAGTCCATACCAGGTTTTTTCCAAAGAAACAGCGTCATTTTCAAATATTGTTCTGGCGTATGCGCGATGGTTCGCCTTTGCTGGTGTAACACCATCAGGTAAAATTGCTTCACACATAACTAGAATATGAGGGGCGCCACGGAACGGATCGTTAAATATTTCAACAGGATGTAACATTACTTCAGAATCACTTCCGGGTGCTTGACCGGTAGACGAACCATCGTAGTTCCAAATGGGGAGTTCATTTGCGTGTTGTGGAATAAAATCAAGAGTCCTACATTTTGATCTAATATCGTCACCATTTCCACCAATCCATACATATTCGGCAATAATACTATCGGTCATTTGATATATATATAGTTATAATGGTTTTATTTAATAGGTTTGGAAATAATAGTTAATATATAATGTATTAGTATAACATATGTCGAGTATAGAATGGTGTGAGCGATATACGAACCAACAATTAGAAGTTAATCGTTGGTTTAATGAACCCATAAATACGTTCAGTAATGTGGTATATCTTGTCTCTGTTTATAAAACGCGGAATATGAGTCATAATCTATTAACCATATACAGTTCAGTATTAATGACCCTTACTGGATTTGGTAGTATAATATTTCACGGTTCCGGAACACGTTTTGGACAGTTACTAGACGAAATACCTATAATATTATTATGCGATTCATACATAAAAATATTGGACATTGATGAAAATTTATCAAGACATCCATTATATGAATATTATCTATTAACGTTTGCATTATTATATATATTAACGAATAATTATACTATATTCTTAACCATTGTTACAAGTCAAGGAATCACATTGGTTGGACTAATTATGAAACATAATATGGATTATGGAATTAACAAACAATATAATAATGCACTTTTCATATTTATGTTGGGTAAGGTTCTCTGGGAATACGAAAGATTTCTATATAGAAATGATGAATGTCCACAAGAAGGACCGCTTATATATCTACACGGAGGGTGGCATGTTGCGACTGCTATAATGCATTATTATATTATGAAAGGTTCGTTGAAATGAAAATATATACTACCGATTTATTGATATATTGAAGTGTGTTTGTAAACATAATCTTAATAAAATTGAACGTAATTGTTTGTATTGAGTTTATAAGTAACAAAAACAAACATTTCAAGAATTATGTCAAAACTTACAAAGAAACAGCTCGAGGTTACACGTGTGTTTTGTCCGAATGAAAATGGAGTATCCGGGTGGGTTACAAGGGAAACGCTAGATGCGAACCCTATTTTAAACTGGGGTAAGAACGGAACGGGAAGACACGGTATATATTGCGGTGATAACCGATATATTTGGGAAAAGCAACCTATTATGGGTCAAATAACCGCATTACGAACTGTAGGTTTGAATGAAGATGTTTTATACGGACATACTAGACCTATTCGAAAGGATATTCACGAGTTTCATAAGCTAATGGGATGTGTCGTATGTGGCAGTAATTCGGATTTGGTATGCGACCATAAGAATGATTTGTATAATGATCCTCGTGTATTAAATACAGTAACACAGACCCGTGATGATTTCCAGTGTTTATGTAATCATTGTAATCTCCTGAAAAGACAGGTTAGTAAAAAAACAAAGGAGACAATGCGGAGATTCGGAGCAACTGGTATACCATCAATTGCTGTATTTGGAGTAGATTTCATAAGCGGAGACGAGTCATTTGACTTGGATGATATAAATGCTATGGTAGGAACATATTGGCACGATCCGGTTGCATTCATGACTGCATTAAAAAAGTAACTGGAGTGTGTATATTACAAATATTACTATGTATTATAATAACCAATAAATGACTTATTATAATAACATATAAGTTGTATTTTCATACCGATTTTACTTTAACTATACTGGTATTGAAATAATAAAAAATGAAATTTTGGTATTAGTTATTTATTTTCTTAGTTTTATTATTTTTAATCTGTTTTTTCTTTGTTTTTTTACCTCCTCGTATAATGCTCGGAATATTTTCAAATACCTTATCGGTATTAGAAATAAGAGCATTATTTAAAATAACTAATTCATTATCAAAAGATTTTTTGATAGTTTTCCATTCACTCAATGTATTTTTATATCCTATATTAAATGAAAATTTATGTACAAGTTCGTTCAATGATTTCATATGTATAACACCACAATCTAGTAATCCAAGTTTAGTTTCGTTCACTATATTATTTATGATACCACGATTAATAGTAGCATTCACTTGTTTATTCGTGTTCTTACATTTAGTTAGTTCGTTATTCATTTTTTTTATATATATATTTTTTTCGCTTAATTTATCATTACAATTTATTTGTTTTTTTTTTGTTAAATTATGAAGGGGGTAATTATGGTTTCTATGAAAAGACGGTGTAACTATACGTGAATTATTTAAACTTCCGTGATTTTCATTATCATTAGATGGGGGAAGTATTAGTTCTGAAGTAGTTGGTGTAACTATACGTGAATTATTTAAACTTCCGTGATTTACAATATCATTAGACGGTGTAACTATACTTGAATTATTCGGCATACAATATATATATATAATATAGAAATTAATAAAAATGAAATAGAGTATGTTGTTTGTGATGTATGTAAAATAACACCAATTCTTAAATCGAATAATTGCATTATAATAATAACTTACAAATATAATGCTTATTACACCGACTAAAAAATGTATGTTATAAGTGTATTATGACTGGTTCATAATCATAGTAACTTCATAATTTTTTTATAGTATTCTTCTGAAATTTCACAACCTTTAAATGACCGGTTTGTATTTTTTGCAGCAACTGCGGTAGTTCCACTACCTAGGAAAGTATCCATAACAACATCACCTTCATTAGAATGTTTCTTGATCAATTCTTCAAATAGAAGAAGACTTTTCTGTGTAGGATGAAATCTAGTTTTACCACCTTGTAGTGGAAATTGATAAATGGCATTATCGTATTTACTATTAAATGTGGGTTTACCTCCTTTCACCCCGAGTAGTGCGATTTCTCTACAGTTAGTCAAGTAATTGGTTTGTGAATTGAGGGGTTGAGGGTTGGTTTTTATCCATTCGATAAACCGGATTTGCTTGAACTTATGTTTTTCCATGATATCTTTAAGGGGTGTAATTTTCCATATATCAAAGAATACAATCATAGTTCCACCCATTTTGAGTTTTTTATAATATTCACCAATGAATTCGTCTAGTTTTTCCATAGTGAATGATGTATCCCATTCTCCGTATTCTGTTTGGACACTGTATTTCGCTCCGTAAATTGACCCATACTTCATATAGTTATTTTTCATAACATCCTCGGTCAAATTCTTTTTATCAATGTATTTATCCTTTACTTTGTTCCATTCCTCCTCAGTCTTGGTAAATTCTACACCATTTGCTTTGTTTTCTTGTATTTTCTTATGAAGATTACCCATACCAGTCTCAGAGGATGTAATATAAGGAGGGTCTGTTAATACTAGGTCTATAGAATTATCTTTAACACTCTTTAAATATTCAATACCATCGGTGTTCGCAACAATAATAGTTGGTTCGGTCATTATTGGGTAGTATATGATTGGTTTTATGTAATAAATACTTGGTTTCAATTTTACAATACTAGAAAAACCCGATTTGGATTCTCTTTTGATTTTTGGAAAATTGGACATTTATAAATGTCCATTTTTCATTTTTATAAAATTACTTTTTCAGAAGAAAACTGGAAATTTCAATTTACAGCATAATGCTTTGAAACTTGTTTTTTTAAGAATTATTTGTTAGCATAAGGTTTTTTTATTTTTCGTTGCGTTTTGTTTAGGCGCTTTTTATCTTTTCCAATAATAGGAAAGAATGGAAATGAAAATGGAAATCATTCAAGCGCCAAAAAGCGCCAAAACATATTTATGTAAAAAATGTGACTTCAAATGTTATAAACAATCAGGATATGATAGACATTTGTTGACTACAAAACATAATTTGGAAATAATGGAAAATACCTTGACGCCAAAAAGCGCCGAACATTATTATTGTTTATGTGGAAAATCTTATAAGGTTTATTCTGGGTTATGGAAACATAAAAAGAATTGTTCTATCGTTCAAAATTCTTGCAGGGATAATCTGGAAGAAAAACCTTCCTTGATGGATATTATAATACAAAATAAGGAAATTATGGATATGTTGGTTCTCCAAAATAAAGAACAAGCAAACATAATCAAAGAACAATCCGATACAATTCGAGAACTCATTCCTAAGATAGGGAATAATAATACTATCACTACCAACAATCAGTTCAATATACAAAATTTTCTCAACGAGGATTGTAAAGACGCACTCAATTTTTCAGAATTCTTAGAACAAATTCAAATTACTTTTCAAGATTTAGAGAACCAAGCAGAAACTGGATACGTCAAGGGTATTACAAAGTTATTCTTAGAGAATTTACAAGGATTGAGTACTAATAAACGACCGATCCATTGTAGTGATAAAAAACGAAAGACAATCTATGTGAAAGAAAACGATGAATGGGACAAAGAAGGTTCTCATGATATACTAAAAAAAGGAATTCAAGAAATAACACGAAGAACATTCGTGGCTCTTATGAAAGAGAAACAAGAGAACCCAGTGGAATATTCTGATATGGATTCTGAGTTTTCTATGAAATGTCTTGATATTCAGAGAAATTTAACACCGGAGGTGCCGAGAGAAACCTCAATAGGTAAGGTAATCAATAACATATCAGAAAATACCATAATAGTATAACCAATAGTATTTTACTGGAAAAACACGATTTGGATTCTCTTTTGATTTTTGGAAAATTGGACATTTATAAATGTCCATTTTTCATTTTTATAAAATTACTTTTTCAGAGGAAAAACGGGAAAACCAATTTACAGCATAATGCTTTGAAACGTGTTTTTTAAAGAATTATTTGTTAGCATAAGGATTTTTTATTTTTCGTTGCGTTTATTTAGGGGTTTTATTTTATTAGTCTATTTTAGACGAATTAGACTAATGGAAAAACCCATAAAAACCCCAAAAATAAATATGTGTGAAAGATGTAACTTCGTATGCTGTAATAAAAAGGACTATAACAGACATTTATTGACTGTGAAACATAAAGGACGAATGAATACTAATGAAAAACCTATAAAACCCCAGAAAAACGTTAACCCATATGGTTGCGAATGTGGTAAAACATATAAGCATAATTCGTCGTTGTATAAACATAAAAATATATGCTCTATCATTCATAATTCGAACAAAGAGAACCAAGAAGAAAAACCTTCCTTGATGGATATTATAATACAAAATAAGGAAATTATGGATATGTTGGTTCTCCAAAATAAAGAATTACAAAGACAGAATAAAGAACAATCTGATACAATAAGAGAACTTATTCCTAAGATAGGGAATAACAATACTATCACTACCAACAATCAGTTCAATATACAAAATTTTCTCAACGAGGATTGTAAAGACGCACTCAATTTTTCAGAATTCTTAGAACAAATTCAAATTACTTTTCAAGACTTGGAGAACCAAGCAGAATCAGGATATGTTAAGGGTATTACAAAGTTGTTCCTGGATAATTTACAAGGATTGAGCACTAATAAACGACCAATCCATTGTAGTGATAAAAAACGAAAGACAATCTATGTGAAAGAAAACGATGAGTGGGATAAAGAAGGTTCTCACGATATACTAAAAAAAGGAATTCAAGAAATAACAAGGAGAACATTCGTGGCTCTTATGAAAGAGAAACAAGAGAACCCAGTGGAATATTCTGATATGGATTCCGATTTTTCTATGAAATGTCTTGCGATACAACGAAATTTAACACCGGAGGTGCCGAGAGAAACCTCAATAGGTAAGGTAATCAGTAATATATCAGAAAATACCATAATAGTATAAACTCCAATAGTATTTTATTGTAAAAAAACACGATTTGGATTCTCTTTTGATTTTTGGAAAATTGGACATTTATAAATGTCCAATTTTCATTTTTATAAAATTACTTTTTCAGAGGAAAAACTGGAAAACCAATTTACAGCATAATGCTTTGAAACGTGTTTTTTAAAGAATTATTTGTCTGCATAAGTTTTTTTAATTTTTCGTTGCGTTTTGTTTAGGCGTTTTTTCTATCAAGCATATATAGGTTGTATAATGCTTGATAGAAAAAACGCCGAAAACGCCAAAACAAATATATGTAATAAATGCAACTTTAAATGCTGTAAACAATCTGATTATGATAGACATTTAAGGACAGCAAAACACAAAATGCTGGATGATGCTGTTTTAAAAAACGCAGAAAACGCCACACCATATGGTTGCGAATGTGGTAAAACATATAAGCATAATCAGTCGTATTATAGACATAAAAAAACATGTGTGATTAGTAATAATTCAAATAAAGAGAACACAGAAGAAAAACCTTCCTTGATGGATATTATAATACAAAATAAGGAAATTATGGATATGTTGGTTCTCCAAAATAAAGAACAAGCAAACATAATCAAAGAACAATCCGATACAATACGAGAACTTATTCCTAAGATAGGCAATAACAATACTATCACTACCAACAATCAGTTCAATATACAAAATTTTCTCAACGAGGATTGTAAAGACGCACTCAATTTTTCTGAATTCTTAGAACAAATTCAAATTACTTTTCAAGATTTGGAGAACCAAGCAGAAACAGGATATATTAAGGGTATTACAAAGTTATTTTTGGATAATTTACAAGGATTGAGTACTAATAAACGACCAATCCATTGTAGTGATAAAAAACGAAAGACAATCTATGTGAAAGAAAACGATGAATGGGACAAAGAAGGTTCTCATGATATACTAAAAAAAGGAATTCAAGAAATAACACGAAGAACATTCGTGGCTCTTATGAAAGAGAAACAAGAGAACCCAGTGGAATATTCTGATATGGATTCTGAGTTTTCTATGAAATGTCTTGCGATACAAAGAAATTTAACACCGGAGGTGCCGAGAGAAACCTCAATAGGTAAGGTAATCAGTAATATATCAGAAAATACCATAATATTATAAGGGTGTATAATTCGATGCTATATGAATAATCATCACCACAATAATTTATCAGCAAGCCATCCGTTCGACCATTTTATGTGTCTATCCTTATTGTGTCGCAATCTATATAATTTCCGTCTGGTTTTTGCGAATTTTATTCCCTTTGTTTGAATGTATGTAGGATAATCATTCATTCCATTTGCACCTACACTGGCAATTTTACGCGCATCCTTATATACATCAATCTTCTTATTTTTGTTAGTGGATAGTTTAATCGTAACACCTATTTTTTTTGCCTGTCTCCGTGTATAATTTCGTATTTTATACATATTATATAATAGATAATCATATTATTATTTTGAAAAAATATGATTGTTAAATATTGATAACGTCAAAGTCATCACAAGTGTAAATTATTCATTGGTTTGGTAAGTATTATGAGAATGTTTCTTCTTACACCATTGCACATTCTAAACGCCGATTTTATGAATAAATGGCGTTGTAAAACAACAATTATTATATAAAATTATTATATTTTTATGAAAATATGTAACAACAAGTGTTTGGGTTCTCCAAATATAATTGTATGAACTAAAAAACAATATGATATTAAACATCGGTATCAATACAGAGAAGAGTATTATGAGAATGTTTCTTCTTACATCCTCGCTTATGAGCGCTGAGTGCTTGTTTACTCTTACCGCTAAAATCATCACAAAGGTCACATTTAAACAACCTATCTTTAACATATGCATATTTTGGTTCAAGGTATCTATCGAGAGATGGTAGAGCAAGTTCTTCAATTTGTATAGTCATTCTTTTATTAAAATCTTTTAACAAAGTTTGCATCGATTCTTTTTGTGAAATGAACGAATTATAATCAGCATTTATATCATCTAAAACATCCTTTGAAATTGAGCAAGTATCATCATCATCTGCATAAAAGTCATTTAGTTTTGGTAATAAATTATCAATAATATCAACTGCGATACGTATATATTCCGGATTATACTCACATTTTTGTATATACACTAATACATTTCCCTTATTAATATCAATTTGAAAGTTTTGTTTAAATGCGATACCGCTGTGCTGTGAGATAAAGATACCAGACATATTCAATACGTCAATGTCGCGTATGAACTTAGAGACCTCTTCTTTTGGAATATTATCACTATATTCCTTATTCTCAATCATAATATCTGGTTTATCAGGTCTTTTCATAATAAAATCTCCACTTGCTTTGTTACCTGATGTATTTATAATTTCCGCCGAGTTATAAATAGAATGTAGAACCGACGAAAGTGCTTCTTCACCAAGTTTGCCTTTGTGTGTAGAACTTTTATATTTACCTAAGAATCCTTCAAGTTCTCCAAATAATTTGTTCTGTGTAACAATAGAATTATTCGTAGTTTCTTTAATCACGTTAATATTAGTAGTTAATCGTTCTTCAGATGCATTGAGTGTAGAATACAATGGATGTTGAATATTTTGTATAATATTACTGAGTTTGTTCTCAATAGTGCTTAGAAATTCATTTTGTGCGTCTTGACTATGAATATGTGGAGATAATTTAAGAGTATCACTTGTAATGGTATCATGTAGATTTTTGATGTTCTCTTTAATTATTGTATCGACCGAAGAATTATTTCTTGGAATAATATCATTCAGTAACAGTGTAGTCTTATCGACTAATGTATTATTACTCTTATCGATAAGTGAACTAATCTTCTCATTTGATGTAAGTGAAGATGTATTAATTATAGTAGTGAATTCGCGAATATATTCAGACTTAATGTTATTCATGTGTAGTGCAATCTTATCATTCACATCACTAGACAATGTACTCACTTTAGTATTAACATTTTTTACGCATTCTGAAATGTTCTCTATTTGTAATTGACTTTCTCTCATAAAAGATAATAATTGCGAGTTAATGTTGGTAGTGATATCATTAGTCATATTATTGAATATGGTTTCCATAAAATCTATTAATAACAAATTGGTTTTCTCAAAATCAATATTCGGATGGGTGTTATAAAAATCCCAAATCCTTTTATTTTTCACTGCAAGTAAGTAATCGTTTTTTGTATTCATATATTTATAATAAATACAAAATCTTTAAGTAGTTTAAATCAAAAACCTATTAAGTTATTAACAAACTTAATTAAAACTTAACAAAAACTTAACAAACTTAATTAAAACTTAACAAAAACTTAACAAACTTAATTAAAATCTTAACA
>Ga0222714_10003726_pt1 | contig 15300 bp, 13 predicted proteins | sample C33_3DmetaG_FD_165048 | JGI IMG/M metagenome (GOLD analysis project Ga0222714, IMG submission 165048) | Estuarine water microbial communities from San Francisco Bay, California, United States - C33_3D | ecosystem: Environmental > Aquatic > Marine > Unclassified | place: USA: California... | reverse complement strand
CATATCTGCGTTCTGCCTCAATCGCTTGTGCTTCGGTCAGGTCAAGCGCCGCCTGCGCCTCTGCTACCCGGCGTTGATAGTCAGCCTGGCGAATTCGGAACAGCGGCTGCCCGCGTGTTACTCGGTCGCCGACTTTGACGAATATCCGTTCGACAGGCCCCTCGGCCAATGCACCAATCGCGCTGCGCTGCTTGGCCGCGATAGTGCCAAATGCCTTGACCGGATTGGCCAAGAGTTCGGCCTTTACGATGATCGTTTCGACTTGGCGCGGCTCTGATTGCGCCGGTTTGGTCTCATCGACAGTTTCCGAGTTGTCCGAACACGCTGCCAAAGCCAACGCGCAGATAGTTAGCCAAGCAAGAACTAAGTGCCGAAGCATCTCTGGCAACCGGTTAAGATCGACGGTGGTTGGCTCATCGCTCATGTAGCCTTTGCCTCCATGCCATGATGGCGTTTGAGAAAGTCGACAATCGCAACCGAAAATGCATCGTTGGAATCTCCGACCACCATGTGCGTTGCACCGGCAATGTCCGTGTATTCAGCATGAGGGACGAGTTCTCGCAGGTGCGCGACCGAATCCTCGGAGACGAGATCGCTCGATCCTCCGCGAACGAGATGGAGCGGGAGTGACAGGTTTGCCGTTGCTCTACTCAGCGCATCGAATTGTCTTTCTTGATTTTCGGCATCCAAGCGCTGCTCATTCATGATATTGCGGACGAACTTTGGGTCCCAGTGCCAGTAAAAACGACCGTCTTCCTTTTGCCGCAGATAGTGCTTGAGACTTCCTCCCGCCTCGCGCTTCTTGCGATGCGGCATATAGCTAGCGATAGTTTCTGCGGCCTCTTCCGGCGAGGCAAACCCACGATCAATATGCTTCTCCATAAAGCCCATGACCCGCATCACCCCGCTTGTCTCCATCCGGGGCGCTATGTCGACAAGCGTGAGCGAGGCGAAGCTACCCGCCGCAAGTTCTCCCTCAGCAATCATGCCTGCAAGTCCGCCAAGCGAGGCCCCGACAACTGCCGGCTTGCACTCTAGCTGAGTTGCAATCGCTACCAGGTCCGAAGCGAAATCGCGCAAATCATAAGAACCGAATTCAGACCATGCGCTGTCGCCATGGCCGCGTAAATCAAGCGCAATGACTCTGAATCCAGAAGAGGTGAGGGCACCAGTGACACGCCTCCAAGCACGACGGGTCTGCCCACTACCGTGAGCCAGCAAGACAGGTAGCCCTGCTGCATTTCCTGAGACCTCAGCGGCAAGCTCGATTGCCTCATGGCCTCTGATGGTTTGCACTTTGTTTGGCATAACTGTCAGTTTCTATATTGTAATGTACTTTACAGTAAAGAATTTTATTTTCTCGAAGGAGGTGATAAGGACGCTTTCATGGAAACCAATTTGGACCAAGACGTCGACGCAGCCGCAGAAAGCTTTCTAACTGACACTGATCGGTTCGTATTTCTGCTCGAGGATGTGACCTCGCGATTGCGGCGTAACTTTGATCTTTCGGTCGAGCAGTTTGGCCTCACTCGTACCCAGTGGCGCACTCTTGCCTATGTCTACCGGACACCGGGGATGACGCAGACGCAGCTGGCAAAGCGGCTCGACCTAGAACGCGCCAGTATTGGCCAGGCAATCGACCGGCTTGAAAAGATGGATTTGGTTGAACGAAGAAGCGCGAAAAATGATCGGCGCGTGTGGCATGTACACCTGCTGCCTGCTGCAATCGAGTTGTTGCCAGCATTGCGAAAGGAGGCGGACGCCACCTACGAAAAGCTGCTTTCCGGGTTAGGTTTCAGCGATCTGGAGCGCTTTGGTAAAGCCCTCGCAAAGATGCGTGATAACCTTGACGTCGACTAGACGTTGGTCTGACGGGTCTGTGTCCACCAGTGGGACTGGCCTAGGTGAACTTCTGGAATGAGTCGAAAGTGGAAGGACAGCTTCCTATTGCTAGCTTGTCACGAGCGGGCTGTAAGCCATCGGCCCACTTTCAGCCAGCGCTCAATGGCCGAGATTTGGGTGGAGAGCGGACGGTCGGGGAATTCCAATTTGTGGGCGTGTAGTCTGCTCTTTCTCGACTCCTTGATGACAAAACTGGCCGAGGCTGCCACGAAGGCAGACTGAACTCTGATTGCTTGAGGCAGGATATGACGAGAGAGCGAAGAGACCATTGGACGAGGGTGTATGAGGAAAAATCACCTTCCGCTGTTAGTTGGTATCAGTCCGAACCGACTCCTTCTCTTCGCGCACTCGACCGACTCGGTACAGATCCCTCGACCCCTTTTATTGACGTAGGTGGTGGCGCGTCCAATCTGGTCGATGCGCTTTTGATTCGAGGCTGGCAGGACGTCACGGTCATCGACATCGCTGGTCCGGCCCTGGAAGGGGCACAGCTGCGCTTGGGCGAGAAGGCGAAGATGGTTCATTGGGAACTGGCCGACATTACCGACTGGGAGCCTTCGCGGCGCTATAGTGTGTGGCATGACCGCGCAGTTTTTCATTTCCTAACAGCACCGGAGCAGCGGAAGGCATATCGGGACGCGCTCAAAGCGGGCATTGCTTTGGATGGGTTGGTCATCATAGCAACCTTCGCACTGGATGGTCCGGAGAAATGCAGTGGACTGCCAATCCAACGATATGCCCCTGCTACTCTTGCAACCGAGTTAGGAAGCGATTTTCGGCTCGTCGAGGCATGGCGAGAACAGCATGTAGCGCCTTCGGACGCCATACAATCATTCAACTGGTGTGCCTTCCGCCGTTCAGTGTGAAGTTCGGCAATTGGGATACAAAGTGAACCTTCGCCAAAACTGGTCGAAACACTTAACTTCAGTTTCGACGAACGGCCTTGGTTAGCAAATAAGGGCGCGGAATTGTCAGTCCGAGCCCATTTGCAAATTGATCATGCTCTTCTTTGAAGCGGCGGCTAAGTTCCTTGACGGTTGAAGTGTCCTTGGAATCGACGATCTCACGCACCGGTCCAAATGTTCGGGCATAGAAGCGCCAAAGTTCCTCCGTTGAGTCGAAATAGCCATAGCTAACGCCGCTCTCGAAACTTACGGCGAAGTGGTCACCCAACAGATTTGCCACGCCACGCTCTTCTCCCCAAACCATAGGTGAGGGCCCGCTCTGTGGACTGGGCTCTTGGTATTCACTGAGCAGCTCAAACACACGTCCGACAGCAGGGTCTGGTGCCCAAGATGTGATCACAGCTCTACCACCGGGCCTTACAACCCTTGCGAGTTCGCCAGCAGCACCTTCTTGATCGGGTGCAAACATTATCCCAAACGTTGAGACCGCTCGGTCGAAATGGGCGTCGGGGAACGGCAGGCAGGCTGCGTCCGCCTTAACGAATGTGATTGGCGGATCTATATCAGCTGAAATCTCGCGAGCAGCGGCCAACAGGCCATCAGCGATATCAATTCCTGTGACCCTAGCGCCAAACCGAGCAGCATTGCGCGCGCTCATACCCGTTCCGGTCGCTATGTCTAAAACACTATCGCCTGAGGAAGGATTGAGGCGCATTGTGGTATGAAGCAATGCGTCCTGAACGCTAAAGCTAATGTCGTCATAGTCGGCCGCGGCGCTGCTCCACATGCGCCCTGATTCTTCCAATTGTTTGTCTGTCAAGCCAGCCTCCCTGCATCAACTGAAATTGATCGGTCGGCTGGATTGGCAACCAAATTCAATTGCCGACAGTACGCTAGTTATCATATTTATGATGATAAGTCCGCAATTGGGTCGGTGGTCGAACGTTGGTTTCTGGGGTGGAAAGCGGACGTTCCCGAGATTTCCATCGAATTGTCAGATGCAATGCGTTGGTCTAGCTATCAGCTATGTCAATAAGAGCAGCGCAAGTCTGATCACATTCTTGCGCCCTCTCTTGGTGGGAGGACAACTAGGATGCTACGCAAAATCTCGATTGCTGCCGTTATTGGCGCTGGTACGGCTACCATGGCCGGTGCGGCTTTGAGCCAAGGCTTTCCCGACCAGTTGATGGGTATAAAGGCATTCTTCCAAGCGCAGGAAGATGAGGCGCTCGCGCAACCATTCGTCGGCGTCCATACTTCAACTGGCATCGAGTCAGGCCTCTTTCCACTTCGTTCAACAGGCGTTTCGACCGAGGGAGTACGCGTTGCCGCAAGCACTTTTCTGGCAGCGCTGGAATCATCTCAGCTTATGCGCACGCAATTCACCGTGCATGATCTCGAATGGCGACGCTGGTTGAATGTAGACAATGGGATCTACTCGCGCCGCGGTACGCCGCTTATCGAAATGAACGAGGCGCAGAAGGAAGCTGCGTTGGCACTCTTAACGTCATCACTAAGCGCAAAAGGAGTCGAACAAAGCCGGGCGATAATGCTGACAGACCAAGCGTTGAAGGAGCTCAATCCCAGCAAGGCGGATTACCTCGACCCAGAACTCTATTACTTCACCATCATGGGGTCTCCCTCCGCGACCGAACCTTGGGGTTGGCAGCTCGACGGTCATCATCTTGTCATCAACTACTTCGTGTTGGGGGACCAGATTGTGATGACCCCGACATTTTGGGGTGGTGAACCAGCAAACTCTCGCCAAGGAAGCACGACCGGCAATCAGGTTCTGCAGGCGCAGCAGGATCTTGGTCTTGGTGTGATGCAGTCATTGTCTGCTGCGCAGAGCAAAACAGCGACTATTAGCGCCGACAAAACCGAGGACAACATGATTGCGGGTGCCTATCAGGATAATCTGGTAATCGACTATTCCGGACTGCCCGCGTCTTCCATGGAGCCTATTCAGCGTGACATGCTGCTCGCGCTGATCGAAAGTTATATAGGGACAATGCGCGATGAGCATGCTGCAATTCGCATGGAAGAGATCGCCGCGCATATGGACGAAACCTACTTCGCCTGGGTCGGTGAGGCTGAGGATGATTCAATCTTCTATTACCGCATTCATAGTCCAGTTGTACTGATCGAATTCGACCATCAAAACCCAGTGGGGACGCGGATGATTAACACGCCCGGCCAGCCCACCCGCGACCATATTCACACAGTTGTACGCACTCCTAATGGGAATGATTATGGGCAGGACCTGCTGGCGCAGCATCTCGCCACAGCACACGCTAGCCAATAACAGAAAAAGCGAACCTTATTCTCGAAGCATCTAGCGATTAGGAATGTCCGCAACTGGGCCGTTTGCTGACTGTCCGCTTTGCAGGTTTGCCAAGGAATGTACGGACTAAAATACCGGAATGATAGGCCTCGCTTGGAACCGCTTCGTCGTACTCGAATTTCTCAAGCTGTTTCGCGAACCACCAGGTGCGGAGGCAGAACCAGACTTTCTGTGTCTTCCCTGGTCAGGCGTCGCAACAACAGGTCTACGAGCCCCTTTGCACCAGCAGCGATATCTTGCCTGACGGTCGTGAGCGGAGGGGCCGTCTGACTCGCAATTGGTAAATCGTCGAAACCCACGATCTTCAGCTGATTTGGCACTTCGATGCCGCGATCTCTTAGTTCCGTTAGACATGCTACAGCGACCGTGTCGGTTGCAGCAAAGATACCGTCAACCTTGCCGTCAATCTCCTGCAAGTGCTCGGCGATTTCCTCGCCGGTTCGATCGGGCGACAAATGAGTTGGCAGCGCGCGAATAGCTACACCCATTTTATCGGCAACGTCCTTCGCGCCTGCAAACCGAGCCGCGAACTCGATAGGCTGGATATCGCCCAAGAACGCGAGGTTCTTGGCGCCGGATGCTATGAGCCTCTCAGCGGCAAGCTTTCCGCCCAGGCGGTTGTCTGTACCAACAACGCAGTGTCTTTGACCCTCCTGGTGATTGCCCCAGACTACCATCGGGAGATAGCCATCGGCAACGTCCTCGATCCGTTCAAACTGGTCGGACTGACCGATAACAATCACCCCGTCCACCATGCCAGAGCCGATGAAACGGTCGAGCCAATCCTCGTCCTGAGCGGGAATCACTCGCCTCAGCATGAGGTCATAGCCCTTCTCCGTGAGCTCATCTGCCAAATGACCGAGCAAGGTGATGAAGAAGGTATCGGAAATCTGCTGCCGCACGTCGTGACCCAGCGGAATCGCGACCCCAATAACGCCTGTTTTTTGTCTGCGTAGCTTGCTCGCCATTTGGTTCGGGCGGAAACCATGCTCGCGCGCAATCGCCTCGATCTTCTCGCGCGTCTTTGTGTTGACGAGACTGTTGCCAGCAAGTGCCCGCGACACAGTTCCGGTTGAGACACCCGCGATCTTGGCGAGGTCCACAAGAGTGCGTACCCTGGTCACGCTTTCTTCAATATCTTGAGTGTCTGTGTCAGCCATCAATACCCTTTAGCTCGCTAGCGCCTTTTGTTCACGCGGAACCTTATGGCCCGCATCAACAAAGAGGGTTGCGATCGCACCGACGATCATAAGCGCTCCGCCCAGCATCAATACATTGCGAGGGTCACCGCCAAGCACCGGATTGTAGATCAGCGGCATCGTCAGCGTCTGAAACAGCATGGGAATGACGATAAACATGTTGAAGATACCCATGTAAATCCCGTTGCGTTCCGCCGGTATGGAATCCGCGAGCATCACATAGGTGTTGCCCATCATTCCGGCCCAACCAATGCCGATCCCAAGCATGAGAGCAAAAAGCGCTGCCGACGTTTCCACACCGGGAATAAGCAGCATGGCTATACCTGACGCCGTAAGGCACACTGCGTGCGCAAACCGTGCGCCAACCCGAGCCACGATCGGGATCAGCAGCAATGCTCCTAAAAACGCGATGAAGTTATAGAGGGCTCCCGCCTGCTGCGTGGTTAGGGTCGCTTCCCGAAATGCTGCGCTTGAGGGATCGGCAGTGTCATAGATCGACCGGCCCACTGCAAACGTGATGTACTGCCAATATGCGAACATCGCATACCATTGGCACAACATCGCAAGAGCAAGCTGGCGCATGGGTTTGGGCATGTCTCGGATTGCGCTTCCAATCTCCGCAAACGTATCTTTCACGGTAAGCGGTTTGTTCTCCAGGACAGCCTTCTCCTCGTCGGTCATCGGCAGTTCGGGCACACGCCAGACCGACCAGACTATGGTCGATATCGACAGGATTGCCCCAATTATGAATGCGATTCGGACGATGACCGGAATGCCATTATCGTCGAGCACGTCCTGCGCAACGAAGGCCGTCAGCAGGGTCGGGGCGAGGTAGGAAAGCGTTTGAGCGAGGCCCGTGAAGGCACTCTGCGTCAAGAATCCAATTGAACGCTGTTCTGGTTGGAGCCTGTCCGCGACGTACGCGCGATAAGGCTCCATTGTGATGTTGTTGCCCGCATCGAGAATCCACAAAAGCGAGGCCGCCATCCAGAGGGTCGACGAATATGGCATGAAAAATAGACTGATCGTGCAGATGATAGCGCCAATGAGAAAATAGGGCGTCCGCCGTCCAAACCGCGTGTTGGTTCGGTCACTCATCGCACCGACGATTGGCTGAATTATAAGTCCCGTCATTGGACCGGCGAGCCAAAGGAGTGGCATAGTAGCTTCGTCGGCTCCGAGGAATCCGTAGATCGGTCCCATATTGGCTTGCTGCAGGCCGAAACTGAACTGCAGGCCGAAGAAGCCGATGTTCATTTCGATGATTCGCAGCAGCGAAAGCCGTGGCTTTATGGCGGTTTGCATGACTTCAGATCCTCTCGTTCGCCGTTATATTGTCGACGCTGTGGCATTCTCGTGACATAGATTGCGCGTAATTGCAATCGTTTGCAATTTAGTTGTTGCAATCGATTGCAATAGGACTATGCCTTACTGCGAATCGCACATGATGGTGCGAGCACATAGGAGAGTTTTGCCATGAAGTTTCGTCACGCTTTGGCCTTCGGCGTCGCGCTGAGTGCCTTTTCCACCCCAGCCTTTGCACAGGAATCGGACACAGCCTCAGACGATGTTGTCGATGATGGCAATGTAATCATTGTTACCGCCGTTGCGCGCGGTCAGAACCGGCTCGAAAGCTCGGTTTCCGTCAGCACGGTCGGTGCCGAACAGATTGCCGATCTTGCTCCGGCTTCGTCGGCGGACCTTATCCGACAAATCCCGGGTATTCGCTCGGAAGCATCGGGTGGTGAAGGTAACGCCAACATCGCCGTGCGCGGTCTACCCGTTTCGACCGGCGGAGCTCGCTATATTCAGCTGCAAGAAGACGGTCTGCCAGTACTCGAATTTGGCGACATCATCTTTGGTAACGCCGACAACTTCCTTCGTGCTGATCGCAATGTTGCCCGCGTCGAAGCGGTTCGCGGTGGCTCGGCTTCCACGTTCGCTTCGAACGCCCCGGGCGGTGTGATCAACTTCATTTCGAAGACTGGTCAGCGCGAAGGTGGTGCGATCCAGGGCACTGTTGGTGTCGACTTTGAGACCTACCGTGTCGATTTCGACTATGGTGCACCGCTTTCCGATGATCTCTATTTCCACGTCGGCGGATTCTACCGCACCGGCGAAGGTCCGCGCGATATTGGCTACAACGGTTATGATGGCGGCCAGATCAAGGCCAACATTACCAAGGAATTCGACGGCGGTTATGTGCGTTTCCACGCCAAGTTCCTTGACGACAGTACTCCTACGATCTTGCCCCAGCCGGTTCGTGTTGGCGGATCCGATTCCAATCCCGAATACACGGCAATCGCTGGTTTCGACCCGCGAACGGACTCGCTTTACAGCCCGTTCATCTCAACCATCACAACTCTAGATGGTGGCAACAATCCCACCACATACAATTTCCGCGATGGTCTTTCGGTTGAATCGCAGGCATTCGGCGTTGAGGCAGAAGTAGACGTTGGCTCGGGCTGGACGCTGACCAACCGCTTCCGCTACGCTAACAATTCGGGCAGCTTCGTTTCGCCTTTTCCTGCTAGCGCGGGCGCCGCTCAGGATATTGCTGATGGCATTGGTGGTGCCGGGTCGAGCATCGTCTTTGCCACCGGACCGAACACCGGAGCCACTGCAGACGCTTCCAGCATTGGCGGCAATGGCTTGCTGACCAATATCGTGAACTTCAATGTTCGGTTGAACAGCCTGGACAATGTCACCAATGATTTCCGCATCAGCAAAGATTTCGACTTTGGCGGCGGTTCGGCAACCTTCACTTCAGGTTTTTATCTGTCACGTCAGGACGTAGACACTGACTGGCTCTGGACTTCGCACGTGCAGACCGTTCAGGGTGACGGCCAGTCTGTGCTTGTCGACATCGTTGATGCAGGCGGTAACACCGTGACAGACAACGGTATCGTCGGCTTTGGTGCCAACTTCTTCGGCAATTGCTGCCGACGCAACTATGACGTGGCCTATAGCACCTATGCGCCGTTTGCGTCGCTCGCAGTCGAATTGGACCGCCTGACGTTGGACGCCAGTGTCCGGTACGACTATGGCGATGCCAGCGGAACTGTAACCGGCGATGGCCCGGTCACGGACTTCGATTTTGACAATGACGGCAATATCAGCCCGGCTGAATCGCAGACCAGCGTTCTGCCTCTCGGCAGCCCTGCTCCGGTCAATTACGACTTTAGCTATTTCTCATGGTCGGTTGGCGCCAACTACCTTTTGACTGACGATCTGGGCATCTTTGCTCGCTACAGTCGGGGTGGCCGTCACACTGCTGATCGTAGCCTGCTCTCACCAGCTGTCAGCACCGTTGATGGTGGTCTGCCGGGCGGCGATGATGGTGTGATTGCCGAAGTTAATCAGCTTGAAATGGGACTGAAGTATCAAGGAAGCGGACTGTCGATCTACGCCACCGGCTTCTTTGCTGAAACCAGCGAGACGAACGTAGAAATTGCTCCGCTGCTTCTGACAGACACTGACTACGAAGCCTACGGCATTGAGCTCGAAGGTTCGTATTCGACTGGACCGTTCACCCTGAGCGCTGGTACCACTTGGACCGATGCCAAAATCAAGGACTCGCTCAACGCAGCGGTCATCGGCAACACGCCTCGTCGTCAGGCAGACTTCGTCTATCAGGCGACGGCGCAATATGACGACGGCTTCTTCAAAGCGGGCGCCAATTTGATAGGCACTACGGACAGCTTCACGCAGGACAGCAACCAGCTTGAGCTGCCAGCATATACGCAGGTTAATGCATACCTCGCTGTTCGCCCCGTCGACCGGGTAGAAGTGGCTCTCAATGCCACTAACCTGTTCAACAGCGAAGGCTACACCGAGGCGGAAGAAGGATCGATCCCGGGCAATGGTATCGTAAGGGCACGCTCTATCGCGGGCCGCACGATCGCCGCTTCGGTACGTTTCGAATTCTGATCCAATGGTAAGGGCCGACCAGACACCTCCCTGTCGGTCGGCCCTTATCTTTTCTAACCATTTGTTTAGGGTGCCGGCATGACAACTGCCTGGACCGCCGACTGTGTGCGCGAAATCAACGCCTCACGCATTCCGCGCATTCCAATTATAGAAGAGAACGGTTCTACAACCCTCGCTGCCGGGCGCGTTTACTGGGATATGTGGCCAATACAGGACCGGGATGGGTTCGTCGCTTCTATTCATGGGCGCGAACTATGGATGGCCTTGTCCGCACCTGATCGCGGCGATCCAAGCCTACGCCACTTTGAGGCCAAAATTCGGCTCATCGAGCGCAAGTCAGGAAACTGGTTTGATCGCGGCGACGTACTTCCAGATTTTCCGGTAGACTATGAGCGTGAATGGGCCGGGTCTGCGGTGACCGATGGTGAAGGCGCTAGTCTTTATTTCACGGCGGCTGGGACAAATCAGCTTCCCGGGGGCTATCAGCAGCGCCTTGTGGAATCCCATGCCATTATTGGGCCTAATGGGCTGCCAGACGCGTGGACCATGCCTCGTGCTTCAGTCAGCGAACTAGCGCCCGAATATATGCTAGCGGACGCGCATGAGGGGGAAGCAGGCAAGATCAAGGCATTCCGCGATCCTGCTTATTTCCGCGATCCTGCCGACGGGCGAGAGTACTTAATTTTCACCGCATCTCTTGCCGGTACCGGCAGCGACTACAATGGCGCAGTTGGTATCGCCCAGCGCACCGGCGATGGATGGAAGCTATTGGCACCTCTAATCCATGCTGACGGTGTCAATAATGAACTGGAACGTGCGCACGTCGTATACCATCAGGGATCTTACTACGCTTTTTGGGCGACCCAGAACGCGACTTTCGCACCTGGCCTGAACCAAGCGCCAAACGGTCTGTACGGCATGGTTTCAAACAGTCTGTTCGGAGACTACCGTCCACTCAACGGAACAGGCCTGGTCCTCGCGAATCCTGATATGGAACCACTTCAAAGCTACAGCTGGTTCGTTACGCGCGAGCTTCTTGTTTCCAGTTTCGTTGATTTTCTCGGCCTGAAGGGTGAGCCTCTTCCTGCAAATCCTGACGCAGCCAATACACTGTTCGGAGGCGTTCCAGCGCCACTCTTGAAACTCAACATCGATGGCGATCGCTGCGAACTTACCGAAACGGTTGAGGCATGAGCTCGGCAATCGAACCGCTATTAGGTGGTATCGAGGCTGGAGGAACCAAGTTCGTGCTCGCTGTCGGATCCTCACCGACCGAGATCATTGCGCGACATGAATTTCCTACACGCGATCCCTCGACGACACTGGCTCAGGCCTGCGAGTGGCTAGGAGATCAGGGCACGATTAGCGCGCTTGGAATTGCGAGCTTCGGCCCGGTCGAACTCGATCGTTCATCGACACTGTGGGGGCACATCACCAATACCCCTAAGCAAGGTTGGGCAAATTGCGATGTGGCAGGTTACTTTGCTGAGCGATTGGGCGCGTCCATCGGCTTCGATACAGATGTGAATGGAGCCGCGCTCGCCGAATACGAGCATGGCGCAGGGAAGGGCGCTTCATCTCTGGCCTACATCACCGTGGGCACAGGCATCGGCGGAGGTCTGGTGCTTGATGGAAAGGCTGTCCACGGAGCAGTCCATCCAGAGATGGGACACATCTTCCCCCGTCGGCATCCTCAAGACTTGGAGTATGAAGGCATCTGCCCGCACCATGGAGATTGCCTGGAAGGATTGGCGAGTGGTCCGGCCATAAAAGCCCGCTGGGGGGCGTCGCTTTCTGAATTACCAGCAGGTCACGTGGCGCATGAAATCATTGCCAATTATCTCGCTCAGCTAGCGCACTCCCTTGTCGCTATGACTTCGGTGGAAGTTATTGCTTTCGGTGGCGGCGTCATGAGGACAAATGGCTTGCTCGACCTTGTAAATCATAAGGCAAGGGAGCTAGGCGCAGGGTATTTCCCCGGGGGATCGAAGCACAAGATCGTGTCACCCAGCCTAGGTCATGATGCGGGCCTGGTCGGAGCGCTATTGCTCGCGCCTGGCCATTGATGTCCGCTTTTAGGGATCCATTTTTGCGCATCTAACGTCTGAGATTAGGGCGCAAAACGGTCATTCATCAGTACTGTAGGGAATGGATCCCAAACGCCGACAATCCATTGGACTTCCCCTTCACGGTAAGCATTGGTGTCGTCAGTGAATGGCGGCTCTGAACCAGGGCCGCAGCCCTGACCGGCGCGATCGGCAGGGCCTTGGGTGGTGGGAGCAGCGAGGTGCTGCTCCGGAATGGAGACCACCCAATGATTGATACCATTGAGAATAAGCCCGTCACGAAACGCCCTCGCCGGATGGCACGCGTGCCCAAGTCCGCAGGGGAAGTAGAAGTTTCAACCTCTGAGACTGCTCCAAAAGCTGAACCGAAGCCAGCCGAGCGCGTCAGCAAGTCAAGCCTCGTTCTAGCCATGCTCCAGCGAACCGATGGCGCCACGATTGCTCAGCTCGTCGCTGCCACCGGCTGGTTGCCGCACACCACGCGGGCCGCGCTTACCGGCCTGAAGAAAAAGGGCCATGAGATCGCGAGCGAAAAGGCAGAAGGCGAAGATCGCGTGTACCGCGTGGTGGCAGGCTGATGGGACGACGCGTTTATATTACCCTCGACCGGCTTGCAGACATGACAGCCGACGAACTGAAAGCGGAGTGGGCGCGGCGATATGCCGCGCCCACTCCAAATCTTTCGTCGGACCTGCTGCGACTGGGAATTGCCTATCGCCTGCAGGAGCAAAGGCTCGGCGGCGTGAGCCGCTCAACCAAAACGATCCTGCGCCAGCTCGCTGCGCCGACGAAGGACGGTGTCCGAAAAGCCCTGCCACCTCGCAAGCTTACCATCGGAACTCGGCTGGTGCGCGACTGGCACGGTGTCGGCCACACCGTGACCGTCGTGGAAAATGGCTTTGAGTACGACGGGAAGCAATGGCGATCACTTACCGCGATCGCCAAGGCCATCACCGGCTCGCACTGGAATGGGCCGCGGTTCTTTGGCCTGTCAGGGCCAAAGACATGAAGCCACTGCGCTGCGCGGTCTACACCCGCAAGTCGACCGAAGATGGACTGGAACAGGAGTTTAACAGCCTCGATGCCCAGCGCGAGGCCTGCGAGGCATACATCCTGAGCCAGCGACACGAAGGATGGAGGCTCGTACCGGACCGCTACGATGATGGCGGGTTTTCAGGTGGGAGCATGCAACGTCCCGGATTGACGCTGCTGCTGGCCGATATCGAAGCTGGCCTGGTCGACGTGATCGTCGTCTACAAGGTCGACCGCCTCACCCGAAGCCTCGCTGACTTTGCCAAGATCGTCGAGCAGCTGGATTCCAAGCAGGCGAGCTTCGTTTCGGTCACACAGGCGTTCAACACCACCACCAGCATGGGACGCCTGACGCTCAACGTGCTGTTGTCATTTGCCCAGTTCGAGCGCGAGGTTACCGGAGAGCGGATCCGCGACAAGATCGCTGCCTCGAAGAAGAAGGGCATCTGGATGGGCGGTCCCGTTCCGCTGGGATACGAGGTAATTGAACGTAAGCTGGTACCGGTGCCGGAGGAAGCCGAGCGGGTGCGGACAATCATGCGCCGCTATCTCGAGGTCAGAACGGTCCCATCACTGATCGAGGTCCTCCGCAACGAAGGGATTGTCACCAAGGTCCAGAACCGGACCAGCGGCCCACACAAAGGTGGCATCCCCTTCCGCCGTGGGAGCCTGTTCTACCTGCTCAAGAACCCCGTCTACTGCGGCAAGATCGTGCATAGGGGTAAAATCTATGAAGGCGAGCACGAGGCAGTCGTGGACGAAGGGCTTTGGGATGCGGTGCAGGCGCAGCTGGCCAAGAAGGCACCACCGAGAAAACGCCCGACCAACGATCCCCAGCAGGCGATGCTGCGCGGCCTGCTGACCGATCCACATGGACGTCCGATGGTGCCAACCTATGCCACCAAGCGCAGCCGCCGTTATTCTTACTATGAGACCCGCAAGGATCTGGCCCGGCCCGCCGATCCGCCAGCTACCCGGTTTGTACAGGGGCAGCTTGAGCGACATCTTGTCGTACATCTCACCCAGCTGCTGGAAGACGAGCATGCTTTGCGCCGACTGTCAGGAATCGAAGAAGCGGGCCAACTAAGAACGATGTTTGATACCAGTAGGTTGCTTGCCTGCCGGCTTGCGTTCGAAGGTTCACGCGAGGCAATCTTGCAAGATGTAATCTCCGCGCTGCAGGTTCGCGCCGAGCGGATCGAGGTCGTGTTAAACGCAGATGCACTGGCGGCCGGGACAGGTAACCAGATCAACTGGAATATCGCGCTGCCAGATCGGAAGCCATTCCGCGAGGCCAAGCTCAGGATTGATCCGAAAACACACGATCAGACTATTAAAGATGATCTGCTCGCCCTGCTGGTGGATGCCAACGAAGCCCAGGAACTGGTGCTAGCAAACCCTGAACTCAGCCTTCACCAGCTTGGTAAGGCGGAAAACCGGTGCCGCACGCACCTCGCGCGATTGCTGCGGATCGCTTGGCTCAGCCCGCGGATCGTGGAGTCCATTGTGACGGGAACCCAGCCGGATAAACTCAACCGGCAAGTCCTCCAGTCTAACACCATTCCGCTCGACTGGGCTGAGCAGGAGCGGCAGTTCGGCCTCTCCTGCTAAAACCGGTCAATCCCATCAAATCGACGTGAAGCCGGGTTCTTCTAGACAGAGAATCCGGCGATTTTGTTTGCGAAGTTCCGAGCCTGGAGTGCGTCTCTGGCTTCAGTACAAAACTGAAGCGCCGCCAAAGCCCGCAGAACTGCGCCACTTTCAAAGCGCAGGGCGCCCGAAGGCAAAATCATGTCTGCTTGGCTGACTGTTTGGTGCGCGATGCAGTCTCGAGCGGACTGGTCTCATGCGCTGTTTTCCCTGTTTTCAGGGAATTTACAGGGAAAATTGGATTTTCTGGCCATTCCAAGCGGCCCGTGAGC
>Ga0222714_10003725_pt1 | contig 15301 bp, 23 predicted proteins | sample C33_3DmetaG_FD_165048 | JGI IMG/M metagenome (GOLD analysis project Ga0222714, IMG submission 165048) | Estuarine water microbial communities from San Francisco Bay, California, United States - C33_3D | ecosystem: Environmental > Aquatic > Marine > Unclassified | place: USA: California... | reverse complement strand
ATTGCCAGTAGCCGAGCGAATCGGCAACATGTTGCGTGAATACAACAACGAGTTTGTGGCTGATGCTGCGCAACTACGTCAGGTTGTGACCAACAAGTTATTGGACCTTGCATCATGCGGCGACGCGAAAATCGAAATAAAAGCAACGGAGATGCTTGGCAAGATAAGTGACGTCGGGCTGTTCTCCGAGAAGACCGAGATCAGCGTGACGTACAACAACAGTGCAGATTTGGATCAGGCCATTAAGGACAATGTGCGCAAACTTATGCGCCTCTACGGTGGCAGGGAGACTGCAGTAGACGTCGATCTGGACAAAGAGTTTGGGCCAACACTGGAGCTAGAGATGGCCGAGGACGTTACGCCCGCTGAGCCCGATACGCCCGCCGAGGACATCCCTAATGCGTGAAGAGACCGAGGTCCTCACCATTGAAGCGGAGCTGGAGGCGCTGATTGCGAGCCTCCCGCACCTCCCGCCAGAGGAGAAAGCCAAGGTTTTGCAGAAGTTAGCCAGTCGGGTCGAGCTTGGCGAGAAGGACAAAGCCCGTAATGAGTTCATGGAGTTCGTCGGCAAGGTCTGGCCGGACTTCATCGGCGGGCGACACCACTCAAAGATGGCCAAAGCGTTCGAAAGAGTGGCAAACGGTGAGTGTAAGAGGCTGATTATCAACATGCCACCCCGCCATACCAAGTCAGAATTCGCTAGTTACCTGCTGCCAGCGTGGTTTCTAGGTAAATACCCTAATAAAAAGGTCATTCAGTGCTCAAATACCGCAGAGTTAGCGGTGGGTTTTGGCCGAAAAGTGCGAAATTTGGTCGATTCGGAGACTTATAAGGAGCTTTTTCCCAATTTGGAGCTCCGTGCGGACTCAAAAGCTGCCGGACGGTGGAATACCAGCAAGAATGGTGACTATTTTGCGATTGGTGTGGGTGGTACGGTGACCGGTAAGGGCGCTGACATCCTCATTATTGACGATCCGCACTCAGAACAGGAAGCCGCGCTCGCCGCGAGCAACCCAGATGTGTTCGACAAGGTGTATGAGTGGTACACATCAGGTCCGCGCCAGCGTTTGCAGCCGGGCGGGTCGATCGTGATCGTGATGACACGGTGGGCGCAGCGGGATTTGACCGGTCAGGTGATGAAAGCTGCCGCTGCCCGCGGTGGAGAGCAGTGGGACGTGATTGAGTTCCCTGCCATTCTGCCTAGTGGTAAACCCCTATGGCCAGAGTTCTGGACTTTGGGTGAATTGACTGCCCTTCGTGAGGAGCTGCCTAATAGTAAGTGGCAAGCCCAGTATCAGCAGAACCCTGTGGGTAATGAATCGGCTATCGTGAAGCGCGATTGGTGGCAGTGGTGGGAGAAAGAAGACCCACCTAAGTGTGAGTACATCCTGCAGACATGGGACACCGCGTTTGAGAAGAACAACCGCGCCGACTACTCAGCCGGTACGACGTGGGGCATATTTAAGAACGAAGAGGACAACAACTCTTCGAACATTATTCTGCTGAACACGTACAAGAAGCGTGTTGAGTGGGTAGAGCTGAAAAGGGACGTGCTTGCTGAGTACAACGAGTATGAGCCGGATGGCCTACTTGTTGAGAAGAAGGCGTCGGGCGCTCCGCTAATCTACGAACTCCGTGCGATGGGTATACCCGTGCAGGAGTACACGCCTAGTAAGGGCCAAGACAAAATCTCCCGCTTGAACTCTGTCTCAGACATAATCGCCAGTGGCAAGGTATGGGTGCCTCGTACGCGCTGGGCGGAGGAGCTAGTTGATGAGATTGCCGCGTTCCCATCTGGGGAGCACGATGACTTGGTCGACGCTACGACGCTGGCGCTCATGCGGTTCCGCCAAGGTGGGTTCCTCCGTCTGCCGATCGACGAGCCCGAGGAAGTTCAATTTTTCAGAAGTCACCGCCGCGAGCGGTTCTACACAGTTTAAGGATAAATTATGGCAACGAGTTCTATCGACAAAGGTCTGTATGCGGCTCCTCTGGGTATTGAGGAGGATGAAATAGAGCCTATTGAGATTGAGATTGAGGACCCCGAGTCTGTCAGTATTGGCATGGGTGATATTGAGGTCGAGTTGACTCCCGGTGCTGAAGGCACGGATGAGGAGTTTGATGCCAACCTTGCGGACTTCATGGACGACAGCGTTCTGGGTACGCTGGGTAAAGAGTTGGTTGATGACTTCACCAAAGACATCGGTGACCGCAAAGATTGGATACAGACTTACGTCGATGGCTTGAAATTGTTAGGCCTCAAATATGAAGACAGAACAGAGCCATGGCAAGGCGCTTGCGGTGTCTTTCATCCTATGTTAACGGAGTCTGTGGTGCGCTTCCAGAGTGAAGGCATCATGGAGACATTCCCTGCTGCGGGGCCAGTCAAGACACAGATTCTTGGTGACGACACGCCAGCTAAAGAAGATGCAGCCACCCGCGTGCGGGAGGACATGAACTATCAGTTGACAGAAGTGATGCTCGAGTATCGCCCTGAGCACGAGAAGTTATTGTGGAACTTACCTATTGCGGGCAGTGCGTTCAAGAAGGTGTACTACGATCCATCGCTAGGTCGCCAAGTTGCGATGTTTATCCCTGCGGAGGACATCGTTGTGCCGTACGGTGCGAGTAATCTTGAGAGAGCCGAGCGGGTCACGCACGTGATGCGTAAGACTGAGAACGAGGTCTTGAAGTTACAAGAGGCTGGCTTCTACAGTGATGTGGATTTAGGGGATCCCACTTATGAGTTAGACGACATTGAGAAGCAGAAGGCCGAGGAGATGGGCATGTCTGCGATTCAAGATGATCGCTTCCGTATTCTTGAGATGCACGTGGACCTTGATCTGAAGGGCTATGAGCACAAAGATAAGAAGGGTAAGAAGACAGGCATCGCGCTCCCATACGTGGTGACTGTTGAGAAGGGCACGCAAAAGGTGTTAGCCATTCGCCGTAATTGGTACGAGGGTGACAAGCTACACATGAAGCGTCAGCATTTCGTGCACTACCAATACATTCCGGGGTTTGGCTTCTATGGCTATGGTCTCATTCACCTTATCGGCGGATATGCGAAGAGCGCGACCATGCTCATCAGGCAGCTCGTTGATGCAGGTACGCTATCTAACTTACCGGGCGGACTCAAGTCCCGCGGGCTCCGAATCAAAGGAGATGACACCCCTATCGCACCGGGCGAGTTTCGTGATGTTGACGTACCAAGCGGTTCCATTAGAGACAATATCTTGCCTCTGCCGTACAAGGAGCCCAGTCAGGTTCTCTACACCTTGTTCCAGAACATTGTGCAGGAGGGTCGGCAGTTCGCATCTGCAGGAGACATGAAGGTCAGCGACATGAGTGCGCAAGCACCCGTAGGTACAACACTGGCGATTCTTGAGAGAACACTGAAGGTGATGGGCGCTGTGCAGGCACGCATGCACTTCAGCATGAAGCAGGAGTTCAAGTTACTCAAGGCAATCATTGCTGACTACACACCAGAAGAGTATGACTACGATCCGATCGAGGGGTCACGTAGGGCGAAGAAAGATGACTACGACATGGTCGCTGTCATTCCTGTGAGCGACCCGAACGCGGCAACGATGGCGCAGAAGATCGTGCAGTATCAGGCAGCTCTCCAGTTGGCGCAGACAGCGCCGCAGCTCTACAACTTACCGCTCTTACATCGCCAGATGATTGAGGTGTTGGGTATTAAGAACGCTGCCAAACTTGTGCCTGTTGAGGACGACGCCACACCTATCGACCCAGTGCAGGAGAACCAGAATGCGCTGACTGGCAAACCTATGAAGGCGTTCCTTGAGCAGGACCACCAAGCTCACATTGCTGTGCACACAAGCATGTTGCAGAACCCCAAGATCATGGCGCTGGTGCAGAGTACACCGCAGGGCCAAGCGATCATGGCTGCGATGATGGCGCACATCAACGAGCACTTGGCGTTTGCCTACCGCACAGAAGTCGAGAAGACTATTGGCCTGCTCTTGCCGACTGAGAAGCAGGAGAAGAACATGGAGCCGGAAGTGGCTGCACAAGTTGCACAACTTGCTGCACAAGCATCGACTCGCATGACTCAACAAGCTCAAGCGCAAGCCGCGCAGCAGCAGGCGATGCAGCAGGCGCAGGACCCCATCATCCAGATGCAGCAGCAGGAGTTGCAGATCAAGATGCAGGAGCTCCAGCTCAAAGTTCAGAAGCAGCAGGTCGACGCCGCAGCCAAGGCCGACCAGCTCCGCATCGAGGAGTCGCGTATTGCGGCGCAGAAAGAGATCGCGGCTATGCAGGTGGGTGCAAGCGCAGCCGCTGCGAAAGACAAACTCGAGAAGCAGCAGCTTATTGAGGGTACCAAGATTGGCGCTGATATCGCCAAGCACAAGGCTCAGATGGCAGTTCAGTCTGCACAAAGAGCATCCCAGAAACCTAAGAAGGAGTAACGTTGAACGACTACAAGCTGTTGGCGCACGTCGCCAAAGAGATTGAGAAGTTTAGGCAAGAGCGAGAAGCCTATGTTGCAGCGGGCAGGGCCGACAGCATAGAGGAGTATCGCAGTGTTTGCGGGGTAATCCGAGGTCTCAACCTCGCAGACAACATTATCAATGAGCTCGTGCAAAAAATGGAGAAATCCGATGACTGAGTATGACATCGCTGCTGTGGACCTGTCCGGCATTCTAAATAAGCCTGCCGAAGACAAAGCCAAGCAGTTGCCTGATCCTAAAACCTTCCATCTACTTTGCGTAGTCCCAGAGGCTATGCAGGAGTATGCTGATAGTGAAGTTGGACTGATTAAGTCTAGCCAAGCTATGCACTTTGAAGAAGTGCTAACGCCTGTCTTGTTTGTGGTCAAAATTGGCCCAGATGCGTACAAAGACGCTACCCGGTTCCCCAGTGGGCCGAGCTGTAAGGAGGGTGACTTTGTCATCGTCCGACCTAATTCAGGCACACGCCTGAAGATTCATGGCCGCGAATTTCGCATCATCAATGATGATTCGATTGAAGCAGTTGTGGAAGACCCCCGTGGCATTACACGTGCATCATAAGGAGTAACAAATGGCACAAACTGAGTTCAAAGGTGAAGAGTTTGAGTTTCCTGATGAGAAGGAGACCAAGAAAGAGGCTAAGTCCGACGAAATCGAGATAGAGATCGAGGACGATACACCCGAGCCCGACAGGGGCCGAAAGCCTATGAAGGAGCCTGTTGATGAGCCTTCCGACGACGAGTTAGCCTCGTACGACGAGAAAGTTCAGCAGCGGATTAAGAAATTTACACGTGGTTACCACGATGAGCGCCGTGCGAAAGAAGAAGCACTGCGTGAACGTGAGGCCGCTGAATCACTTGCTAAGCAGTTGTGGGATCAAAACCGCAAGCTGCAGGAGCAGGTGGAGCTGGGCTCGAAAGCCTATATTGAGCAGTCAAAGAGTGCTGCCCAGATAGAGTTTGAGTCGGCAAAGAAGCGTTATAAAGACGCTATTGAGGCTGGCGATTACGACGCACAGACCGATGCGCAGGTAGAAATTGCAAAGGCAACTATGAACCTTGATAAGGTTCAGAACATGAGGCCTTTACAAGCTGAAGAAAAAAGTGTACAAACACAACCACAACGTAGTACCGCTGCGCCTGTGACAGATCGCGATAATCGCTGGATGTCAAAGAATACGTGGTTTGGCACTGATCCTGAAATGACAGCTTCCGCCCTCGGGTTGCATCAAAAGCTGGCTAAGGAGCAAGGTGCTGAGTTCATCGGAAGCGATGATTACTACAAGAAAGTAGACGCCACCATGCGTCGAAGATTTCCTGAGTATTTTGAGGATTCTCAGAGCGACGAAGATGATGTACCTTCTAAAAAGACATCAGAACCGGCTTACGAGGAAGAACCTCCGCGCCGTGCAACAAAACCTTCTACGGTAGTAGCTCCGGCTTCCCGTAGTACTCCGCCTAATCGCGTGAAGTTAAAAGCATCAGAAGCAGCGATCGCTCGCCGTCTTGGGGTGCCAATTGAACTCTACGCTAAACAGGTTGCTCAACTGAAAAGAGGTGAATAATGGAACAAGCTCAAACAGCTACTAAAGGTCAAAACCGTACTTTACGTGACCACGATACGCGTCAGGTAATGCAGCGCCCAGAGGCGTGGCGTCCACCTGAAGCACTACCAAGTCCTGACGATCGTCCGGGCTGGTCGCATCGTTGGGTACGCACAAGTACATTAGGTAATGCCGATCCAAGCAACATTTCTTCTAAGTTACGCGAAGGATATGAACCCTGTAAAGGTGAAGATTATCCCGAGCTCATGATGCACGCTACCACGGAAGGCCGCTTTAAAGGCGGTATTGAAGTGGGCGGTTTGTTACTCTGCCGAATTCCGGAAGAGTTCTTGCAACAGCGGATGAAGTACTATTCCGACCAAAACAAGGCTCAAATGGACTCAGTGGATAACAATTTCCTTCGTGAAAGCGATCCTCGGATGCCCCTTTTCTCAGAAAAGAAAACCAAGGTCACTTTCGGTTCTGGTTCATAAATTTAGGAGTCTTTTATGGCTTATCCAACGGTAAACGCCCCTTACGGGCTCAAGCCGATCAATCTGTACGGTGGTACTCCCTTCGCGGGCGCTACTCGTCAGTATCAGATTGCTTCTGCTTACGACACTAGTATTTTCTATGGTGACCCCGTAGAGATTATTAACTCTGGCACGATTATCAAATCTGCTATCACAACCGCTCGTGCAACTGTGACCACGTCACAGATCATTGGTGTTTTCTTGGGCTGCTCTTACGTTAACGCGCAAGGTCAGGTCATTTTTGCTCAGTATTTCCCAGCAAATACAGCAGCGCCTACTGGCACAGTTATTACCGCTTTTGTGTGTAATGACCCCAATACGCTGTTTAAGGCTGTGATCGCTACTGGCGCTACAGCTAACGATGCTACTTCTGGCTTGTTACCTTCCTCTACTACGCAATATACCGTCATTGGTACAAACGTAGCATTGGTGCAGAACACTGGTTTGACTACAACTGGCGATAGCCGCGTTGCAGTTGCCTCTTCTGCTACTACAGGTACATTGCCTATGAACGTTGTCGATGTCGTCCCCGAGACTTCATACGTTAACGGTTCAGGTAACGTCGTGTACCCCGAGCTCATCGTTCGTTGGAACTTTGAGATTCATACAACCACTATCGCTTCTGGCGTTTAATCAAGGAGCTAAATCATGGCTATTTCACGCGCACAACTGCTGAAAGAGTTGCTCCCCGGTCTGAACGCTTTGTTCGGTATGGAGTATGCTCGCTACGGCGAAGAGCACAAAGAGATCTACGAAACAGAGACCTCTGAGCGTTCATTCGAAGAAGAGACCAAGCTTTCTGGCTTCTCAGCCGCACCTGTTAAGAACGAGGGTTCTGCCATCGCTTATGACAACGCACAAGAAGCATGGTCAACTCGATACACACACGAAACCATCGCCTTGGGTTTCTCAATCACTGAAGAAGCGATTGAAGATAACTTGTACGACAGCTTGTCTGCTCGTTACACCAAGTCTTTGGCTCGTGCCATGGCTTACACCAAGCAAGTTAAGGCTGCTGCAGTCTTGAACAACGGCTTCTCCACTAGCTACCCCGGTGGCGACGGCGTGTCTCTGTTCAACACAGCTCACCCCTTGATCTCTGGTGGCGTCAACAGCAACACTCCTTCTACACAAGCTGACTTGAACGAGACTTCCTTGGAAGCCGCCGTTATTCAAATCGCTGCTTGGACAGATGAGCGTGGTTTGCTGATTGCTGCTAAGCCCAAGAAGTTGATTGTTCCTCCAGCTTTGATGTTCACGGCCAAGCGCCTGTTGGACACTGAGTTGCGTGTAGCTACTGCTGATAACGATATCAACGCGTTGAAGCAAATGGGCGCAATCCCTGAAGGTTACACTGTCAATCACTTCTTGACAGACACAAACGGTTGGTTCTTGACCACTGACGTGCCTAACGGTCTGAAGCACTTCGTTCGTACACCGCTGCAAAACAGCATGGACGGCGACTTTGACACAGGTAACGTTCGCTATAAGGCTCGTGAGCGTTATAGCTTCGGCTGGTCTGATCCTCTCGGTATGTTTGGATCTTCAGGTTCGACCTGATAAAAGTGAGAAGGGGGCCTTGTGCCCCCTTTTCTTTTGGTGTATATTGACTTCATTCCGGGCTTTCCGGTGCATCAAACTGTCCCGGCAGACAACATACTGATTGATGCGCTTAACTTGTATGTAAGGAAAAATCATGGCAAATACCACGTTTAACGGCCCAGTTCGTTCCGAAAACGGCTTTCAAGACATTTCTATTGATTCCACCACTGGCGCTGTTACCGTAGACGCTACTTTTGGCGCAGCCACTAGCGTAGCCAGTGTTACGGTCTCCTCTTTTATCGATCTACCTGCTATTCTTACTGCCGCTTTGCCTACTGCCGCCGCTGCTAATGCTGGCCAAGTTCGCTTGATTAGCGACAATGGTGCAGGTAACAACGAATACTGCCTCGTAATCTCTACTGGGTCTGCTTGGGTTACTGCTGTTGGCGCTGCTCTGAGCTAATCAACCCAAGGGGCTACGGCCCCGTTTTTAAAGGAGATTGATTATGACGATGCAATATGACGTTAAATCCCAGCACGCCGCTGTGTCTGGGTTGATGGTTCCGTACCGAACTCGTTTGAAAGGGGCGGTAATATTCCCCTTTAGCGCTGCTACGGGTTATAGCGTGCTTGTGAACGATGTTTCTATTTCAGGTACGTACGCACGCGCTACAACCACTGCCACCGTAACTGCAACAAACCACGGTTTATCTACAGGCCAATGGGTGTACTTGGATTGGGATTTGGCGGATAACCCGTACCAAGTGACTGTGACGAACTCCGACGTGTTTACAGTAACTGTGGCTAACTCCGGAGCTGCAAGCGGTAACGTAACTGTCTGGAATCAAGTGCTTCTCCAAGCGGATGCCTCTAATGCAACAGCGTTTAATGTAGTTATTCCCGGCGAAGGTATTCTAGCTAAAGACGGAATTAGAACATTCCTAGCTGCCGATGTACATTGCACGGTGTTTTATGGCTAAGTCACCTGCATGGCAGAGAGCAGAAGGGAAGAACCCCAATGGCGGATTGAACGCCAAAGGGCGAGCCTCTGCGAAAGCGCAAGGCATGAATTTGAAACGGCCCCAGCCCGAAGGCGGCTCCCGGCGCGACTCTTTCTGTGCGAGGATGAGTGGAATGAAAAAGAAGCTGACCAGTGCAAAGACAGCCAACGATCCGGATTCACGGATCAATAAGTCTTTAAGGGCTTGGAATTGCGCTGATGGCGGATATGTAAACGCAGCCGATGGTTGCGCTACAAAAGGCAAGACAAAAGGGCGGATGGTATGACCCAGCATGACACAGCTAAGGCAGTCGCAGATGGCGCAGCAGTCTTGACAACTGTTGGCGTCATGGCTACGTGGCTTCCGCCTTTGGCTTCTTTGTTCACGATCATTTACCTCGGCCTTCGTATCTGGGAGTCTGATACCGTTCGTGAAATAACTAACCGTAAGAAGGTTACAAATGCCAGCGACGAGTGAAAAACAAAAGAAGTTTATGGACGCTGCGGCTCATAACCCAGCGTTTGCCAAAGCGTCTGGCGTCCCTGTAAAGGTTGCAAAAGAGTTTAGTGAAGCAAGCAAGGGTATGAAGTTTGGTAAGGACACCAACAAGTCCCGCCCCGATCTTCAAAAAATTAACAACCCATCGACCCGCCAAGGCAAGATGGAACTTATGAAAGAAGGTGGAATCATGGCTACAAAGAAAATGGCAAAAGGTGGCAGTGCTGGTAACGGTATCACTACAGCCAAAATGGGCGCAGTTAAAGCTGGTGGCTTTAAAGGCAAGGGCGAGCACGCTGTCCAATCTAAAGGTATCTCAAAGGGTACTACGGTCAAAATGAAAGCCGACGGCAAGCCTCTGGGCATGAAGGCTGGCGGCATGAAGAAAATGAACTACGGCGGCAAAGCCTGCTAATTTAAGGAGCTCAACATGGCACGACGTAAAGACTTAACCGCCCTTGCCGCGCTTGGCACGTTGGGCTATATGTTGTCCAAGAAGGGCGACAAAGGCGACGAAAAGCAAGCCACCACGACCGCTGCAGCGGAACGGCGCATAGCTGCTGATAAAGAAGCTAGCGAAGAGCCTAAAGTTATAGGCAGTGAAGCTGGCATGGACCCAGAAGAGGCGGCTAACAAGCGTACTGAACGCATGTTGACAAACCCAAATGCCAGAGAATTTGGCGAAGCCGGTACGTCTATGACGGTCAGCCCCACTAAGAAGCCCGTTGCACCACGTAGACCCGTTGTTAAGTCACGTCCTATGAGCGCAGCGGCAGAAGCTGCTATGCAAGAAGCAAACGTTAGCCCGACAACACGCGCTGAATACGATGTGGGAATTAGTAATGTCCCACGCCGTAATTCTTACTACAAAAAGGGCGGCAGTGTGAAAAAGATGGCCTCCGGCGGCATGGCTTCCTCGGCTTCCAAACGCGCTGACGGTATTGCCACCAAAGGCAAAACCAAGTGCAAAATATACTAAGGAATTATCATGAGCCCAGCAGAAAAAGCAGCGCGGGAAGAGATGGCCGAGCGCAAAATGAACGCAGCCACCGAAAAAGCTTACTCTGAGTCTTTAACTAGCACGGAAGAAGCGCCTAAAAAGAAAGACCCACGCGACGCTGTTCGTGGGCAAAAAGGCTATGCCAAGGGTGGCTCAGCTTCTAGCCGTGCGGACGGTATTGCCACCAAAGGCAAAACCAACTGCAAAATGTATTGAGGTATAACTATGATGGCATCCCGCGGTATGGGGGACATAAACCCCAGCAAAATGCCAAATGCGAAACGTAAGGCTCGCAGGGATGACACCGACTTCACTCAGTACGCTGATGGTGGTACAGTAAACGCTGCTGGCAACTACACAAAACCCAGTCTTCGCAAGAGGATTGTGTCCCAAGTAAAAGCCGCAGCAACGCAAGGTACAGGTGCAGGGCAGTGGTCAGCACGTAAAGCTCAACTTGTTGCTAAGAAATACAAAGCAGCAGGTGGGGGGTATCGAGATTGAAAGCGCCTCAGAAATCATTGAAAGACTGGGGCGACCAAAAATGGAGAACCAAAAGTGGCAAACGCTCTTCTGACACGGGTGAAAGATATCTTCCAAGCGCTGCGATTAAAAGTCTCAGCCCTGCTGAGTACGCTGCGACAACGCTGGCGAAACGTAAGGGCAAAGAGGCCGGGAAACAATTCGTAGCCCAACCAAAAAAGATCGCAAAGAAAACAGCAGGCTTTAGATAATGGCAATCACTTCTGGCGCATCAAGCTTCAATCTCCAACTCGATGAATTAGTCGAGGAGGCGTTTGAGCGCGCCGGTGGTGAGCTGCGTACTGGCTACGACCTGCGTACCGCACGCCGCAGTTTGAACATCATGTTCGCAGATTGGGCCAATCGCGGCATCAATATGTGGACAATTGAGCAGGGTGAGATCACTCTGACACAGGGGCAAAATACGTACGCTTTACCGGACGACACGGTAGACCTGATTGAGCACGTTATCCGTACGCAAGCTAATGTAGCTTCAACACAAGCTGACTTAACAATCACGCGTATTAGTGTTTCTACTTACGCTACTATCCCCAACAAAATTCAACAAGCCCGGCCTATTCAGGTCTGGGTTCAACGCTTCAACGGGCAGAACTCCCCAATTGCAGCCACGCTTACAACGACCATCACATCCACAAGCACAGAGATTGTGCTGAACGACGTTACTGGCCTCCCAGCAACTGGTTTCATTAAAATTGATGACGAGATCATCAACTACGGCTACATCACGCAGAACACAAACGCCAAGTCCGGCACGTTGTACAACTGCTTCCGTGGTCAGCAAGATACGATCGCTGTAGGTCATACAGCCGCAGCTACTGTGTACTGGGCGCAGGTCCCCGCTGTTACAGTTTGGCCAACTCCAGATTCAGCACAGCAGTACACGTTCGTATACTGGCGCTTGCGCCGCACCCAAGATGCGGGCGGCGGTGTAAACGTTATGGACATTCCGTTTAGATTTATCCCTTGCTTGGCCGCTGGCCTAGCTTATTATCTAGCGTTGAAAGTCGCCGGTGGCGCTGAACGCCTGCCTGTACTGAAGCAGCAATACGATGATGCTTGGGAGTTAGCGGCTACGGAAGACCGAGAGAAAGCCGCTGTGCGGTTTGTACCTCGTCAGCAGTATATCGGAGGCACCTGATGGGTAATCGGTTTGCTTCTGGCAAGTGGGCAATTGCGCAGTGTGACCGTTGTGACCAGCGGTTCAAGCTAAAAGTTTTGCGTAAAGAGATCATCAAGACGAAGAATTACGACTTGTTGGTTTGCCCCGAGTGCTGGGATCCCGATCAGCCACAGTTGCAATTGGGTATGTATCCGGTTGACGATCCACAAGGCTTGAGGAATCCTCGCCCTGATCGCAGCTATTATCAGTCTGGTTTGAGTGGGCTACAGCTTACAAATACCAACAGCACCGCAGCGGATGCTGATGGGTTTCCAGAGCAGGGCAGTCGAGTTTTTCAATGGGGCTGGAATCCCGTTGGTGGGGCACGGGGCCCTGATGATGGTTTAACGCCAAACTACTTGGTTTTAAACATAGAAGTTGGTACAGTAACGGTTACAACGACATAAGGAGTCGAACATGGACAAGAAAGATTTAGCCCAAGACAAGAAGATGATTAAGTCTGCTGTCGGCAAGCATGAGAAAAACATGCATCCCAGTAAGACCCCAACCAAACTTCGTGCTGGTGGCAAGACAAACAGCGACATGCTTAAGTATGGCCGCAATATGGCCAAAGTAATGAACCAGCGTTCTGTTGGTCGTGGAGGCTAATCATGGCTACATACAAGTCACCCAAACCTGCTCCCATCCAGCCTGCTGGCGTGAGCAACAACAAGAAGTATATGAAAGACGCCAACGTCTCTGTGGCTAACACCCATAGTAATGACTACCCCGGTGTCAAAACGTCAGGCATCAAGATGCGCGGTACAGGCGCGGCCACTAAAGGTCTGATGTCTAGGGGCCCAATGGCATGAACTACGCCGCACTCAGCGCTGCTATTCAGGCGTACACGGAGAACACGGAAGCAGATTTCGTGGCTAATATCCCCGTGTTTGTTCAGCAGGCTGAGCAGCGTATTTACAACACCGTTCAGTTCCCATCACTTCGCAAGAATGTAACGGGTTTAACTACGACTAGTAATAAATACGTTTCATGCCCATCTGACTTTTTGGCGGTGTATTCATTTGCAGTTGTGGATGGCACGTTAGCTACTGGCGACTATGAGTACATGTTGAACAAAGATGTTAACTTTATTCGCCAAGCTTACCCAAGGGCTAGCGATACTGGTATACCTAAGTACTACGCTTTATTTGGCCCTCAGTCTTCTAACGACACAGAGTTAACGTTTATTCTTGGCCCAACACCGGACGATAACTACCCAGTTGAGCTGCATTACTACTATTACCCAGAGTCCATTGTCACTGCGTCAACTACATGGCTTGGTGACAACTTTGATTCAGTGCTTTTGTATGGTTCCTTAGTCGAGGCTTACACCTACATGAAAGGTGAGCAAGACATGATGGCGCTGTATAACGGCAAATACCAAGAAGCACTTGCGTTGGCTAAACGTCTGGGCGATGGTATGGAGCGTCAAGACGCATACCGTTCTGGTCAGTATAGACAGGCGGTGACCTGATGGCTTTGCAACAAGGCGCTACCAATGCGTTTGCCACCGGTCTGATGAACGGTGTCTACAACTTTACAACCAACTCATTTAAGATAGCGTTGTACACAGGCTCAGCAACACTGGGCCCAGACACTGCTGTCTATACAAGCTCTAATGAAGTTGTGGCCACAGGCTACACCGCAGGCGGGATTGCGCTTCCAGTTTCTGTTGTACCAATTTCAGCCAACGACGTCACATATATCTCATTTTCAAACGTAACGTGGTATGGTTCAATTACTGCACGTGGCGCTTTGATCTATCAAGATGATGGCTCCAATCCGACTGTTTGCGTATTGGACTTTGGTTCAGATAAAACTTCTATTACTTCGCTTACTATACAGTTTCCAACTGCTAACAGCACTAACGCAATCATAAGGATTACTTAATGTTTGCAGCAACATCATCTGGCGACATTGGCGACGTGCTGGTTCACGCAGTGAGCCATCGTGGGTTCAACCCCGAAGAGCTTGCAGAGCAAGCCTTGAACAAAATTATTTATGTTGGGGATCAGTCCCACCCGGCCATTCGCGATCAGGCGCAAGCTTTTCGTGAACACATCCGTGGTGTGTTGGTGTTCTACATGAAACGCGCAATTGAGTCGAATAACACGACTCTAGCTAACCGTCTCCGTGAAGCGGGGCATTCTGAACTTGTAACTCTATTGGAGATATAAAATGGCTATTACTATTACTACGGCAATGCCCACCAGCTTCAAGGTCGAAATCCTAAAAGCTGTTCACAACTTTACTACCACCACGGGCAACACATTTAAAATTGCGTTGTTCAAAGCTACAGCCGCTGGCTCTGGCACGTTTGGCGCGGCCACAACTAACTACTCTGACATGGGTACGGATCAGTTGGCTACGGCAACGGGCTACACACAACCCGGTAACACACTGACTTCCGTAACTCCTGTTGCTGACGGCACGACTGCTGTTTGTGATTTTGCCGATACCACATGGACTTCTGCTACGTTTACAACCAGCGGTGCATTGATTTATAACTCTTCAGCTTCTGGTGCGGCTTGCGCAGTCTTGAGCTTCAGTGGCGATCAACAGGTAAGTTCTGGTGACTTCACGATTCAGTTTCCTGTTGCTGCGGCAGCTACTGCGATCATTCGTATTGCGTAAGTGAGTTTACGTGTCTTCATGGGGCGAATACGCTTGGGGTGACAACGGCTGGGGAGGCATAGGCAAAGTCCTGCCTCTTGATGGCTGGGGTAGTCAGGCGTGGGGCGAGTCTCCTTGGGGCACGGGCAGTGTTTCTGTACAGGGTACGGGCGCTGTTGGAACGGTTGGGATTTCGGTATCAGTTACGTTTGTACCAACAGGCGTTTCTGCTACAGGTCAGATTGGCACAACCCTGCCAAAAGTTAACTTCACGCTTACGGGCGTGGTGGCTAACGGGTCTATTGGTGATGTAAAGGCTTCAGTCGTTTACACGCCAGCAGGTGTGCAGGGTGTTGGGCAGATTGGTAACTTTGATGTCAATGTAGATGATTAC
>Ga0222714_10003722_pt1 | contig 15307 bp, 21 predicted proteins | sample C33_3DmetaG_FD_165048 | JGI IMG/M metagenome (GOLD analysis project Ga0222714, IMG submission 165048) | Estuarine water microbial communities from San Francisco Bay, California, United States - C33_3D | ecosystem: Environmental > Aquatic > Marine > Unclassified | place: USA: California... | reverse complement strand
TATTATTTATTCAAATTTATAGTATTATTTATTCAAATTTATAGTATTATTCATTCAAATTTAAAAGTAACATATTAAATAATTTTATAATTTAACTTTATAATGACACAATTTAGGAATTATACTAATGTTGAAAAAGCAATCATTGATAATTACCATGAAGGAAGAAAAAACCAAACACTTGATTATGTTAAATCAATGCATAAAAAACATTTAAAATTCGATAAAAAAATGAAAATAGACGAAGTATTTAAAAAACTATCATGTTTTGTAGATGTTAGTGATCTAGATATTGCCTTACCCAATTTTTATCATGGAATCCAAACTGCCGAAGCAATGAGAAAAGATAATTTACCTGAATGGTTAATATGTGTAGGTTTGATACACGATATTGGAAAAATAATGTATTTATGGGGCAATAATGAAGATGGAACTAGTCTAAAAAAACAATGGGGTATTGTTGGAGATACATTTATTGTTGGATGTAAATTATCAGATAAGTTGGTTTATAATGAATTTAATAAGGAAAATATGGATTATAATAATCCAAGTTATAATACAAAATTAGGTATTTATAAAGAACATTGTGGTTTAGATAATGTATATTGTAGTTGGGGACATGATGAATATTTATATCAAGTACTCAAACATAATAATGTTCAATTACCAGAAGAAGCCCTTTATATTATTAGGTTTCATTCATTATATGCATATCATAAACATGGTGATTATGAATATTTTACTAATGAAAAAGATAAAAAAATGTTAGAAAATCTAAAATTATTTAATAAATATGATTTATATACAAAAAATAATAATATTAATATTACACCAGAAATGTTAGAGTATTATAAAACATTAATAAATAAATATTTGAACAATGGCGAACTTATGTTTTGATCTGATTATTTGATTATCTAGATCATTAAAATATTAATTAAAAAATAATTTATATTTTATTTAAATCAACCAATGGTATTTTAACACCAGACTTAGAGCTTAATTTATATATATTTATATTATGGTTTTTTTTTAAAAAGTTATGTAGATTAACACTAAAATCATTTATTATATTATTTTCATCTTGCCAAAAAATGGAAAATGTTTCTTTGTTCCAATATTTTTTTGAATTTTTTACATCCCAACCAATAGTTACTATATTTTCTGGTTTTAATTCTAAACATAATGGTATAGCAAGTTCCATCATAATATGACCCCAGCCTGTATAAATTTTATTATCTTTATTTTTAAAATATATATCATTAATATTATTTTTTACATTTTCCATATAATTATTTTTAAAATTTAAATTAACCATAAAATCTATTTTATCTTTTAACCTTTCTATTATACCATAGTTAAGACCAATAAATAAAGGTTTATGTTTATCAATAAGTTTTTCATCTAAGGTTTCAGCAGCACCTACAAAATTTGTTACTAAAAAATCTGATTTAATATTTAATTTATCAATATAATTAATACTGTTCTTTAGACAAATAATATAACAATCATCCCAAACATGTTGTGGAATATCCTTTTTTTTAAATTCTTTAAGAGTTGGTCCTGATGTAAATAATAAAATATATTTTTTTCTTTTATAAATTTCTAATGTTTCTTTAAATTTTTTAAAGTTGCTCTTTTCTAAATTATTTTTTTGTATTTCTTTGTTATCATAATTTTCGTTTTGTTTAATTAAGAAAACAAAGATAATAAGAATTACAAAAATAAGTAAACATATAATCATTTAATATATGTAAATATATATTTTTGTATTTTTCCCATTTTGTTTAGATAAAATTTTTTAGATAATAGAAATAAAGCTATAATATTATTATAAATTATAACAATAATTTTACATTTCTATTATCTTCAATATTTTTTTTAAAATAATTATATTCATAATCACCATTATGCCAAACATTTTTTGTTTTATTATGAAAAGTGTATCCTATCAGAAATATTTTTTTTATTTTTTTATTTTTTAATAATGATAATAGTGTTTGAAATCCTGTTGTATAATAATATTTTTTGTTATCATATATATAATTCTCTATCAAAATTAAATATTTTTTCTCTTTATTTTCAATAATATTTTTAATTTGATTTGATTTTTCTTTTTTCACATATACTCCATTTTTAAAATCAAGATTTATATTATTTGTATCTTCAGTATAAGAAACTATAAAATCATTATCTTTTTCTATATTATTTATACCATGAAAAGAAATGGAATTTTTCCTTAAAATTAATATATCAGTTTTTCCTTTACAATAGTCTTTTATTATTGGTTTAAAACCATTAAATCTTACTATAACAGAATTACTATAATCATAAGTTTCCAAAAAATTTTTAGTTTTTTCAGATATATTATCATTATTTGCTAAAAGAAATATAGTTTTATTGTCAAATATATCTGTATCAAAAAGATTATAAATATTATTATCGTAAGTATTGGTATTAAATTTTTCTTTTTTTACTTTAAAAAACAAATAAAAGATTATTAGTATTAAAAATAATATTATTGTTAAATACATAATAATATAAAATATTATAAGAAAACTCATTTATTAAAAATTTTATTTATTTATTTAAAATTTTATTTGAATTTTCATTATTCCAATGATATATTGAATTTAATGCTTTATCATCAATAAGTAAATCAAATGTTGGCTTTCCCATTCTTAATTCATTAAATTTTACACCCCATTTTTTTAATTGATTATATGTTAATTCAAAATAATTATTATTGCTTAGTGTTCCCCTGGCTGTCCACATAATAATTGTATTATTTTCATAAAGACTGTTAACCTTTTCTATATTTTTAATTATTGGTTTTGAGTTTTCATAATCCATACCATTTGTATAAAATATTGTATTATCAATATCAACATAAATTATCATATTTATAAATAATCTATTATTAACTTTTAAGTTTGCGTATTTATAATATAAAAAAAAATATATTAAAATTTATATAAAATTTATAAAATGGTTAAATTCATTTCAGAAATAGGTATTAATCATAATGGTTCTTTAGATTTATGTAAAAAAATGATAATGTTAAGTAAGGTTGCTGGAGCAGATTTTGTAAAGATCCAAAAGAGAAATCCAGCTGTTTGTGTTCCAGAACATCAAAAATCAAAACCTAAATCTACTCCATGGGGTAATATGACATATTTGGAGTATAAATATAAAATTGAATTTAGTGAAGAACAAATAAAAGAGCTTTGTGATTATTCTAAATCAATTGGAATTGAATTTTTTGCAAGTGTATGGGATAAAGATAGTGTAGATGTTATGGCAAAATATACAAAAATTGCTAAAATTGGAAGTGCTTTAATTACTGATTTAGAATTGTGTAAATATGCCAGAGAAAACTTCGATTTTTTAATTGTATCAACTGGTATGAGTACAGAAGAAGAAATTGAAAAATGTGTTGAAGTATGTAATCCAGATGTTATTATGCACACTAATTCTACTTATCCTTGTAAATCAGAAGATCTTAATTTAAGATATATACAATGGTTAAAAAATAAATATCCAAATAAAGAAATAGGATATAGTGGTCATGAATATGGATTAGTTACAACATATGCTACTGTACCTCTTGGAGTAACTTGGATTGAAAGACATATTACATTAGATAGAGAAATGTGGGGTAGTGACCAACTTTCATCAATTAATCCAGATGGTTTGTTTAAATTAATAAAGGGTATTAGAGACATTGAGAAGGCAATACAATACGAACCTGGACCAAGAAGACAATTTGAAGGAGAAAATCTTAAAAGAAATACATTAAGAAAATAAATTATTTATAACAATACGCTATAATTGTATCTGTTTTTTTATACTTTTCTAAAAATGAATCATATGCTAATATCAAATTTGTATCATTAAATTTATTATTTTTATCACCACCTGGTGTTCCATTATTTAACCAATTTAAATGATTAAAAATATTATATCTCTGATAATAACTTACTTCTATTTTTGAAAATCCAATAATATTTAATAAATTTCTTAAACTTGTTTCAGTATAAAGAATTAAATGCTCAGACCAAAATGTAAAGTTTTTAAAAGATTCACAATCATAACTATCTATTAAAAAATCATTTGCATGTGGTATTTCTATTATTAATTTCGTATTATCATCCATAATTTCTTTTATCTCTTTCAAAATTTTAATAGGATCCTGTAAATGTTCTAAAACATGATTTAACATAATAATATCAAAATTTACAGTTTTGGGTAATAAATTTATATCACTATATGTATTTATACCTTCTTTATTTAAAATTTTAATTATATCACAATTGAGTTCAACCCCATAAAGATTTTTAAAATTTTTATTGTATGAGCATAATTTAAGTAAACCTCCATTTCCACAACCAAAATCTAAAAAATTCTCAATTTTATAATCTTTTATTGATTTATACCTTCTATTGTCATCAAATACTGTTTTTTTTCTAGCTTCATCTATATTATTACTATTCCAATATGAACAACTTTTATTTTCATAGTCTTGCGATTTAATTTTATTTAAAACTAATGCACCAGTATTTATACATTTATAAACATTAATATTTGGGTCGTCACGGACACCTTTATGAAAAAAAATTAGATTATTACTAATTATATTATTTTTTACAAAATAATCCATTATATTATTCATTATATTTTTTGTTTTTAAATAAACAAAACTAACATTTTATAACATAAATATATTGAATTTATTAAGAAAAATCAGCATTATCCCAATCACTTTGATTATCTATATCAATTGTATCATTCTTATTCATAACATATGGATAAATATTATTTCCACTTATAGTATTGTCTTTTAATATAGAAGTTTTTATTATGTCGATATATCCATTATGTAAATATGTCTTTGGTAAATATTGTCTGCATTGATTAAAAGGTTCATTTATATCTCCAATTTTATTAAATAATGGAATAAGATTAGTTTTATTATCATTTATTGTATACATTTTAAATGGTGATTTATCATATTCAACTACTGTTCTTAGACTATCATATTTTTCGAAATTTTCTATAAATATATCAAGACAATTATTTATATCTTCTATTTTTCTTAGAGGTTGTGTTGGTCTTAATTGTAGTATTATATCTGGCTTATAATTTTCACTTTCTTCTAAAAAATCAATTGCATGATTTATAAATTGTATATCAGTAGATTCATCTTGGGATATCTCACTTGGTCTTAAAAAGGGTACTTCGGCTCCATATTTTTCTGCTATAGATTTATATTCATTACTATCTGTTGAAACTATAATTCTCATTTTATATTTACATTTTAATGCTTGTTCAATTGACCAAGCTATTAATGGTTTATTTTTAAAAATCTTTATGTTTTTATTTTTTATTCCCTTTGACCCACTACGAGCTGGTATTAAACATAATATTTCTTTCATTATATTTATAAAATAATAATTTTAATAATTTAAAGTAAAAATTACAATTAAAAATTACAATTAAAAATTACAATTAAAAATTACAATTAAAAATTACAATTAAAAATTACAATTAAAAATTACAATTAAAAATTACAATTAAAAATTACAATTAAAAATTACAAGGTATAATATAAAATCAAAGTTTTTCCTAAATAATTACAAAAAATCTATGTTTAGGATTTTTCTGTAAACACCTTTTTAATATATTATATAAATCTGTATGTTTTATTTTATTCATATTATCTAAATTTGTACTATTAAACACAATTTTTAATATTATTAGAGCAATACTATAATAACAAATTGTTATTGGAAAATATTTTTCGTTAATATTTAATTCTCTAAGTTCTGGTGATATATATTCACTATCTTCAATAGGTGACCTAAGACTATTCAAATTAATTTTATATTCTATTACCTCAACCTTATAGATTTCATTTGGAACTAATAAAAATTTATTATAATCTATAACAAGTATTTCTTTTAAATTAAAACTTAAAAATGTGAATCCTCTATCCTGATAATCTAATATTTGTAAATAAATATCTTGTATAGCTTTCATTCCTAAATCATACCAAATGCCATTAGTTTGAGTTTTTAAATAATCTTCTAAAAAATATATATTTTGAGATTTTAGTTTAATAATATTATCTGTTACTTTAAAATCTATTTCTAATTTATCTAGAATATTTTTACTAATATAGTTTTGAAAGCTCAAATACATATATTTTATTAATTTATTTAAATTTTATCACTTATTTCACGAAAAAATAAATTTTACTTTAATATTTAATATTTAAAATAAAAAACAAAAACAAAATAAAAAACAAAAACAAAATAAAAAACAAAAACAAAATAAAAAACAAACAAAAAATAAAAAATAAAAACTGTAAATTATCATAACAATTATCTTAATGATATTGATTTAATAATCTTTTTCTTTGATAGTTTATTACTTAATTTATTTAACACTAAATTACTTTTTAATTTTAATGATTTTGATTTCTTTGTTTTCATTTGTTTAGATAATGTACTATCTTTTAATCTTATTTCTACAAAACCAGAATTTCTATTATTATTTATTTTAACTAAATTTGGATATGTTCTTACTAAATAATTTGCATTTCTTTCACTATCTTCTTTTTTTCTTGTAGCTTGAATCCCTCCTGGTTCTTTATAACAGTTAGTATTACAACTAACATTGTTATATCTTATTACACCGTTATCTTTTAAATAATACTTAATAGTTCTTTCATAATCTTCTTTATCTCCGATACTTCTTAATTCTGCTTTTCTATTATTTATGACACCTGTTAAAAATCCTATAAGAAATTTTAGATCGGTTGATATATGACTATTATTATTTAATGTTGGTTTCATAAAATAAGGATTATCTGTTGGATAAACACCCCAATTATCCATATTTTTCTTTTTACTATATTTAAACGCATCTTTTATAAATTTATCTAAATTTTCAAGTTTCTCTAATTTATTATCTTTTTTGTCATATTTATAGTCTTTTGATACTACTTGATTATTACATATTGATATTTTACTAATATCATCATCCATATAAACAATATGTTTTTTTTCAGGAAAATATTTTGGCATAAAATTTCTAATATGTTGTATACCAGGTTTTCCAACCACAATTTTATTATAACTCTTTGGTTCTAATGTATCTTCATATATTTTTTTTTGTTGTTTATCTGCTACAAAAATAAATATTTTTTTAGGATTTATTTTATATTCACCTAAAACTTTCATTGTTTTTTTTTTCAAGGTTTCATTTCTTTTATAGGATGGTATTGCTATAACATAATCATTCATGTTTATATTAAACAAATAAAAAATTGAAAACAAATAAAAATTAATTTATTTTATTAAATTATAATAATGCCTAATTTTGGAAATGTTGACTTCAATGACTATGAAACAACAATTATTCGTGGTAAGAATGCTTTTGTTGAAAAACAACTTCGTAGAGAAGGAAAAACAGAAACAAAAGCAAAAAATACACATAGTGAAGTTGGACACAAAATGTACAAACTAGACCAATCAACCGATGCTGAAAAAATCCAAAAAATTAATCCTAAAGTAAGTAGAGCAATAGTTGATGGTAGATCAGCAAAAAAAATGAATAGAACACAGCTTGCTTCTGCTATCCAAGAAAATGTAAAAGTTGTTGAAGAATATGAAACAGGAAAGGCTGTACCAAACATTAAAATTCTTAATAAGTTTCAACGAGCACTTGGTGTAAAACTAACTGGTAAGGATTTCAAATAGACAAAATAACTAAAGTACATTTTACATCTTTTAAATATTCTATTTCTTTTATTGTTACACATCTAAATCTTTTATTATTTATTACATACTTTAAAAAATCTTCATTATTTGTTTCTTTAAATGTATTTCTTATAGTAAACATAATTATACCTTTTTTATTTAATAAATCACATAATCTATTTATATTACAAATGTCAACATGACCTTCTAAAAAAACTCCCGAAGATAAAATAACATCATATTTTTCATTATATTTTTCGTTTGTTAAATCTATATTGATTATTTTATTATATACATTTTTTCTTTTTGCTAATTCTAACATATTTTCTGATATATCAACGCCTTCTAAAAAATATGGTATATTAATATTTTTTTTTACTTCTTCCCCAACTTTACCTGTTCCACATCCAAAATCTAATATTTTTAATTCTTTGTTGTTATTAACAATATTAGTTTTTAAAAGTTTTTGAAAATATGATACAATATTTTTTGGTCCATTATAATCCAACGATTCAACATATGTATCATAGCTTTCCGCCCATTTATTATATACATCAATTTTATTAATATTTGGGTCTAATGAATCATTATGAAGTTCTAACGCAGATTTCATATAATTATATAATTATAAACTAATATATTTAAATAAAATATAGATAAATTAAATAATTATATTAAATTTTAATTATTTTTACATTACATTGTTTACTTAAAATCTCTACTAGTTCATCATTATGATAATCATATATATACTTTATTTCACTTATTCCGGAAGCAAACAAAATTCTAGCACAAATTATACATGGATAATGAGTAATATAAGCAGTACATCCTAAACAGTTTACACCTCTTTTTGCACAATCAGCTATAGCATTTTGTTCTGCGTGTACAGTCGCTTGTTCATGATTATCTCTAATAATTGATTCATGGGGACAGCCTGGTAAAAATCCATTATATCCTTGCGAAATAATACGGTTATCCTTAACTAAAACGCATCCTACATGTAATCTTTCACATGCTGAACGTTCAGACGTTACTAAACTAATTTTTTTAAAATATTCATCCCAATTTGGTCTCATTTTATTATATAGTATTTTAATTTAGTTTTTAAATATAATTTTTAGTACTTTAATTATAATGAGTATTAATACTATATAAAATATAATATTCACCAAAAAAAATATTTTAAACAACTTTTTATAACTTTGTACTGGTTTATTTTTGGTATCGAGACCTAGTATTTTATTAACTATATATAAAAAAAAATACCCAATCTTTATTTTACCAAAACCCCAAGACTTTAAATTTTCTGTTTCAATTATAGGTTGAACCGCAAGAGGTTTATTATAAGTATATATATTTCCATAAACAAACATATTATGGTTTTGATCAACAGATACTGACCGATTACCAGTTTCGTAACTTTTATAGTATATTTCTCTAAATTTATTATTATAAATATTTGCATGTGTTACTGCTGTAAATAAAATTTTTTTACAATTATATGTATCTACTAATATACTCAATGGATCAAATAAAGAACAAGCTGGACCTAAATGGAACATATTTACCTCTTTATTTTTGTATAGTAATTCAATATCTTTTATAACCTTTGGATTTTTTATATTATTATCGAAAATAGCATCATCTTCAAGAATTAATATATTCTTATAATTTTCAGAATCTGCGTATTTAAAAGCAGTGTAATAAGCATCGTTTATATCGTAAATACTCGTTTGTTCATAAAGTTTTTTATTACATTTTTTATAACCTTTATTATATTGAATAATTGTATTTCTACATAATTTATATTTGTTGATTGTTTTTAAAACATGTTTTTCTCTTTCTTTATCATGTTCCATAAGTAAAACAATACAACAATCAACGATATTATCAAATATACAATTTTCAAAAAAATATTTTTTATAGTAATAACACCTCTTGTTATTTTCCATATAATAAAATAAAATAAAATAAATAAAATTAACTATAATTAAATATAAATAATTTTAAAATACACTATTTATCATTCACTATTTATCATTCACTATTTATTATTTGATTAAATTTAAAAACCTATTTTGGTACTATACATTTTCCTTTATACAATAAAAAAGAAACTATTAAAACGGCATTGAAACTTGTCAATATCGTAACAAACATATTTATTAATTCATTACTTTCCTTTTTAAAGTAATTAGACATTGGTGTTAAAATGAAAGAAAAATTCATTTCAATATATGTAATATTTATATTAGTTTTATTCAAATCTTGATCGTTTAAATAATTAGAAAGTTTAGTTAATATACAATCATTATTAAAATAAACCCAATGTAATGGTGTAAATGTATTTAATAAAAATATTATTTTTATAAGTGTAATATTTTTGATTACTCCAAATACTATAAGTAAAGGTAGTAAAAATATAACAGTATGTAATATTTCTATAAAAATAAATAATGGTTTTTTTATACAATAAGTTATTATTTCTTTCATTAATTATTATAATACTATATTTAATTTTAGTAATTTATATTTATAAAATTAGGTTTACAATTAATAAAATAAATTATTTCTTGGCTGTACATTTAATATGGTAAAAAATATAGTAAAATAAAATTAAATAATTTATGATCCATTGAGCATTTACTAATTTTAAAAAGTTTTTTTTATTTCTTTCCATACCTAATATGTCTAAAATAGGGAAAAACAACCAACCTAAGTATTTTTCAGTGAATGGTGAACCATAATTTGAATTTTTAAGACCACCATTTTTTACAGATAAGAATGATAAAATACAATTTCCATCAAATAGTGCCCAATGTAATGGAGTCAAAAGTAAAAGTAATATTATAATTTTAGTTAACCAAAAGTATTTACCTGGTATTAAAAATATAAATATAGGTAATAATATATAAAATATATGTAAAATATCAAATACTAAACTTAGCATAATATAAAATAAGATTAGGTTTTATTTTTTTATATTAATAAATAATTGTTATTTATCAACTAAAATTGGTAAAACTTTTAAAAAGAAAAATCATAGATTTTAAAAAAATTAATTTATTTTTCATCATACATATCAATGTATTGAATCATTAACTCCCATAATGAATTTGGATCATATTTTTCATCCAAAGATAAACCATATTTTTTTGTTACTCTATCTCTCCAAAAATGCACTGTATATGGACCATTAAACATACTAGCAATAGTTGGTGGTTTGACACCATACTTTTGTGGAAATTTATTTACTGGTGAAAATGCTTCTTTTGAATGCCACCAATCAAGATTGCAAAATACTTTGGGCATTTTTACATATTTTGTGTAGTTATATTTTTTTATTAATGATCTTAGCATTATCATATATTTTAATTTATCGTCATTTTTATGTTTTAAATTATATGCCATACATTTTTCATAAGCTTCTTTATAAAAAGCACTTTTTGGTGGTGCCTTTAAAACACCTATATTTGGTACATATGGTAATTGAGACGCATATGCACCTTGTTGGATTGTTCTTTCTGATGAAAATACGAAAGGCTCCTTAAAATCAAATCTTTTAATTGCTATCATATCAACGTCAACCCAATATCCTCCTTTTTCATATAATAGTTTATATCTCCAAATATCCGAAAACGGTAAAAATGTAGACTTAAGTGCAAATATCTCTTCTTGAGGCATAATAGTTGAAGCATCTTTAATAATAGTGCCTTTTGGAACGTTTTTAACTTTATTGTAGGTATATAAATGAAATGTATATCCTAATACTAAAAAACTTTTAATACTATAATATTCCATTCTTGATAATCTATCTCCTACCCATAAAGATTGAACTACTAATTTTGTCATATAAATTATTATTATTTTTTTTATTTCTTACTTTTTTTTAAAATCTAATTTATATTTAATGAGTAACTCTGAAAATCAAGAAAAAAGTTTTTTTAGTACATTCTTTAATTATGTCTTTTACTATTTGAGAAAATCCTTAGTTTTTATGATTATATTTGTAATATTTGTAATCAATTTATGTGCATTATCTCTATCAATAAAATGTAATAGAAATGAAGGGTTTTTATTTAAAGTTTCATCTGGTTTATATGCATTTATGTTTGGTATATTATATATATTTATTAACTACTATATGTATCGTGTAAAAATGAAAAACTATCCTTGTGATCATATTTGTGGTAACCCTTTTAAATAAAATACGTTAAATATATGCTTATAATTAGTTATATTTTGTAATTTATTTTTATTTAATATTTAATATTTATCTTGTAAAATAATTCAATAATTATACGAATTTTTTATTTTATAATACTATATTATATGAATCAAACAGTTGTAATAATAGTAGCTGTTGTAGTTGTATTAGCAATAATACTTGGATATAGTGTAAAAATATTTTTAGATTATAAAAAATATACTGATTTAGAATCTGGAACTAAATTCCCACCATGGCCTTCTAAATGTCCAGATTATTGGGCTGTTGTTGGAGAAAATAAATGCAAAAATATCCATAAAATAGGAATATGTAAGGCAGGAGATACTGATAATGTTATGGACTTTAGTGAACCATTATTTCAAGGAACAAAGGGTATGTATTACAAGTGTAATTGGTCAAAGAAATGTAATACACCTTGGGAAGGAATTGATAATTTATGTTAATATTGTTTAATTAAGTTTATTTATATTTTTGATTTAAAAGTAATTTTATTTTTTTATTTAGCATATATGACAAAAACAATAGATACAAACATTGAACCAACTAATGAACAAGGTTCAGAAAATAAAAATAAAGGATTTAATTTAGAAAATGAAATTGATTTAGATTTAAAGAGAAATATGCTTAATTGGAGTGAAAAATATAGACCTTCTAATTTAGAAGATTTGTTAATGAGCTCTGAAATAAAAAATACTATTATATCTTGGATTAAAGATTTTAAAGAAAAAAAGAAAAAAGCAAAAAACTGTTTATTTTTACATGGAGCTCCAGGGTTAGGTAAAACAACAATCGCTAATATTATTTTAAAAGAATATGGTTATGATGTAATAGAATTAAACGCTAGTGAAGTAAGAAATCAAAAATTATTAAAAGAAAGATTAGATAAGGTTAATAGTAATATTAATATAATTGATTTTATGTGTAATAAAAAAAAACATATGGGAATTATATTTGATGAAATAGATGGTGTAAGTAGTGGAGAAAAAAGTGGAATAAGTGAAATATCTAATATTATATTTGAAAAAGGAGTAAATAAAAATACACCATTTATATGTATTTCAAACACATTAAGTAAAAAGATTGATTCAATAAAGAAAAAATCTGTTTATATAAAACTTAATAAACCGAATAAATTTGGTTTAAAAAAAATATTAAATACTGTTTTAAATAAAGAAAATATAGATGTTGACGAAGATATAAAAGAATTGATAACAAATAATGCTAACTTTGATATAAGAAGATTAATAAATCTAAGTGAATTCTTACTATATAAAAATAATGATATAACATTTGAAAATATTAATAATTTAATTGAAAATTTTGATAATAAAACTATTTATTTAACATCTTATGAGGCAACTGATAAAATACTTAATAAATATAATAGTATAGATGAAACCCGACTTTTATATGAATATGATAAAACAAATATAGCAATGTTTATATTTGAAAATTTTGTTAAATTTTTAGTAAATAATAGAAAAGGAAATAATATTGATAAATTGAAAAACTTAAGTATTATTTACAGTAATTTTTCTGAAAGTGATAATATAGATTATGAAATATTTATAAAACAAAAATATGAATTAAATAATTATAATTGTGTATTAAAATGTTGTATTTCTTCACATATTATTAATTCTATGAAAAAATATCCCTATAATAAATTCACTAAACTTAATTATTCAACATTAATAAATAAATCATCACAAGAATATTTAAATTCAAAAAATATATCAAATATAAAAGAATGTTTGACTAATTTTTGTAAATCTGATATTCATATAACTATTTGTAACATACTTTTCAAATATATAGAAAAGAATTATGATAATATAAAAGATGTTATTAAAATATATAATATTGATAAAGATTTACTAGATAAAATAATTAAATTCAGTTCATTCTATAATGACAAAATTAACTTTAAAAATGAAATCAAAGCATTATATGATTAATTTTAATTATTCTTTTACTATTTTTTTTTATATACTCTGTTTATTTGAATTGGCTTATTTAATTTAATAAAAAATATGTTAGGAGTATTTGGGAAATAAAAGTATAACACCAAATAGCTGGTTGTTCGTGAATATTATTTGTTATTATAATACCCAAATATGGTCCTGTTAATAATAATGCTAATATAGGTTTTATTTGAAAAATAACTAGTGAAGGTATTGCCCACATAAAGAAATGTAATCCAATACTTGGTGTTAACCATTTACTTCCTGGCGCGCGAAGTCTTAAATTCCAAGCAATATGTCTTTTACCAGAAAATGCACAAGTTTTTGGACCACATAAAGGTTCATTATTTGTATCGCATAATTCTTTGTCTTTTACAAAAAACATTCTACTTGCTAAAAGTATTCCAGCAATAAAACTCATATATATAAATATAAAATTAGGTTTCTTAATAAAAGCAAATAACCACAAATTAAAAAATAGCGGTTGGAAACATATATGTAAATAACCTATTTTTGTTAGCAATTTATTATAATCATTATCACATTGATCAATTACTTTGTATTGGAAATATTGTATTAATTCCATCAAAGAAAAGTAAAATATACCTATTCCAGCAAATATATTTAATTTTAAAAAATATATACCTGAAATCATACCAAAAATACTTATAGTTAATGACATATTTTTAGAAAAACACATTTATATTAATATTATAAAAAAAATAAATGTTAATAGTAATGAATAGTATAATTTATTTCATTATGACTATAATTGGATGGTCATTTCCCAATTTTTTTATTAAAAATTTAAGAAAGACATTTGAAAGTATAGAGGTAATCATATTTTTACATTTATTATATACTATATTCATATTACCTTTTATTTTTATTACATTTTTTAAAGATAGAAGTATGTTAGTAAAATTTAAAAATAAAATTACTTCTTTAAAACCAGTTATTTTAACATCTGCTTTTTTAGTTGTTATACTTGGTATGTGCTCTCAATATGGTTTTAACAGTTTATTAAAAAATAATGATGTAACGTTTCTTGTACCTATTATAAGGGGTATTAGTTCGTTAGTAATATTATTAATAGGCTACTTTATATTTGCAGAAACAATGACAATTAAAAAGGTATTAGGTATATTAGCTGTAATTTTTGGTGTTTACTTAATAACATCAAAATAGAAATTAAATAATAAAAAATAAAAAATAAAAATAAGTATCATTCAAAGAATTTATGGTATCATTCAAAGAATTTATGGTATCATTCAAAGAATTTATGGTATCATTCAAAGAATTTATGGTATCATTCAAAGAATTTATGGTATCATTCAAAGAATTTATGG
>Ga0222714_10003720_pt1 | contig 15312 bp, 10 predicted proteins | sample C33_3DmetaG_FD_165048 | JGI IMG/M metagenome (GOLD analysis project Ga0222714, IMG submission 165048) | Estuarine water microbial communities from San Francisco Bay, California, United States - C33_3D | ecosystem: Environmental > Aquatic > Marine > Unclassified | place: USA: California... | reverse complement strand
CCGACGGGAGCAACCTGTTGAACAACGACGTCATTCTCACCGCGGAGCAAATGGGCACGGTCGTCGACGCTCGCAGAGTCATTCTCCTCAGTGGCTCACCGTGTGGCAACGCCGTGGGCTGCATTCGTACCCTCCTCGCCGAGCCAGACAGTCAAGTTACGCCCACGAAGAGCGTCAAGTACTGGATTTTGGGCGTCGCCAGCGGCAACGGCGTCAGCTCCAACCCGGGTATCAAAATGGTTCGCATTAAGGTGTACGTCGACGGTTCTAACAACATCCGAGCTCAAGCTCTCGAAGCCAAGAATGGCAACGCCGAGTTCACCTATCGCAACGTGAACGATCTCGTCCAACAAGACGAAGACGGCGACGTCTATCGCATGCCAGTCTCCATTTCCGCCCACTGGTATCTCACCGGTTCCACCGTCGTCGCCTCCCTCGGCGTTCCCACCACCGTTTCCGGCTCTGGTCTCAACGCCGGGTCTCTCACCTTTTTACTCGCCCCGGAAATGGTTCCCTCGCTCGCCGAGAACACTCCGACTCCCCAGCTCACAGGGTATTAAGGCTGACCAGTAAAATTTCATAAGGCCGACTAAGTAAGCGTAACGTAGATTACGTAGATGACGAGGTATTATGGTTGCGATAGTCGCATACCAAACGAAACTTACCTACATATGTAAGCACGATAAATGTAATGTCCACATCAAGCTATCTTGATCTCGTCAAAATCCCAAACTCGTCAACGTCCATAATCACGACGCTGACCGGTGACTCTGAAGAACTAGAGCACTACAAATTCTCTGTTAAGATAAAGGATGTAAATAATGAGACATTCACATTTACGAGTGAATGCTTATTGAACAAGAACTTTGACTTAATAAAAAGAACGCTGCCCAGTTTGAGAAAGCGGTGAAAGAAAGTGGAACGCGCAACTTGACGCAAGCTATCGACGACGGCACTATTTTTATCCGAGAATCCGAGCATCGAAGGTCCGCGTCCGCGTGCCTTACGCGTGCGTATACATAGTGGTATGAAGGCGTTGTGTATGATATATGATGTGTGTATGGTGTATGGTGTATGGTGTATGGTGTATGGCTGTGAATACACTAGAGGGTTGTGAGGTTACGTATGAGTGCGTGCGTGGAGGATCACGCGGGTCGCGGATGCGCGGCCTCGCCTCGGATGGGCGACGGATGACTGATGACGGATGACGATGGATGGATTGGTGATTGGCACACCAGGGCGCGCGCGTGTGCGTGTGTGTGCGCGTGTGCGTGCGCGTGTGTATGTATATACGTCGTCTATACGCGTCGGACATCGAGTGGTGTGGTGTGCGACTTGACTCGATTTGATTTGATTCGATTTGATTTCATTTGATTCGAGTCGCGCCCGTGCGGTGGGTGACGACGATGGCGATGGCGATGGCGTTGGCGTCGGCGTCGGTCGCGCGCGCGGGGTCGTGGCGCGGTGCGTCGACGCGACGTAGTGGACGTCGCACGACGACGACGACGACGTATGGTGCGTCGTCGGTGGCTGGGGCGCAGTCTCGGTCGGCGGCGTCGTCGTCGGCGTCGGCGGACGTGGACGAGGATGGGTTGCGCCTGGCGCTCGGCGCGGTGGGGTTGGTGCTTCGCGAACGCGTCGATCAGGGCTCGTTCGCGGTGGTGTATAAGGCGACGTCGACTGGGTTGAATGGGTTCGGGGGCACGTCGTGGCAAGGGGAGGCTGGGACGGAGCACGCGGTGAAGATTTTGAGCGCGACGGCGTCGACGGTGAGCTCGAGGCGCGATTTTAAGCGCGAAGCGACGCTGTTGACAAAGGTGAAGCATCCGAATATTGTTAAAGTGCAGTATTACGATGAAACGCCGCAGCCGTTTATGGTGACGGAGTTTTGTTCGAGTGGGAATTTATGGAACGCGTTGCGCGCGGAGGAGATCAAGGCGTCGAGACTCGTCGCGGACGCCGCGGACGTCGCGCCCATACCAGACGACATGCCGTTGTTGGATTTACCCGCGCTCATGAAGGATATCGCCGAGGCGTTGGCGTATTTGCACGCCGCGGGGTTTGCGCATAGAGATATTAAGTCATCTAATATTTTGCTCACTTGGAGCGAGGAACGTCGGCGGATTCAAGCCATGTTGTGCGATTTCGGGAGCGCGGCGCCGGTGAACAAAATGCCGCGACGTCCGAAACGCGGGGCGCTGGAAAAGGTGCTCGGGTTGGGCAAGGGGTGGCAACCCGTGGGTACTATGCTTTGGATGGCACCAGAAATGTTGCGTCCACCGATTGAAGGCGAAGAACTCGCGGGCTTTGGCGGCGACAAGGCTGATATTTACGCCTTGGGAATCGTGCTTTGGGAATGTTTAAACTGGCGCGTGCCTTGGGTGAGCGAGGGCGCGCCCACGCGCGAACGCGTCATCGACGAGGTTGTGAACAAACGCGCGCGTTTACCCGCGGGAAAAGACGCCAGTCGAACAGTTGCGTCGTTGTTGTCGAGCATGTTCAAGACGTCACCCGCTGAACGACCGAGCGCGGCGGAAGTGACCATCGCGCTCTCCGCGATGAAGCGCCGGTGGGATAAAAACGGCGCGTTTGAAGTAATGTGTCAAAGCGCGAGCGCGCAAGGACGAGAGGTGGCCAAGTTACTGGAAAGCACCTCTGTCGATCGGGAGACTCAAAATGTTATTGAAGAAGAAGCGCGTGCGGCGGCGGCGGCAACGACAGACATGGAGTCTGTTCAAGCGAGCGCGGACGAGGTGGACGCGCCAACCGCGGAGGTCGAGGTTACGGCGGCGAACGACAAGCCCGAGACGTTGGTATCGCAAGATCTCGACCCTGAGGCGTGGCTCGGAGAGGTTGGCACGGTAGACGCAGATTTACTGTGCGAAAATTTGCTCAACATGGTGTTCCCGCACATCTTGGAGGCGGAATTCAATCCCGAAATGACGGCGACGATGGCGAGCAACATCGAAGAGCTCGAACAACTCACGAACAAGTACAACGAACTCAAGCGACGATCTAGAACTGATCCGTTTGCTGCGCTGGCAACGGACGCCAAGGGGCGAGAAGTGAAGCGAATGGCGAATAAAATTGAACGCGTCGAAGTTGAGGCCCAAGTCAAGGCGTGGGATCGCACGCGCAACATGTTGCGCGAACAGTTGAAGAAAGCCGAAGAGGAGCACAGCGAGTGGAAACGCACGTTGCGACGATTATGAGAGCGACGGAGATATTGTAATATTAAACAAGAAAATTACGTTTTCGCAAACGTCATTTCTAAAGTGCCGCTGTAACTCTTAGTCTTTTCCTATTTTTTGCTAGCGGCTTCCTCACGCGCGGGCACGACGTGTTTTGGTTGCGTGTGTCCGAGCGTGTGCGCTGAAGTTTGGTTTCCGTCAGTGTCAAACACTAACGGAAGGTACTCTTCGTTCTCGCACGGAAACCTACTGTTTTTGAAGTGTTCTACCATCGCTTCCTTTCCTTGAACTCTCGCATATGTGACTTCGCACACCTTTCGAGAGTTGAATTCTTCCCATCGTTGGTTGTGGAATTCCTTGTAGAACATCGCCGTTTGTTTGGCGCACTTGAAGTTAACAAAGGCGTAGCCCAAGTTGCATTTGTTCTTGAAGTCGATGGGAAGATAAAAGAAATCGTACTGTCCAGAGTACGATCTGTTGAGCAAGTCCAGCATCATCGATTGGTTGTACTTGTTTGGGATGTTGCGAATCATGAGCGTCGTGCGGCCGTGATGGTGATGGTCTTGTTGCACTTGCTCATCAGTTTCATTCGCCTCAGCCTCCTCCATGTTAAATATGAACTCTTCCGGGTTAATTTTGCTGTTGTCATGCGCAGATTGGCTCAGGCGCCCCGCGCGCGAATTCTCGCTCGTGCGCGGTGAACGTTGGTAGTCCATGCTCGTACGCGACGACTGGTGCCCGTGGCCACCCATGTTGTAACCGCCTTGCGGCATCATTTGGTGTCCGTATTCATATTGGTTCATGGGCCACGGTTGATAGCCGTATCCTTGAGCTTGCGGTTGTCCAGGCATGACCATTGCGCCCATCGCGGCGGCACCATACGGGTTCCACCCCATGTACTGCGGGGGCATCATCGGCGCCGCCATGTACTGCGCCATCGCTTGAGGGGACTCTGGCGAGAGGGACAGCTGCTGCGGAAGCGCCGGCTCTACCGCCGCCGCGGATGGTCTAAACGCAAACTCTATTTGAATCGCGCGACCTTTATACCCGGTTTGTTGCAGCTCCACGACCGCCATTTCGGCGCTTCGCGTGTCAAAGTACTCGATGAAGCGGTGATATTCGTGCCCGCGCGGCGCGCGCATATCCTTCAACTCTCCGAATGATGAAAACGTTTCGCGAAGCTCTTGATCGACTTTGGCGTCATCTACCGACCCTACGTTATATGCTATAAACTTCCCTTGGTTCTCCATTCCAGGGATCCAGTCACACGTCCCAGCGTACGCAACCATGACAAACATGTGCGGCGATTGCTGCAACGTCAGCTTGGCGCGCTCGGCGCATCGCACGTCAAAAAAGACGGCGAACACCGCGTTATACACCCGACGAAGCTCCGTAGACAACGCACGAAGCTCGCCAAACTGTGACAACACCGTCCACAACGCGTGATCACTCACCGTAGGGTTCGCCAGCACGCAGTATAACGTTCTCGAAGGGTCGTCGTTGGTCCACACCGCGGGCATGCTCATGTGCGCCGTCGCCTGTTCGGGCGAAACTGGAATCGCCGTCGGCGACGTCGCCAAGCGTTCGTCATACATCCCGTGCGCGCCACTCATACCATCCGACCTAGCATACATAGCACCTCCCATCACCGTCCCCGCCACCGTCGCCGCCTGCGCGCGCGCCGGCCGCGCGCTCGGCAACGGAGGCGGTATCTTCCCGCTCGACGCCGCGAAATTCGGCTTTGGAAATTTCCCCACCCGCGTCGCCGCCGACCCATCCCCACCCTCGCGCGCCTTCACACCACCACGCACATCACGCACAACCGTACCACTCGCGTCATCACGCGACCGATCACCGCTCGCCGACGCGCCGCCTCCGTCCCCGCCTTCGTCGCCCGCGCTCGGCGCATCCTCCTCCTCCTCCTCCTGCCTCACGTCATCCGCGCTCGACGCCGTCGTCATGCTCGTATCACTCACGCGCACCGCGCGCTCCATAGACCGCCCGAGCGCATCCACCGCATCGCTCGATCGCTGACGCACCGCATCGTTCGTCAACGCCCCGCGTCCTTCGCGCCCCCCCGCGTCCATGGGCACCACCGAGGACGCGTCCGCGTCCTCGCGCATCGCCGCCGATGGTGTTCGCGCGCGCGCCTCCTCGCGCGCGCGCGATCCCCCGTCGCGCTCGCGCGCATCGCACGCATCGCGTATCACGCCATCCTTCGCCCGCATCGCCGCCGCGCCGTCGCCGTCGCGCGCGCCGTCGCCGTCGCGCGCGCGCGCGTCGATCGCCATCCGCGTCGGCGATGCGCCGTGCGCGCGAATGCGAATGCGATCCCGTTCGGTGCGCGCTTCGGTGCGATGCGCTCGTGCGATGCGCCGATGGATGCAGGGAGCGAGGGATGGATGGATGGATATATATATCGCTCGTCCGTCGCCCTGTCGTCGTCGCGTCGTCCGTCGTCCGTCGTCCGTCGTCGTCCGTCGCCGCGTAATGCGGGCGTCGCGGCGCGGCAAAATATCTTTCAATACCGCGGCTTTTTCGCGGGCACTTTTTCGCGGGCATTACGGTCGGTCGGATGCGGTCGGTCGGTCGGTCTCCAGATGTGCATGCGATGCGTTTCGTGTGCGTATGTCTCTATATATATGGGACGCACCGCACACAGAGTATGTATAGGCGCACGTGGGCATGCCGTGCGCGAGGCGATGCATACATGGGAGGTTTTGATGGTGGAGTATGGGTTTTGGGTATGGGGGGCGTGGGTTTATGTGTGGGTGGTCGTCCAACCGACCGGGGCATGCGGCGCGCGCGCCCTCTCGATCGAATTGATTTTTAAACGCCGCGCGTGTGTGCGACGCGCGTCGTGTCGATGGCGAAGATTGAGGAGATGTCGAGTAGTGGTGGTGACGCGTCAGGGACGACGACGTCGACCAAGGCGGTGGCGGGCGCGACGACGACGGGCGCGACGACGACGACGACGACGACCGAGGCGGTGACCAAGGCGCCCGAGACGCCCGCGCTGAAGATGAAGATGTTCATCGCCCCCGTGCTTTTGCTCGGGGGTAAGCGACTTGGGATCGATTATAAGGATGCGCAGACGATTACGAACATTCGGATGTGTTTCGTGACGTCCATGACGCTGTTGATTGGGTTGTTTTCGATTGTGTATTTTCGACTGCAAGCGGCGAAGAAGAGATTAGAGGAGGACAAGGTGCGGGTCAAGTCCAAGGATTTAGCCACGGGGGAGACGAAGGAGGAAGAGGTGACGTTGTATGAGCATGATTTCCGGGAGTTTAAGAAGGTTTTGAGTTCGAATTTGATGGGTGCGGCCATGGTGTCGTTGATGCACTCGTACATGAAGGTTGTGCCGCCGTTGTTGTTGCAGTCGATCATGATGCCGTTGAATTTGAGCGAGACGCAGTTGTTTCAAGTGCACGTACTCGGGCGCACCTCGGCGACGCACGCAAACTTGAAGCGACCGTGGGAGCCTGAACCCGTGAAGTCGCCCTTCGCGGCCTTCACCGAGGGCTTTAACATGGTCCCGCACGGTGAGGAGCTTCCAGAGCCCGTCGCTCCCGGTCAAGGGAAAAAGGCGCAAAAGCGCGCCGCCGGAAACCCAAAAAAGGCGAAATGATGCTACGTGTTTTACCCGCATATGTTGTTTGTTGTGAGTAAATGATAAATGAATGGTTAATGATTTACATGCGTTTATGTTTGTTTCACGCGTTGCCACGACGGAAATCGTTTTCTTCGTTGTCATTTTCGTCGTCGTCGTCGTCATCGCGCGCGCGCTTTCGTTGCATCTCCTCACGTTCGCTCGGATGGTGCTGCCACTCCGGACCTAACTCCTCATCCAGGCGCCGCATTAGCCGTACTTCGATATCACGAATCTGTGCGTCGGGATTTTCTTCAAATCCTGCGTTCGTCGCCGGGAGAGTGATGAACGGCGCGAGAGACAGCATCGACGCTTCAACCAGGCACACCGCCACCGTAGCATCCAAACGCGTCGCCGTAGTTCGATACATTAAGCGCGCGTGCGCTTGAGTGAGACGAATGAGCGATTCGAGCATACGTATCGTCGTTCGCGCGACACTACGACCTTCGAGACGTCTTTGAGCTTGGTAGTACGCCGTGAGAAGACGCTCGGCATCCTCCGTGAGCTGTGGATGAATCGTGCTCTTTACGTGCGCGATGTACTGCCTTAATCGTTCAAACGGCCACATCGATTCGGACATTTCTTGCAACCTGCGTTCTTTATTGGCAGTTTTCGCAGAAACATCGGGTTCGTCTGCAATCGTCTCTCGATGGCTCACGTCTTGCGGCTCTGCGCCCCATTTCTCGAGCGCGCGCCCCCATCTCGCTCCATCAGAAAGCTGCGAACTACCGGGTTGTTGCTGCGTCCCACTCATCGATGACAACGATGATCGCCCCATGTCGGTGTCTTGCGAAGATCCAGGCGGAAGATCGGCAGTAACGACTCCCAGTCGAGCGTGCGTTTCCAGAATGTGCGCGCTCACCGCCCGGTCCCACGACGGCCGGCGATCGTCGCGAAGTACAATCAAGCAGTCAAAGCGACTGAGCAAAGGAGGAGCTAATCCAGTATTCACAGCCAAGCTCGAACCAATATCAAACTGACCGCCTTTTGGGTTTGTGGCGCCGATGACTGTCGTTCGAGTGCGAAGCGTCGTCACCATACCGGCTTTCGCCACGCTAAGCGTTTGCTGCTCCATAGCCTCATGAATGGTCGCCCTCTCGGCTTCACGAATCGAATCAAACTCATCAATGCAACAAACACCACCATCGGCTAAGACGAGCGCACCCGCTTCGAGCGTCCACTCGCCGGACTCTTTCGTGGCAGCTACAGTGAGACCTGCGGCGCTCGATCCCATCCCCGTTGTTAATATGGCCCGCGGCGCGACGGCAGCCGCGTACTTTAGTAGTTGTGACTTGCCCATGCCTGGATCTCCGACAAGAAGTATATGAGATTCTCCTCGAACGCGTCCTCCGCTCGAATCTCGCCTTGGGACGCCACCAATCAGCGCGAGCATCAGCGCAAGTTTTGGCACAGCCATGCCGAATAACTGTGGGCACATTGCGCGTAAAATCATATCACGTGCATGAAACGCATTCGTCGCGTGATTACCCCAGAACTTTGCAAACGCAGCCGTCTCTTCAGTTTCAATCACCCGAGCGACTTTTTTCTGCTTCTGCGTCACGTGCAAACTCACACAGTGTCCAACCAGTTCGACTTCGCATCGTTGCTCCTTCGCGCACTTGTGCCACCGTCGACGAACCACAATAGCCACTTTTACATCATCTCCCGCTTGAACTTTATCCACTAAGTCATCTTCTAAAACTATGAGCAACGCTCGCGGGGCTGCTCGCGCGCTACCTCCTGTGTTCCCACCGACCGGCTCCTGAATACGAATCTCCTGATAGTCGCGTACCAAACGTTTCGCCGACGGCACAGCGCGAAATGATTTGCCTTTACAAGGCTTCGTTCGCGGACATCCCGGTGGTGGTTCACCACCACTTCCTTCTTCTACGTTGACAGGAATCAAGAACTGATGCCCACACTTGACACATTCGAACACGTGTTCAGCTTCCAACGATTTTGGCGCGCCGACGCGGACCGCCACCCCCGAAACGCACCACATCCTATTTACATGCCTCGTTCGAATCTCACCAATCGACGGGGTCAATTCCGGATATGTCTCACACAATCTATACGCATCACATCGCGCCCGTACAATCTCTTTGACGCTCATACGTTTAAGTTGCTCGTTCGCTTCCGCGTCGCCGCGTTCGCGCAACTGTTGAACAATCACTCCCTGCGCCGACCGCACGGCGTCATCCATCGCCGGTAATAAAGACAGCGGACGGTGTAACAGTGCGTTTGCAATCACCGGTATGCGCACGAACAACTTTAGGGTGTCGATGTCGATCGAGTACGGTGCGCGGGGATCGGGCGCGTGTAGCATCGCGTGCAAGTCCGCCGCGTGTGCTTCGAGGATGTAACGCTCGAACTGCTGCGCGATAGACATCGGCGCCGATGTCGATGGTACCGCCGCCATCGTTTTTATCGCCGGCGTGACTTCCGCCGCCACACGAGTCTGGCGGTGGCGAGTGAAGTCGCTGCCTGTGATTCAGGATTTGAAAACTACGCGTCAGCTGTCCGCGAGACGTTCGCGAGTACGATTAATTAATTAGTCTGAAGTTCTCATCGTCGAGCGTTCAGGTTCATTATAAAAAAAGGAACAGTGTAAAAATAACAAGAATTTCTACTAGTACATGAGTACATTTGCGTGCTAAAAATTGTTTTCATAAAATTTGGTTTGCGGGTTTCGCTTACGCGAAGCCGAAACCGGTGCATCCAGTACGAACGGCGTGGAGCAAGCGCGTCGCGCACTGCTCTGCGCTTGTGTACTTTGGAATACGGAGCGTCAAGAAACATGTTTGTGCCATCGGGAGATGATCAGTAGAGAGCTTTTCATCGAATCGAACCTTGAAATTGAGACCTTCAAAACCGCTGTGAGGCAAATGAGTATACGCGGCCCAAAAGTGTAACACGAGCGCTTGATCAGAGGGGGTGAAACTTTCAATCGCCTCCCAAAACCAGTCGACGCGTCGTTGTTCCTCGGCAGATGTGATTTTAGGCTCGTAAATCGTCGCACTTTTCCAAGCTGCGACGGCGATTTTGGGAAGCCCGCACACTACGCGTTCAAGGTCGACTGGCGAAAGAGACGCTAGTATTTCTGGAGGGATAATGTCGCGTAAACCTTCACGGGCTGCACACATCGCAGCTTCGCAGCTTTTGCCATCAACCACGTGCATTGAATTTCGAGCGTACGCTCGGACAAATTGTTTGCGATTCGCTTCAGTCACTCGAATTGTGCTACCATTCGGAACGAGATCGATGTTTACTACGTCGTTTCCGACAACAATCGTTCGAACGAACGTCAATCCTCCTGTAGCTTCGATCCATTTGTTCGAATCATGCGTAATAGGGTGCGTGAATAACGTCATCAATGTTCGTGCAAAACTTTCATCGGCAGCGGCGAGCTGAGATACAGCCCCTTTACGACCGAGAAGAGCGCTCCAAATCCAAGGAGCGAGCGGGAGGTTGATGTTAACGCCGCTCGCGACGATCAATCCGATGACACGACCAAAGAATCTCGCAGCCGCGAGAGGGATGTCAGGGCGGAACGTGAACACACATGACTTCATCGATGCATCGCTTGCGGGCAAATTGCACAACACTGCTTCCTCGGGCTTACCAGCGGGACCTCGAGCGAGAGAATCGATCAAAACTTGCATTGCCTCACGATTGACGCCGTCGCCTAAACCATCTTCGCCTTCGAATGTTACCGTTAACGATCGCCCAACGAGCGCACGTCGGCACGTGGACTCGACTGCAAGCCACACATTGACGCAAGGAGAATCTCGAGTGATAGCCACAGACAAAGAGGTTGTGTTTTGAAACTCAGCGGCGTGACGTCTCAAATCCTTTCGCAAACGAGCAATCTTGAACGAATGTGGAAATGCATCCGTGGACGCACCGATCAAGTCCAGCGAGCTTCCGAAATAGAACATGTTCGGTGACACTGCGTGTAACAATGAGAATGTCTTAAACCACTTGCGCTGACTTAACAACGCGTTCACTGCGCTCTTTGAAGATGTGCCACTCGGACGGAGCTCAGCAAAAGTGTGCAAAAACAATTGTGTCATATCCACGATTTGCTGAGCCGGACTGTGTACGGGAAATTCGCCAGCAGTTTCATGCAACCATCGAGAATTACCAAGTAATTGTAAGCCACCACGAATGCCTTTTTCCCCGCCATCAAGAGCCCAACCTAACATCGCGAGTGGAACACCGATGCACGCGAGAGCATTCACGCAGTCGTCGAGCGCGCCGATGACTGGATTAAGATCAATCACGTCATGTAACGCGCGCTTTGAATTCGTACGACCACTGCTGCGCTTTACGATAACAGACTCGCCCTTAACATCTTCTTCATTCTCTTGTAACTCTTCGTCTTCATCAGGAGGAATAACAAGGTCTGACACAGCTTTGATACGCTTTCCAGACACTCGCGAAATCGCAGCCGCCAAGCCAAGAATGAGACCGAGACGAACGCCGCGACGGACATTTGCGCGACCTTGAAACATCACCGCCGGCGCATCGGGTTCATCAGTCATCAATAAGCTGCTCTCGACAACGTACGCTGTGCACGCGCTCTCGGCATGTTTGGAAGTGTCGCGGACGTGTCTCGCCCATTCGCACGCTTCATCGAGACTGGCGCGCAACTGAGCGGGAATAGTTGTCGAGCAAAGATCCACGGCTCCAGTCCACAATGGTTCCGTTTTGGCTTCGTGACAGATGATTCTACCGAAAAGATAGCACACTCCGCTGATGGCATCCACAACGGCGCTCGGAACATCCGCCGCGGCAACGTCGTGCAAGAGCTTTGGCGCGACAATCGCAAACAATTTTCCGTACGAATATTGAGCGTCGCCACCGGGCATCTTTAAACCAATCAAAATGGCCTTAGCCGCGACGTTGCTCATTTCAGGCTTTTCAGCTTCATCGGTGTTCGGAAACGTGCTGGAAATGTTAGTACCACCGCAGCTCCAAGTGATGAGAATATCAGAGAGATGCGCGAGCGTTTTCCACCAGTTGGACTCACGCAGTTTTGGGGTTCCTCCATTTTCGTGATAAGACTTGAGAATCATACGAATAACGACAGTAACCGCGGTGCAAAACATAGACGCTGCCGCCGAACCTTTGAATTCGCCATGAGACTCGCTGACCAAACCGTTCATGATACAAATTTGCATCGGCATGCAATGCACAGTGAGCGCGCGACCGAGCACTGCGCACCATCGTCCATCCTTTGAAGACAGTGCACCCAAACGCTCAGCGAGCAACGTAGGACGACCCACGCCAATCATTTCAAGTTCTGACGAATGGCTGTATCCTAACAGCTCCCAGCGTGAGATGTGTTCAAACAGCTTGATGGTATTTGGCGAAGTCGTCTTGCTGCGTCCGGTGTCGAGCAAAGGCGTCGAAACCGATCTCAGACGCGTCGAAAGATTCGTAACGAGACGCGTGATACTCGTCGCATCCCGCATTCGACTTGAACTCACCGCTGGTGTGGATGATACACGGACCGTATGACCTCGTTCAGTGAACGCTAACCGAGCTTGAACTCGAGTACTGTTCGCCAAACGCGACGCGTGTAAACGCGCCTCCGACGCATCACCAACTAAGGCAGCATCCATTCCAGCTAACCGATTGACCATCGCACTACTATCAGAATTATTACCTTGCGTCACCCAATCGATGAATGAACGATCGTCGTAATCGTCTAAATTTCCACCCTGCGCAATGTTGTGAAGCTCGTTGAGATCGACGTGTTGCGTTCCTCGCGATGCCATGTGTTCTACGTTAGTCTGCGGGTTCACTTCGAAACGAAACGCACGCTGCGCGAAATTTCGTGAATTACTGATGAGAGCATGTTGACGGCGACCATCTGCATTCAAGTCTCCTCCGTGAGCATATTCACGGTGCTGGTCCAAACTGTCATTGCTTCCTCCTCGTGGAACCGCGTCGTCGATATTCTCCGGTGGTGGTGAGCCCGTCGAGAACATGCGTTCATGCGTACGTTGTCGAGATATTTCAGCACCCACATTGGCGCTCGCGTCGGCGTTCATCGCAACTTCAGGTGAACTTGATCCAGCTTGCCACACCGTCGCCCAAGACTTTGGGGTGCCAGTGAACGTCTCGTCGCGATCCTTGTGTGGTGCGCACGACGGAGGGCCGTGGTAGCTTTCGTGGAGTTCGGTCAACGCATACGGCGTGAGTTGAATGACATCCTTAAATTCACTCATCGTTGCATCTTCTCCATCCATTGATGTCCCCGCCGCGTCGCCGACCTTGTTCAATTCGGCGCCGTCGTCCAACGCTTCAACCAACTCATAGAAGTGCGCATTCAATTTTTCAATCTTCCCGCAATGCATTCGCCAAGCGCTTCGTAAATTGCCTAGTTCTATCAGAAATCGCCCCGCTCGGCGTGGATCATACAAATTACCCTCATTTGTCGAAGTGCCAATCACCTTAAAAATGAGAAACATGCAACGGTTGAGTTGCTGAGTCACGTTGCTCCCTGGAGTTAAGCATCCTGTCGCTTCTGCGCGAAGCAAAGGAAACATAGCATCGAATGCATCTGCAACAAAATTCATGTACAAATAAGCCAAATCTAAAACACAAGGTCCTTGCTCGCGGTTGCGCATCGCCTCAAAAGGGTCTACTTCGAGCACGCGCGTCGCCTGCAACTTGGCGCGCTCTCGCAACCGAGACAACGCCTCAACCGTACGCTTCACAGAATCACCTTTCGCGAGTTTCAAATAACTATGTCGTTCATTGTGTGATAAAATCTTCGCCATTTTCTCCAAAGAAACGCTCAACTGCTCCGCGGGTTCCGCGAGCTCGGCTAACTGTTTTTGCACAGTCGCAACGAGCTCCTCGCGAGTCCCCGAACTCGACATCCCCAAAGCCGACGTCAACGACTTGAGCTGCCATTCCGTAGCTTGCGTCTTCCAATCCCACCTCTTCGGTTCTTCCTTTTCCTCGGGCACGGCGACCTCAAGCACGCGACTCGACGGCGTACCCTCCACCTCCGCCGTCCCGCCCCGCTCGGGCGTCCCCGAACCCGACGCGCCCGCGCCGTACAATGAAAACAACTTGCTCAACACCGAATCGCGCATATCAGGAGCCATCGTGCGCAACCGCTGCGAGAAAACACACACGCGCACCACCGCACACGCCTCAACGTCAGTCATACGCGCGCACGCACGCAAACACACGCAGAAAAAAACACTCGAGAACGCCACGCCTGCCACGCGACCGCCGCACCTTGACCACGTCCTCCTCCACCGCGTCCTCCCCACCGCGCGCATCGCCGTCATCGCGCGCGCGCGCGACTCTCGCCGAGCTCGTCCCTTCGCCGCACGCGTTCCCATCGCCTTCGCGCGCGCCATCGCCCTCCTCCGCCGCGCGTTTCCGTCCGCGCATCGCGAAAAGATGGCGCGCGCTAAATGCGCCTCGCTCGCTCTGCGCGTGAGATCTCGCGACGCGGAATGCGCGACGATGCGACGCGCAACTTTGACGTCACGCGCGCGAGAAATATGCAGTGAATATGCGTCCGCGCGTTGGCGTCGCCGAACGCGGCGTCGCGCGGTGTGCGTCGGCGCTGAATGGCGTCGAAGACGTCGCGGGGCTGTCTCGAGGACACCGGGAACACGTGCGACGCCAACACGAAAAAGCGCACGCCGGGACCACCGTGCGTCGTCTTTGGCGGCACACGCGCGCGCGCTCGGGGCGTGGATGTGCGCGAGCGCGCTCGTGACGGTCGCGCACGGATTGTTGCGCACGCCGGGATCGTTGGGAACGCGACGCGTCAAGAATACGGGGCGTGCGGGGCGCGTGAGCTCGACGAGGTTTAGTGTGCGCGGTTCAGGACGACGCGCGATGGAGGCGCCGGCGGCGGGTGGTGACGCGCTCTATGGCGTGTCCACGGAACCGAGCGATGAGGACGTGCAGGTGTTTAATTCGTTGCTTCAAGGTGGGTCGTGGGAGGCGATCGTGGGGAACGTCAAGGCGGCGGCGAACGATGGGAGGCTGACGACGGGCGTATTGGGCGCGGCGTACTTGGTGTATAGCGAGAGTAAGAAGCGTGGAGAAAACGAGCAGACGTTGATGATTTTGCAGAATATTATTCAAGTGGTGACGCAAGCGGTGTTGACGTTGAATGCGTCGCCGGCGCAGAGGGTTATGGATGCGCTCATGGAGTTTGCGGTGGATGAAGAACGCAAGTTGGTGGATAAACTCGAAGAGGCGTACAACGACGGTATTAATACGTACGACGTCGCCGAAGTGTTGCGTGATTTTATTAAAAACTTGCAAGTGCAGGAAATGTCGTTCGAATTGGAAGTGGCCAAGGCTAAAGAGGCGGGTTGGGATGACCAGCTCGCAAAGTTGGAAACGCTCGCCGAGGAGCGCATCGAGGCGCAACGTCGCGCGATGAACATTCTTAGGCTTATTGGTGTTGAAGCGCCGAGCGTA
>Ga0222714_10003716_pt1 | contig 15332 bp, 24 predicted proteins | sample C33_3DmetaG_FD_165048 | JGI IMG/M metagenome (GOLD analysis project Ga0222714, IMG submission 165048) | Estuarine water microbial communities from San Francisco Bay, California, United States - C33_3D | ecosystem: Environmental > Aquatic > Marine > Unclassified | place: USA: California... | reverse complement strand
TCTCTTATTTCTCCCCGATTGGTCCGATTCGATCCGCCAACAACCGAAAGGCCTAGGTCATGACCCCAAAGAATCCGGAAATGCCAGAGGATAAACCGATGGGCATCTACCTATCACTAAATTCTGCAATCTCGATGGCAAACTGGCTTGCCCCAACTGATGTGGCAGCGTTGACATTAGCCAGGCGAATTGCCACAGCACTTGACACTGCCTTTGACATGGGCGATCTTAAAGAGGCAACACCTTTGGCGGCTAAATATTTATCGGTACTCCAGCAGCTGCACTTAACAGTTGAAACACGAACAACAGGAAAACAGGGCGAGGAAAATGACGGGACAAACCATGTCGGAAACTATTTACGGCTACTCCAAACCAAGGATTCAAAGCAAGCCGCTAAACCTGCCAAGCGCAGGGCCAGTGGTAGCGCAACTAGCTGATGAACTAGGTGTCCCACTTTTAGACTGGCAAAAGTATGTGCTGGATGATGCGTTGCAAATCATGCCCGATGGGCGATGGGCGCGGTCGAGTGTAGGCGTATTGGTTGCTCGCCAGAATGGCAAGACCCACATGATGCGGATGAGAATCCTTGCTGGCTTGTACATCTTTGGTGAAAAGAACGCGATCGCCATGTCCCAAACTCGCCAACTATCGCTTGACACTTTTAAGCAAACAGTTGACATGGCCGAAAGCCTGGACTGGATGCGAAAGCGGATTAAGCGAGTATCCCGAACAAACGGCCAAGAGGAATTAGAGGTTTATTGTCACCATTACCCCAAGGCATGCAACGGTAAATGTGAGCGCATCAGAAAATACTCAATCCGAGCAGCTACGAGCGAGGGGCCACGCGGTAGTACCGCCGACTTGCTTTATGTCGATGAACTCCGTGAAATCGATGTGGCAACTTGGGCAGCGGTAACTCCGATCACCCGAGCCAGACCCAATGCTCAAGTGTTTTGGACTAGCAACGCAGGTGACCTGACTAGTGATGTATTGAATGAGCAACGCCGCCGAGCCTTGACCTTTGCCAGCGATCGCATGGGATACTACGAATACAGCGCACCAGCAGGTTCATCGGTTGACGACATTGAGGCTTGGAAAATGGCCAACCCTGCAATGGGTTACACGATCAACGAGCAAAATATTGAAGACGCTGCAACCTTTGACAGCCCTGACGCATTTAAGACCGAGACCTTGTGTATGTGGGTGGATGCGATCGACAGCCCTTGGCCAATGCAAGTGTGGAACGAGTGCGAATCGGATGTGGCCCTGGAGGATGGCTTGCCGACATGGATGGCAATGGACTTGAACTTTAACCGTGAACTGGCTTGCCTGGTAACTATTCAGCAACGGGAATCAGGCTTTGGAGTATTCCTGCACGAATGGAAAAAAGAGGGCGGTATCAATGACTTAGAACTGGCTGGCGAAATTGCCACCCTGACTCGCCGTTATCGCCCAAGGGTGCTGGCCTATGATCCAAACACCGCTGGGTACATTGCGCCAAGACTTGCCCAGGCTGGAGTACCGGTAGCCCCGACACCTTGGAATTCTGCCAACTTTGCGATCATGTGTGACCAGACAATGAACGCGATGCAGTCGCGGCAGCTGCTACACCCAGCGCAGGAAACTATGCACTCTCATTTGGTCAGTTGCGCTAGACGCCCGGCATCAGACGGAGGTTGGCGCATTGCTCGCAGGGCGGCGCAAGTGCCTATTAGCGCGGCAGTTGCTTTGGTCATGGCGGTGGGTCATGCGACAGAGCCACAACAAAGTGTGAGTATCATTAGTGCATAACCCTGCCTTGGGTTCACCCGAGGTCGGCCAGTTATTAAAGAGGGATCAAGAACCACTAGGACTAACTGGCCGATCTGTGTGACAACACGCGCAACAAAGTGACAAGCGGTGACAAAATTACACAAAGTCAGTTGCTCATGATTAAATGCAAAAATGGGATTCATAGATTTTTTGCTAGGTACACCTACCGAGAAACCACAGATCGAAGCACGAGCAGGCATTGCAATCCCGTTTTACCAGGATGCATACTTTACGCCTTTTAACACTTTCCGCGTTGACCGCTCAAGTGCAATGCAAGTCCCAGCAGTTGCCAGAGCCAGAAACATCATCGCAGGTACTATCTCAACCCTTGGCCTAAACTCATACAACGAGATCACGGGGGCCAAGGTCGAGGGTCGCACGATCTTGCGTCAACCTGATCCAGCCTTGCCATTAGCTGTGACAATGGCTTGGACTGTAGAGGATCTGTTATTTCATGGCCGATCATTTTGGCAGGTGCTTGAAGTAAGCCCAGAGGATGGCCGACCAACACAGGCTCGCCGAATTGACCCAACTCGGGTGACTTTTACAACTGATTTGAATACCCAAGAGATCGTTAACGGTTTCTACATCGAGGGCGGCTTATGCCCGACAACTGGTGTGGGATCACTGATCATGTTTAGCGGCATGGATGAGGGAATTCTGAACCGCGGTGGCCGTACTATCTCAACAGCCTTGAAACTTGAGGAAGCCGTACAGCGTATGGCCAGCGAGCCAAACCCAACCATGGTGATCAAGAATAGTGGCGTGGATCTACCGCCAGAGCAGGTATCAAGTTTGCTGGCCCAATGGAAGCAAGCCCGAGCCACACGCTCAACCGCTTACCTATCAGGCCCATTGGATGTAACCACATTTGGCTACGATGCCGGACAAATGCAACTTACTGAATCACGCTTAAACACCGCAGCTGAAATTGCTCGTATGTGTAACATCCCAGCCTGGTACATCAACGCCGAATCAGCCAGCGCCACTTACTCAAACGTAAGCCAAGAGCGCCGAAGCCTTGTCGATTTCTCATTGCGCCCATTCATGAGTTGCATAGAGGAAAGACTGACCATGAATGACGTAACACCAAGAGGTCAGAAAGTCAGATTTGATCTTGACGATTACCTACGCGGTAACCCACTAGAACAGATCGAAGTCCTTGGCAAAATGCTTGACTACGGCTTAATCACCGTAGAGGAAGCCCGTGAGGAAATGGATCTTGCACCGAGAGGAAATGAATCAAATGCAACTTAGTTTCGAGGGTCAAGTATTGGCCGCAAATGTTGAAACGAGAACTATCAAAGGTTTGGTAGTCCCGTTTTCTAAAGTTGGAAATACATCAGCAGGCCCAGTGCGCTTTGAGTTTGGCGCGTTTGGTGACATTGACCCAAGCCAAATTGTGCTTAATGCGGAACACGACAGAACCCGTCCCCTAGGTCGCGGAGTCGCGGAGTCTTTAGAAGTCAGCCCTGCTGGCATTTCAATGGCTTTTAAAATTGCACCGACCAATGCTGGCAACGATGCTTTGATCGAAGCCGCCGAGGGATTGCGCCCGGCATTTAGCATTGAAGCCAATGTCAACGAATACAGCATCGAAAAGGGTGTCATGGTTGTATCAAGCGCCAACCTAGAAGCCGTTGCACATGTAACAAACCCAGCATTCAAGGATGCACAGATTTCGCAGGTCGCAGCTAGTGAACCTGACGATGAAGCCACCGAAGCAGAACAACCTGCCGAGGAACAACCACAGGAGATCACAGTGGAAGAAACAACCGCACCAGTGGCAGATGAAGTGACCGCAGCAGCGGTTGTTACTGCCGCAGCACCAGTGGCTTACGTAAAGCCACGTTCACCAATCAACAGCCAAGCAACATACTTGGAACACAAGATCAAGGCAACAATGGGCAATCACGATTCAGCCCAGTATGTAATGGCCGCGGATGATTCGTTCTCAACGAATCCTGCGTTCAGCCCTGTTTCGTACTCGAACCAAGTAATCGACACATCAATCGGATCACGTCCAGCTATTGATGCAATCGGCACACGCGCAATTTCAGCTGCTGGAATGGTGATTTCTCATCCGAAAATCACAACCAACGGAACTGTTGCAGACACCAACGAAGGTGCAGCACCATCCGAAACTGGCATTGTCAGCTCGTATGTAAATTTGGACGTTAACAAATTTGCTGGAATGCAGCGCTACAGCCTAGAGGTCCTCGAAAGGTCTAACCCAGACTTTTTCCAGGCAATGGTCGACAACATGACACGCGCCTACAACAAGGCAACTGATGCAGCAGTAATCGCAGCACTAACCGCTGGCGGAACACAGGCAACTGCAACCGCAGCAACAAGCGCTGGCATCATTTCCTACGTTTCCACAGAAGCCCCAGCTGCTTACCTAGCAACTGGCGAATTGCCAAGCGCTTACATCGCAGGTACTTCACAGTGGTCACTACTCATGGGTGCAACCGACACAACTGGTCGCCCAATCTACAACGCATACAACCCAGCCAACAATGGTGGCGTAGCAGGCCCACAAAGCCTACGCGGCAACGTACTTGGTCTAGATCTATACGTTGATCCGAATGCAGTAGCAACAACCATTGATGAGTCAGCATTTATCGTGACACCATCAGCAGTTGCGATCTACGAATCACCGATCCTACGCATGTCCACAAACGTGGTCACATCTGGCGAAATCGAAACAATGCTTTACGGCTACCTAGCCGTTGGCGTTTTGACCGCTGGTGGCGTGCGTCGCTTTAACCTGACATAAGTCAGCGTTAGTTAGAAGTGTGGGGGGTGCGGCCCTGTGCCCCCCACACACTTACACAATAGGAGGATAAAATGCCATTGATCGCACTTAGCGAACTCAAGAGCGTGTTAGGCATTGGCAACATCTATGCCGACTCCGATGTGCAAGAGGTTGCCGATGCAGCCGAAAACATAATCTTGTCCTACCTAATTTTTGATGATGTAGCCATTAACGGCGTTCAGCTGACAAACAATGTCGCTCGCTTTTATTGCTACGACAACACATTCGTAATCGGTCAGGCTTTAACCGTGACCGGATGCGGCTCACCTTTTAACGGCTCACGCACAGTCAGCAAAACTGGCTATGACGAATACGGCGTATCTTGGTTTGAAGCTGCAATCACAAACGCCGACATCACGAAGCGCAGAATCATCCCGAATGGCCGAGCAGTATTGACCAGTCAGGCGACTTTATATGATGCCGTGCCAGAATGTCGTGAGGCAGCGTTGGCCGTAGCGTGTGACCTGTGGATTACACGCACCGGAACTTTAGGCCAGCAGGGTGTCGACTTCCAAAGCCCTGCACCTTACCGACTAGGTCGCTCAATGCTCACCCGAGTATCAGGCCTACTTGGCAAGCACCTAGATACCCGAGGCTACCTTGGCTGATCTAGCAACATACCGGGACAACCTCGCCGCAACTCTCGCAGCTGCTGGTCGGGTTGTTTACGCATGGCCAAATGAGAACATCACGCCACCAGCAATTGTGCTAGTGCCTGGATCGCCTTACATCACAGTTGGCTCGATCGGTGGCACTCGCTTGCACGTTCGCTTTGACATCACTTGCATCGTCAACGCCGCCGACAACCGCGCCGCCTTGGCCAACATCGAAACCCTAATTTTGTCAGTAACGGATCTACTAGCCAACAACATTTCGTTTTTGGGTGGTTGGTCACAGCCGACAGTCCAGCAGATCGGAAACGCCGATATGTTAATCAGCCAACTCAACATTGAGATGGTTACAACTAACTAGAAAGGCATGAAATGCCAGCAACCTATATCACTGGGCGCAACCTAACGCTCAGCATCAATTCGGTATCGTATGCCGATCAGGCATCAACCGTTACCCTTGAGCGCGAAAACAATCAGCAGGTACTTGAGGTACTGTCAGGTCGCGCTTACAAGACCGTAGACAAGACCGCCACACTAAATGTGGAACTATTTTTGGATGACACATCATCCGCTGGCATCATCTCGGCCCTTTGGGATGCAGCCAACACAGCACCTGACACATCATTGCCATTTAGTTTTGATGTCAACGGTGACACATTTACTGGATCAGTATTCCCAGTATTCCCAACCGTTGGTGGCGCGGCCACTGACGTATTGACCACCAGCCTCAGCTTTGTTGTTGAGGATGGCACAGTCGCTAGAGCATAACGAATAGAACAGGGCAACCATTATGAAATACGAAATCACTACAAAACAGGGCAACAAATACATAGTGAGCGACGACTCGGCTTGGCTGTGGATCGAGATTGAAAGAGAACTCGGTTTCACGGTCAGCCAAGCAGCTGAAAAGATGAGCCAAGGATCATTGGATGTAATTACTTGTATGTTTTTTAAGGCCGCTAAACAGGCAGGGCATACAAAGTTACCAACCCAGCAAGCCTGGGTTACTAATGAGTTTGACTCGTTTGAGGTGGTTGAGGAAAACCCAAAAGAGAGTTGAGGGATGTGCTGGTAAAGATAGCAGTATCAACCGGCATTCCAGTTTCAGATCTTATTGAGTGGTCGCTTACAGATGTAAACACAGCACTAATGCTGTTAAAAGAGAGGAATGGTCATGGCTGATAAAGTAACAATCAAAATGCAGCCTGACATTTCTCAGTTGCGTGGTTTGCTTAAAGCATTAAACCAAATGGATGAAGATAGCAAAAAAGGGTTGAAAGAGGAGGTCACTTCAATTTCAATGTGGTCAGCCAATGCAATTCGTTCTAGTGGCTATACAGGTGCTCGCTACCCAGCACAAGCTGCAATTGTCGTTAATACTGTGCGTGGAAACAAGGACCGAATACCAAATGTCACGATTGGTGGTTCGCGTGGTCGAGTATCCGGTGGCGCAAATGCTGGAATCTTGCTATTTGGCAATGAGTTTGGCAGTGACAGAAACATATGGGGATCAAAAGGTTTGTTTGCTAACGGCGGTTACAAGTTTCCTGAGCGATCGCCAGGTTATGGCAGAGGCAACAGAGGTTATTGGATTTTTCCTACACTTAGTGCTATTCAGCCAGAAATCACCCGACGTTGGAAAAACGCCGTTGAAAAGGTTTTAGATAATTGGAACAAGGGAAGCGGTGGCGGCCTTGGCTGATGTAAGAACACTAAAACTTAATTTACTTGCCGATGTTGACAAGTTTGGTCAGGGCATGAAAGATGCCGATAAGTACGCATCGGGACTTGACGACAATATTGGTCGTTACTCAAAGAACATGGCCAAGGCTTTTGGCGCGGTTGTGATTGCAGCTGGTGTTATGGCAGTCCAAATTGGTGTACAAGCAATTGATGCCGCAAGTGATCTTGAGGAAAGTCTAAGCAAAGTACAACAGATTTTTGGTGGTTCTGGTAAAGAAGTAGTTAAGTTTTCAAAAACGACCGCCAAAAATCTTGGTATTTCACAAAGAGATGCTTTAGATGCCGCTTCAACCTTTGCCACCTTTGGTAAAAGCGCAGGCCTGGCTGGTCAAGAATTAGTCGATTTTTCATCTGACTTTACAACTTTAGCGGCGGATTTTGCTTCGTTCTATAACACAAGCCCCGAGGATGCCATCATCGCAATTGGTGCGGCTTTAAGAGGCGAATCAGAGCCAATCCGCAAATATGGCGTTTTGCTGGATGACAACACCTTGAAACAACAAGCGTTAAAAGATGGAATCTATGATGGCAATGGTGCTCTTACTGCGCAGGAAAAAGTTTTAGCCGCATCAAGAGTCATTATGGATCAATCCAAAGATGCCACAGGCGATTTTGCAAGAACATCAGATGGTCTTGCAAATCAAAGTCGAATTACAAAAGCAAGAATTGAGGATCTAAAAGGTGAAATTGGCGAAGGATTATTGCCAGTTGCGCTAACAATGGTTACTTTTTTCCAAGATAAGGTTTTGCCGATTGTTCAAGACGTGGCAGATGGTTTTGGCGGCAAAGACCCTAATGGACTCAGTGCAAGAGCCATAGAACTCGGGGCAAGTCTTGGAGACACTGGGGCTTATAGTTTAGGCGCATCACTTAAAACTCTTGCTGAAGCTTTTGGTGAATTGTTTAAGGCGTTGTCTAGTGGAGACTCAACAACAGCAAACAGTACTTTGCAAACTTTTGCAGATGTCTTAAATGCAGTTGCAGGGGCTATTGAAAAAGTTGCTTCCGTTTACAGAGGTGGCAAAAGCATTGGTGGCAAGTTACTTGACACAATTATCATTGGTGAGGGCAAGGCTGGATTTTTAAGTGGTTTGCCAGGACTACCTTTTGGAAACCAAGGCCCAGCAGGTAACAGAGCAGCTGGTGGATCAGTCATGGCTGGCGGTGCTTACCGCGTAGGAGAATTTGGCCCAGAATTATTTGTCCCAAGTGGCTCGGGATCAATTCGCCCGGACAATGGATCTGGCCAAGGCGTGACCATTATCATGAACGGCGTGATAGATGGCGAGTCGGCTCGCCGTAGCATCGAACGATTGTTGCAAGATTCCTCACGCCGTACAGGCGCGGTCAACCTTGTTGGGGCAACATTGTGACAACGTATGACCCGTATCCAACAGTCACTTTTGCAGGGACTACAACATACGCTGATCAGACGATCTCATCAATCTCGATCCGTATGGGGCGCGATGATGTAACTACTCAACCGCAACCAGGCTATGCATCAATTAGCCTTTGGACTGATGCCAGTGAGCCTTTAAACGTGGCCTTGAGTCAGTCCGTGTCAATCTCAATCGACAAGGGAACGACAGGCACACAGGAAATCTTTGCAGGGATCATCTCGGACATTGACATCAGTCTGTCGGCCTATGGGTCAGAGGGATCAATCGCCGTTTATTCCATCACAGCCGTTGGGCCACTTTCACAGCTGAACCGTCACTTGGTCGGCGCGACAGGCTACGCCAAAGAGTTTGACGGCACTCGAATCCTAAACATCCTGACCGAAGCCTTTTTGCAGTCATGGTCAGATGTGTCGCCAACACTTACTTGGGCGCAACTGCCAGCAGGTACAACATGGGCAAGTTACGATGCAACCAACATTGCCTTGGTCAATAACCTGACCGCCAATGTTGATGTGCCTGGGCAGTACGAATTACAGGCATACGCAGCTGCCGAGGATGATGCCTACACACTTACCACCCAAGCCGCTAACTCTGGTCGCGGTGTGCTTTGGGAGGGTGGCGATGGTGACTTGCATTATGACGATTACCAGTCCCGAGCCAGTGCATCCCCATTAACCTTGACAGCCGATGACATTCTCGCCAGAGGCTTACGCACCGCCGCACAATGGGGCGAAATTGTAAACGATGCCAATGTGACATACCGGGCAGGAACAGCCAACAGGCGCGATGAGCAGTCGGTCATTTTGTATGGGCAGTTGTCAGGATCTCGCACGACACAACTTCACAACCTAAGTGATGCTGAAAATCAGGCAGCCGACTTCATCCGATCACGGGCTTACCCAAGAATGTATCCAGAGCAGATCACGATCCCACTGCATTCGCCAACGGTCAGCGATGCAACACGGGATGCACTAGCTGCCGTTTACAACGGCCTACGCATAAACACAACGGCATTGCCAGCAGTCTTTGGCACAACCTTTGATGGCTTTGTCGAGGGCCATACATGGAACTTGACCCGATACACCGCCGAATTGGCTTTGACCTGCTCGGCATACTCCGAAACATACTCATCAATAATTTGGTATCAGTTAAGCCCTACGCTCACCTGGGCGGGGTATACTCCTAGTACGACAGAATGGCAGGATCTATAATGGCTGGACAAACAACGAACTACCTGTTCGATTATCCTACAAGCACTGACTATGTTAAGGATGGCGCAACTGCCATTCAAACCTTGGCAGATGATGTAGATGCTGCGATGTTTTCAGCTTTAAAAGGCAAAAAAGCAGGAATGGTTTTGTTGCAAACGCAAACACCAACAGCGGCAGGTTCGGTAACTTTTGACAATGTATTTAGTGCAACTTATAGGCATTACAGTTTAATTTTAGATTGCACAACTACCGCCAGTACCGCAATCGCTTTGCAACTACGAACATCTGGCCTTTCAACCATTGCAACAAATTACGCCAATCAAAGATTGGTGGCAGGTGGTACATCTGTTAGTGCTGCAAGAAATACAACAGTTGCATCATTCACAATGTTGGGAACGCTTTCAACCACTGCTACAAGTGTAAGAACAAACATTTATTCACCGTTTTTAGCACAGGCAACGCAATTTGATCAAAATGGTATTTGGACATCAGACGGCACACAAATTGAGTATGTGCCATACGTCGGTGCGCACACTTTAGCAACTTCCTATGCAGGAATTATTTTGACAACAGGATCAGGTACAATGACTGGTTCAGTATCTCTCTATGGATGGAACATCTAATGGCTACAAAATCCGAAAAATCGTTTACATTTATTTATGATGCTGAAACTGATGAATTTATAGAACGCGAAATGAATACCGAAGAATTGGAAAATCAAAAACTGATTTTGGATGAATCCATAGCAGAAAAAGCGTTTTATGAGAATCAAAAAAATAACAGAGCGTCAGCATTAGCCAAACTGGCAGACCTAGGGCTAACCGCCGAGGAAATCGCCGCACTTTAACAATCAACACAGGGCCATGACACGAAAGGGCAAATCATGGCCTTACCAATTAAGAACGGCAAGATCACTTGCGCATATAAGAAGCCAGGGAAGATGTGGTCAAAGGGCTACCACACAGGCGTTGACTTTGCAGTACCCACCGGTACGCCAGTCCTAGCAGTAGCTGACGGCAAGATCGAAAACGCCAACTGGGGCAAAGCCTATGGCAACCAAGTTGTGCAAAAGGTTGACGGTGGCTGGGTAATTTACGCACACCTAAACAAGGTACGCATCAAGCCTGGACAGGTTGCCAAAAAGGGTGATGTCATTGGTGAGTCAGGATCGACAGGCAATTCGTCTGGTCCACACTTACATTTTGAAATGCGCGACAACATCCGCTGGTCGGCTGGTAAAGACATTGATCCAAAGGACATTCTGGCATCGTGAAAAAATACAAGACATTTGCGATCCGCGTGGTCGCACTCATTGCATACGAGGGCATGGCAACATTCGGCCTATCATCAGGCGTTGGCATTGAGCCAATCAAGGGCGCGTTAATGGCGGCACTATTGCCATTGGTAGTTGTAATCCGAGAAACGGCTAAGGGCCTTATCGATGACGGCAAGTTAACACAAGCCGAAATGGATGGCGCAATCGCAGAGGCAAAAAAGAAAAAATGAGGCGTGGCCCATTAGTGGGCATTATTGGCGTTTTGTCGGTGTTGCTGGCTGCGCCAGTGGTTGCCCTTGATGCCCAGCCATACGCCGTAGCAGCTGCTAAGACTTCCGGATTATGCAAGAACACAGAGCCGCAGTCTTACAAGTCTAAGAAGTGGACAACCTTTGCAGGGTGTGAGCCTTTTGCATTGGGTGGCGATCGCTCGATGTTTTTTGCTCAACTACGCCTTGAATGCACCAAGCCGCCTAAGTACGTCAAGATGAGATTAGCCAGGCTAACGCCTAACGGCTTGGATACAACTGGAACTAACACATGGGTACTAGGTGCATCCGCGCCACTTAATTGGTCAGGTACAACATGGTGGGAATCAAACACCAAGCATCCAATCGTTGCTCAATTCAAAGTGGTCGGCGGTAAGTGTGTCAGCAACGAGAGGCAGTTTAAATGGTGGCAACCCTGAAGCCTTATCGAGTCGGCCTTGTCGGCCTGATCGTGGGTGCATCAATGTTGTTTAGCAGCTCGAACGCATTCGCCGAGCAAGCCTTAACCACCGTTACTTGCGCAGATCCACAAGGGAATGAGCGACAATTTCAGATTGGTTGGGATAACTCAAATCAGTTTTTTGAGGGTAAGGGCGACATACCGCGCCTTTATTGTGAGGGTGGTTATGCCCAGCCGTACACCATTTACATTTCCGATACCTTGCCCGTTGATAGCCCTTTAAGGTATTACGCAGGGATTGTGCCAACACCAACACCATCACCAAGCCAAACCATAACCACCGAGCCAACGCCTTTGCCATCGCCTACACCAATCCCATCTGTTGAGCCATCAATAGAAACCACACCAGAGCCCACACCGCCGCCACTGCCCGAACCAACTCCAACACCTAGTGAACCAAGCCTTGCGCCAGTAGTGCCAGTAGTACCGCCGATAGAACCGACACCAACACAAACACCAGAACCAGAACCAACGCCACCGCCAGAGCCGCCAACGCCAGAACCCGCGCCACCTGCTTTAGCATCGCCACCGCCTACTATCGAACCGAGTCCACCAGCGTTAGCACCAGAGCCACCGCCAGCACCCCCAATCGTAATTGACCTACCGCCACTTTTAGCGGATATACCGGGCGCAGCGCAGTTAATTGCAGCTGCCGAAGCGGTGCTAAACATCGGGAATGACATGACACCCGAGCAACGAGAGGAATCCCAGCAGGTCGCAGTCGCGGCCGTGTTGGTAACACAAATAGCAAGTAGTGTTAGGAGAGTGAAATGATGAAATGGCTTAGAAAGTACGTTGAGGCGATAACCGCCGATACTTACACCTATGTAGGCCTATTGATCGCCTTTTTCACCCTTGATGGATCAGCAAAAAAAGTTACAGGGCTACTGATACTCATTGGTGTTCTAGTCTGGCTGATCTCATTGCCGTTGCGCGACACGCCAGATGAGTAACTAGACCAATGTCATGTATTGTCATACTATGTCACTAAGGAAAGAGGGCAGATGGAAAAGTATCTAACAGCCAAGGAAGCAGCTGACAAACTACGGGTGAGCGAACGCACACTCATCAGGTGGGAAAAGTCAGGGGCATTAAAGCCAAAGCGAATTGGCGGCGTTAAACGATACAAAGCCAGCGAACTCGATAAATAGAAAAGAGAAACAGGGCATGGGACTACTAACATTTATTGCGTTTGGCGCATTCTTTATCGCTGGCGTTCTTGTCGGTGTAGCAGTAGAGAATAACCACCAACAACAAAAACGCCGTGAGGAATCAATCCGTTACTGGCGTTGGGCAAACAACATTGACAACATCGAGCAACAGATGGTCAAAGATGGGTGGAAACTGTAATGGCTTTCGATTTATCAAACTACGAAGATGTAGATACACGCATACACAGGTTTTGGGAACTGCACGAAAACGGCAGAATCTCAACTGACATTGTTTACCAGGGTCACAATTCCGAAGGGCAACTAAAGCAAGTAATTATTAGAGCCAGAGTTTGGAAAGACAAGACAAGTGGAAAGCCTGATGCAGTTGATTTTGCCGAGGAACTTTATGGCAGCTCACCGGTGAACCGATCAAGTTTTATTGAAAACTGTTCTACCAGCGCAATCGGCAGAGCCTTGGCCACATTAGGCATGTCTAAAAAAGGATCACGCCCAAGCACATCAGAAATGACAAAGGCTGATCGGGTCATTCCAAAAGAGGTTGACCCTTGGGCGTTAGCCGATGAGCCAGCCGAATTGCGCGAATCAGTGCCAGTGTGCGCTCATGGCCACATGGAACGAAAAACAGGGTTCAAGAAAAACGGCGATCCCTATGCAGGTTGGATTTGTGCAGATAAAGGATCAGGCAACCGATGTGAAGCAATTTGGGATCGCTCATGATTTGTGAGCATGGCGCGGATGCGCCTAAGTATTGCGCAATTTGTAGACACCAAGGCATTATGGGCAAAACCGAGGGCATAACCATTGCCAAAGAATCGCAGTTGAACTGGCACGATGAGGCCGTGATTTGCATACGTCAAATGGCTCGTACTGGTAAACCGTTTACAGCCGAGGATGTTGTCAACGAGATTGGCGCACCAACTGGATCAGGCAAAGTTATCGGGGCAGCGTTTAACACAGTTGCACGATCTGGCATGATCTGGCGATGTGGCGAAAGACCAACAGACCGCAAGTCAAGTCACCGCCGAATGTTGGCAGTGTGGCGCGGTGGACAAGTCCAGGAACAAACAAGGATGTTTGATGAGTGAATCAGAGGTCATGCGTTGCACATGTGGCGCTTGGTATTACATCGGCAAGCCTTGTGGGTTTTGTTTGAAATGGAGTAATCGTGGATGAATTGGCAGATGTTTTAAAGGATTTAATAACAGCATTAGAGGCAGTTAAAGGGGCATTAGTTGAATTGGATAACAGGGTTAGGATTCTCGAAAATGAGCGATGAAGTTTGGGCAAGCATTGAACGCAAAATCAAGGGGCATTACCTAGCAGCTCAAAACCTGCCATCATCATGTCCGGAATGTGCAAGCATACTTGAGCCAGTTGATTTTGGCGTTGATCCTGACACTAATGAACGATTATGGGTCACACATTGTTGCGGTAAGTGGGATAAGTATTTAGAGGTATTAGGGCCAAGGGATTTGATTTGATCGGGCTCGGTGATCGTTGGCTGGTCATGTTTCTATGCAAATGTAGTTATGGATTTAGCCGCGCAATAGAGGATGATCCATCATGTGCAAAAGATACAGCACAGGGGTATCTTGATCATTTTATGGGCAAGCATTATGAAAAGTGCAAAAACAAAGTGTTTAAGGCCTACATAAAAGAAATTTAAAAGCGCGACACGCTGATCCCAAGAAAGAACAACGTGTCGCGCCACCGATGCACTAGCATCGCAAGTCTTAGCAACTCACTGCACAGTCTAATGCAGGGCGCACTAATCAACGCGCTAAACCGCCGTCAGATGGCGTACTTTTGGCATAGAGAAAACACTATGCAGAAACCCTTTAAACATACAGGGTGAGGCTCATTAGCAGCTGCCAAAACGAATCGCCTGGCAGTGAACTACCAATGCAGTGTGCCACATGGCGCGATTGTCGAAAGACCCATGACCAACACCGCTTCCACATACGGTGAGGATGGCAAAATCAATGCCATTCCCTGCCCACTAGCCAAACCGGTGAGAATGACTTAAAACTTAGTAACATAAAAGCATGACTCGCTGGGTGCAGGTAAAGCACGATGATCTACTTGAGTATGTAGCAATGGTTGAGCATGTAATTAAAGACCACAACAAACTGCAACAAGAGATGAAAGATGCAAAGGAATTGGCAAGCATCATTGATGCAACATACAAACAAAGGCTAGACAGATTGACTGACTTCATTCTTGACGTACATCCAGCGAATTACAAGTACGAACAAGGGTTGATGGATGCGTACAACATAGTGAGTGGTAATGAGTAGAGCGCATAGTCAAGGTACAACAACACAATGGCGCAACCTACGAGCTGCATGCTTTAGAGTATGGGGCAAGGCATGTCTAATGTGTGGAGATCGAGCAACAGAGGTGGATCACATTATCGAACTAGCCATTGGTGGGACTAACACGATCGACAACGTGCAACCTTTGTGTAAGGACTGTCATAAGGCTAAAACTGCTCGGTTCAACAGCACACGCCAGAGGGCCACAGAGAGCCATAGGGGCGTTTTTTTGGGCGCAGTGCCAC
>Ga0222714_10003715_pt1 | contig 15334 bp, 18 predicted proteins | sample C33_3DmetaG_FD_165048 | JGI IMG/M metagenome (GOLD analysis project Ga0222714, IMG submission 165048) | Estuarine water microbial communities from San Francisco Bay, California, United States - C33_3D | ecosystem: Environmental > Aquatic > Marine > Unclassified | place: USA: California... | reverse complement strand
ATAATTCTTCCGTTATGATTATCATTTAGAATAATTTGTTTATCTTGGTTAAGAAGAGTGATTTTAATATTCTGTGAGTTATTCCAATTGTTATTCATTTGTCTCTATTTATTATAATATTATATAGCGTCTTATCTTTAAGTAGTTTGTCTCTAATTATTTTTTCAAATTAAAATCAAATTTCCCCAAAAAGAATAAAAAAGAATGATAAAAGAATGTATTAATAGATTGTTTATTTTTTCTTATACAATTTCTTACGACATACAGCACATTTCGGTTCTGTTTGATTTTGTAAAGTTTCAAGACATTCACCACAATATTTATGAAGACATGTTGAAAATGAGATATTTTCTGTTGGTATTACTTCAAGACATATAGGACAATCAATAATCTTTTTTTCTTTTTCATACATTTCTTTCAGTTCATTAATTATATGTTTCGGTGGTTCGGTTAATTGTTCTAACTCTTCATACATACTTTTATGTTTTTCATATAAATATATATTATCAACATGTTCTTTTTTACATTCATTATAATACATAGCAAACGCAAATGATTTCTGTTTATCAAGTGATTTAATCTTATTCAGTAATTTTTGTTCTGTTGTTGTCGGCATTATTTACTATATTATTAATTAGTGTCTAATCTTTAAGTAGTTTGTCTGTAATTATTTTTTGATATATTATTTCAAATTACAATATCAATTTTCTTAAAAGTCAAAATGAAAATTAATTGTCTCACACAACCAAACACATATATTAATTGTATAACGCTCCACGAGACTATTAATTTTGTTTTTGACATTTTATTAATTTCATGATTTCATTTATTCAAGTGTTTCCATTAAATATTCATTCATTTCATTATCCATATTTACATTTAGTTTATATTTTTTCACTAACTTATTCAATTCATTCCAAATAATATCACTTCGTTTATCGGTTGTTGGTATATGTTTATTTATTTTACATAAGAGTTCTTCTATTTGAATATGTTTGAAGTTCTCCATGTTTGAAACTTCACATTCAAAATCTTTTAATGAATTGTTGTTTTTCAACATATCTAATTGACTATTCTTTACAATTATCGGTTGTGTTTTCTTTCTTACATATCTATATTGATTGTCTTTTTCATATTCAATTTCTTTATCAACTGAAAACTTGTAATTATCTTTTTGTGATAAATCATTATTTCTAAACATATGATTACATGGTGTTTTCAATAGATTTAATTTATATCGTGTTGTTGTTGGTGTAAATGTTTGTATTTCTTCTTTTACATATAAATCGCCGTCATAAATATAGTTTCCATTTGGTTTATTATTCTTACTTTTAACCGCTTCAATATGTTTTGTATAAATTACTTTACAATTATCTTCATATTTTACAATATCTTCGTCTAAATCATGATAGTATAATATTGTATGTTGTTCGGTTTTCGGTGTAATATTTACACTTTTGAATATTTCTTTATTACTATCGGTTAATACATATGATTTATCTTTGTCTTGTTTTATTGTGATTAAACATGTTTTATAATTGTGATTTGTTTGTGAATATTCTATTTTTAGATTGATAAGATTTAGAAAGTATTTTATGATTTTCATTATTGTTTGATAGTCTTTATTATTGTCAATATTCAAATGATTTCCAACTTCAATCTTGATACTTTTAATGATTTCTTTATCCAATTTCGGTATTACAAGATTTTCAATATATTCTACGATTGAATATTCAGTATCTTCAATAACAATACTATTTGTTAATAATTCATTTCTTAATCCAACATATTTATATTTCTTGTAATTACTTTCATTAATATATGTGTATTCATTATCTAAATTATCTATTTTTAGAAACTTCAAGATTGTTTGAATAATACTAATATTATTTTGTTTTAGTGTTTCATTATTGTATGTTTCTTCGTCATTATCTAAATCTTCAATTTCAATATCAATATCAATTTCTTCTTCACTTAATACTTTTTTCATGTATGAATATTTAGATTGATAAACTGATTTATTATATTTATCATAATGTTCGTTATTATCTATTAATCTATTCCAAATATCTTTGTATTCAAACATTTCATTAATAATATTTTCATTTGTTAAGATATCGTATAAGTCTTGTTTATGTGGTTCAATTTTCGTATCACATTCTTTACACATTTCAATATCTTCTAATAGTGTTTTAATAATATCTTTTCGTGTATCTTTCAAGAAATAATACATGATAATCGGTAAATATCTTTTAAACATAGTCAATTGACAATATTTCTTATATTTTCTAAATTGTAGATTTGTCAATCGTTCTTCATTTTTTAATAGTTCTTTGATACTATCATATTCATTATAAGAATAGTCAAAGATATTTGTTTTTGTGAATAATAGAAGTTCTTTTTCTTTTCTTGTTAAATTAGACATTTTCATAATTTCCAATTCTTCGTCATAGTTTTCAGTATCATTTAGAAATACAATATTTTCATTCAATACGAAGTTATGTTTATTTAACATGAAATCAAAGAATAGTTGATTAAATGTAATTGTTGAATTGTAGTATTCTGCTTGATTAATACTTCTAAATGATAAATATTCACTATCATTAACTTCTAATTCATTAAGATTACATACAATACTATTTTTTGGTTGTTTCTTATTCTTGTTATATAATCCAACTTCATATTTCATAAAATCATAAACGATTTCTTTGGTTTTTTGTGAATAGAATGTCTTATATTTTCCACCCAAACACATTTCAATACATTTATCATTAAGATTTCTTATTCTAAAAATCATTTGTATATATTCTCTTACACATACACTTCCACATAATCCAAATGAATATTGTTTATCAAAATAACATGTATTATTTCTTATATCTTCAAGTGTATCGTTAAATGATATTCCAGTTTTAATACTCGGTGTATATAAGAATACATTTGGTTTATATAGTTCTCTTATGTATTTATTCATATCGGTTTGAAACTCTACTTTTTTTGAAATCATTTTATCATTTTCAGTATGATTTAATCCATATTTATCCATGATTTTATCAAATAATTCATTATTATCAATTAATAGTTTTTCTCTATTTGTAAAATGATTTGTTCTAATCATTTCAATTAATTTTTCTTCGTCTTCTTCGTCATATATTTCTTTGTATTTAACAAGTTTGTCTTGTAGTTCTTTGTTAATTCTATCTCTTTCAATATTTTCTCCAATAGTTTCACCAAAGATAGTTTCACTAATATTATCTTTATTGAAATATGAAAGTCCATTTTTTTCAATCATTAAAATACTCTTGGCGGTTGATAATAATTCTAATGTTTCACTATTGAATTGTTGAATAACTAAACTCTTGAATAAGTCTTGACAAAGACTATTCCAAGTAGAAGATACAACAATATTTTTTTGTGTTTCACTAACTTCACGAAGTAGTTTTCCAACTAATCGGTTTTTAGTATCATGAATGTTAAATACATAATCAAGATAATTATTCTGTTTAAGATAGACTTTTTTGATTTTCAATTCTCTCGGCATTATTTATTATAATATTATTAAGTGTCAAGTCTTTAAGTAGTTTTTCTCTATTTATTATTTTATTATTTTTATTCAATTCAATTAACTCTTTTTACTATATTATTAATTAGTGTCAAATCTTTAAGTAGTTTATCTCTATTAAATAATTTTCAAAATAAAATCAAATTTCTTCAAAGTCAAATCCAAAATTAATTGTCTCGTGAAACAACATACAATTATATATGTGTTATGTCTCGTGAGACTATTAATTTTATTTTTGAAAAACATGTTAAAAAAATAGTTTATTGAATGATATTTATATTTATTTTATTTATCTTCTAAACTTATGATTAGAGTTTTTCATGATATTTTCCAACCAATTAATTCTATCTTTTGAAATATCGGCGTCCAATACGATTACTTGTTTTGATACTTCCAACATTCTTTTAAAATGATTGTATTGTGTATGACTATCTTTTTTAGTCTTTGATTTTGTATTTTTTAATGTCTCTTCACTTTCAAAATGATTACAGATACTTTCAAACTCGTCTAATACTAATATATCAATTTCACTTACATATTCATTAGTTTCATTATTTTCTAATCTTTGGATACAATCTATTTTTACACAATCACAACTTTCAATTGAAGTTATTATACTACAATCTTCTTCAATAATTTTTTTACAACTCCAATATGTTCCCCAATCATAATTAGCATATTCTCTTGTGATTTCTTCAAAAACTTCTTTCAATTCTAAATGATTGTAAAAGTTATTATATTTCATGTTTTTAAAAGTTGTATTTACTTGACTATTTAATGAATTACTTTCAGTCAGCATTATTACTCGTGGTAATCTACTTTTGAAATCTAATTCATAATCTAATCTATCGTTTTCTCCACTAAATAAATCTTCGTATTTATCTTTGATTTCTTCAAACTTTTTATTCATAATATATTCAATAATCGGTTCAACTATATAATGTGATTTTCCACAAGACCATTTGAAACTACATGTTAATAAATCAATTTCTTTATTGATAAATAATTGTCGTGTTTCTTCAATTTCAATATCATTAACATTTTCAACAATATCATATTCATTACTATCAATTGGTTCAAAATGTTTTTGATATTCAACTTCTACGAAATAATTGTATCTTTTATCTTCAAAATCTAACATTCCAGTTAATATATTGAAATCACAATTTTCACTTATTTCAACAACTTCAATTGAAATATCATTATAATCAATTGTATCCAATTGTTCTCTACAATCAATTCCAGTTTTATCTTTTACAAAATTAATCATTTCTTCTTTGTTGTATTTAATGAAGTTTGAATAAAAGTAATAATTCCCATTAGATAATTCATTCAAAGTATCACAGATAATTTTATAACTACAAAACGGCATGTTGTCAATACTACACCGATTTTTAAACCAATCAACATTCTTTTTATAATCATAATTATCACACATTTCACTACTATATTTTAAGAAATTGTCAATATCAATATCACTTAATTTTAACTTTTTCAAGTTTCTCGCAATCTTAATCCATGATTTTCTGTATTCTTTTGTATAAAACTTATCGTCCATTTCACTCATAATAATTTCAACAATTTCGTCTTTGATTGGTTCATTAATCCAAAATGTCGGTAAATTATTTACATTTTCTTTTGATTGATATGGTTGTTTTTCTTCGGTATTTTCAATTACAATTTCACTATATTCTTGTTTTAATGAATATTCAACATAATTATCTACGATATAACTAATGAGATAATCTCTTGGATTTGGTGTTTGTTTTTGTGTGTAATTTTCTTTATTGTTAATATTGAAATCAATAAATATTCTATCATGTGATTTATGTGGATTATCGTATCCAAGTTTCAATACTTTTTCGCTGTATGGTTTTGAATTATATGGGAGACATAATTGTCTTTTGTTGTGATACAAATTACTACTATCTAAATGATTTGTTAATGTATTTAATTTTGTATCTTTCATAATTGTCATAAGTTTCAAGTTGTTTTCATATTTAATTTTAGTGTCTTTGTAAATAATGTGAATTGAATAAACATTATTATTTGGTAGAAACTCTTTTTTCATATAAACTAACATGTTCTTAATATCAATTGGTTCATGTAAATATTCATTCATTTTTGTATGAAATTGTTTAAGAAGTTTATGTAAGATAGAAATATCAATTCCATTCACTTCATTATCAATATCAATATCAAACCAAACTTTACAATAATGTTCGTTGTATGTATATTCAAATAGATTATGTGATTTACTATCTTTTGAATGTTCTTTGATTTTATTTTCTTGTTTCGTGATATTTTTACATTCAATCGGTTTAAAATCAATATTACTTTCACATTTGGGATTGAAAGACCATTTAATAAGTGTGAAGGGTTTGTTCTCTAAAATTACTTTCTTATTCTTTGTTGTCATTATCTATTATATTATTAATAAGTGTCAAATCTTTAAGTAGTTTTACTCTAATTATTTTTTTTCAAATAAAAATCAAATTTCTTCAAAGTCAAAATGAAAATTAATTGTCTCGCAGAGCATTATACAATTTTATATGTATTGTGTTGTGTGGGACTATTAATTTTAGTTTTGAGAAACATGATAAAGAATTATTGTAATTTCAAGTTAAATAAAAATATATCATATAATTATTATATTGAATGAAAAGTATTAAAACAACATTTCAATCAATCCAACATAAGAAACGATACTATGATAATTTACTGAATATTTTATATGGTTGTGATAATCGTGATAATATTGTATTTAAAGACGGCAATTCATATAATTTAAATAAAGATAATATTATTCTTATTAACCAAATCGCAAATCACAGATAGACTTTGTCAAACTGAAAATTAATTGTCTCGTGGAGCACAATACAATTATATATGTTGAATGTCGTGTGAGACTATTAATTTTATTTTTGATACTTTATCTTTGATAAATTATGATAATCAAAGATTATCTTAACAATCTATTAATACAAATTATTCATATTAATAGAAATCATTTGAAAATATAGAAGTTATAAAAAGATATTAATAAATTACACAAAATATCAAAGAATTAATCTTCAATAATAGAAAAATAATTCTTCAATAATAGAAAAATAGACATAAAATTACATTCTTATAATTTCTAAATAATTCTTATCATTCTAAAATAATTTTTATTATGTATTTTTAATCACTATTAACTTTTTGATTTAACATGTATTCATTATAAATATTATTCACAATTCTCGCTTTTGACCGAGCAGAATAATTCTTATTTCCGTATCTTTCATTAAAACTATTTTCAAAGAAATCCATATAATTATGTCTGTCAAGACGCTTCATATATTTCGGTAGTTGATTAAGATTGATATAGTTTCTAATCATACTCGCCGTCGCATTCTTGAAGAAATCATTATCATTAAAATTACTATTAATGAAATCAACAATTTCTTTTATGTGTCGTGTAATAATCTTATTTCCATTTGAGAGTTCAACTTCGTAAATGTATGAAATCATATTTGTTTTATTTATCTTAATATTAATTAGTGTCAAATCTTTAAGTAGTTTATCACATATTATTTATTTATTAATTAAGACGCAGTCATGTTTCACTAAACACTTATCAATTTAATATCAGTAATTTCATTCAATAAATTACTTTTGGTTCTTTTCAATACATTATCATATTTCTCTTTCATGTTATAAACGATTTGTTTTTCTTGTGAATAAATATTGTCTGTATGTTGGTAAAATACTGAATGAAGTTTTAGTTTTCTTGATAATAGTTTTTCAAGACTATCACTATATTTACATATCTTTTTAATTTTATCATAAGTCAGTTCATTAAGATTTAGTGATTTCTTTTTCACATAAAAAATCGGTATAAGACTTTCTTTGGTTTTAATGATTTCATTAATCTTTTTCATGTCATAGATATAAAAATCTTTAATTTCAATTTGTTCTGTAAGAATACAATAAACTTCATACATTCTAATAGTTTCATTATCATTAAAATTAAAATATTCATTCATAATTCTCGGTAATGTAATCAACATAAAAGCAAAGTTTCCGCTCACATAATTATTTGTATTAGTTTTATTGACAACTAAATAATCAAATATATCGTCTTCAAATCGTCGTGTATTCCAAGAAGCACAATCGGTTTTCATAATCTTTTTGATATTTTCAATATTTTTAGACATAACTGAATGATTATAATTCATTCTTATCTATATATGTATAACATATTTTATTTTAGTGAATTATCTTTAAATAATTTAACTCTATTGAATAACATAGTCATAAGAGTTAATATAATGAAAAAAGAAATAAATAAAAATTAAATTATTGTAAGTGAATATTAACTGAAAATGATTGTTTGATAAAATCATTCATTTTTCCAATTCGTAATACATAAAACGATTTATTATCTCCAATATTTACAACCATATTTTTTATGATACTATCTGTCTCAAATTGTTTTTTCATTTTATTCCAATCAATACTTTCACAGAAATTATCAAACAAATCATTCTTATTATCAAATATGTCTTGTATGATATTTTCATAACTTTCATATCTATCAGTTATATCGTATTCATTCATTAGTTCTTTATTGTTTTCAAATCCATATTTATTTATGTAAATCATGTTGTTATATTTGTATTGTCTCTTCATAAAAATATCATAAAGACAAAGATATTTGATAAATCGCTTTGATTTATTTTTTTCCATTATCTTTTCAAAAATCTTCCAATTATTCGTGAATATTTCATTTTGTTTATCATAAATTATATTACTCCAATTAACACAATTATCAAACTCTCTCTTTACAAAATTGTAATCATTATTCAGTTTCATTAAAACAAAATATAAACACTTATTCATGTCTTCTTTCTTTTGAAAACTTTTCTTCCAATCTTCATATTCTTCTCGTGTGATTTCATAAACATTTCGTTCAATTTCATATTTTACTTCTTCACTACACATTTCTTAATTTATTATAATATTAATTAGTGTCTTATCTTTAAATACTTTAACTCTATTTAATATTATTATCATTATCATTCATTTTATTTTCAACAGCAAGTTTTCTTCGGTAAGCAGTATAAAGTTTTCTATCTTTATCGGTTAAATTGTCTTTTATATCTAATAACATGATAATATCATTCAATTTATTTCTTTGTGAGTTATATGATAAGTTTTTCATATTATTCACAATCTTATCAAAATTACTAACTAATAATTTGTCAATTGTATCTTTATCAGTAATCATTATTTTATTATCCAAAAATATCTTCTGTAATGATTTTATAATACTTGAATATCTTTGAATTGTAATCGGTTTTTGATTATTTGATAGTCTTGTTTCATTTATATCGTCAAAGACAAAAAACTTTTTAAATTGTTGAATATTACTATCTTTCAAAGCACTCATGAAATCTTTATTCGCTTGTGTTTTTGATTTCATTTTTATCGGTTGTTCGTTATTAACTTTTTGTAATTGTTCTGTTTGTTTTGGTGTTAATTGATTTTCATTCTTCTTCGGTTGTAATGATATATCTTTTGAAACTTTAACATTCTTATTTGTCTTCTGTGGTTTCTGTGATACAATAACTTTCTTAACATTATTATTTGTTTTCTGTGGTTTTGATACAATAACTTTCTTAACATTCTTCTTTGGTGAATTATTCTTTGGTTTCTTTTTCATATTTACATTTCCGTTTTTTTGACTATTTTTTGAAGACATATTTGTAATATTATTTTGATTATTCATACTGATTTATACTTAATTAAATTAAAATAATCTTTTGACTATAATTTTAAAAAAAGAATAATCCAAGATTATAAAAGTGTCAAAATAAAAATTAATTGTCTCGCACAACATTCAACATATAATATTGTATTATGTTTCGTGAGACTATTAATTTTAGTTTTGAGAAAAAGATATATTATTTTTAAAAAGATATATTTATTTATTCAACTTTCTTCACATTATATATTTCGTTCGCTGTGTTAATTGAATGTCCGTTTTGATAAGCACTTTTAGAAAAATTATCAATTGATTTATCTTTCATGTTAATATAATGATACTTTCTAAATATAGTTGAAGAAATCTTTTTGTTAATGTATTGATTACTGAAATATTGTAATAATAATGTTAAATCATTACTCGTTAATTGTCTGTTTTTTATCATAAATAAGTTCTGTGTTTCATTCTTATTAAATCCAATACATTTCAAATATTTATTAATTAACAATCTTATCGGTTTCTTATCTATTTCAAAAAAACGAATTGTATTACTATCATTATGAATTGTTTTATCTCTTCCAATAGATAAATATTGATTAGTTCTATCTATCACAAGATAATTTTTATTTGATTTATCTTGTAGTTTATTGTAATTAACTTTTGAAATAATAATCATGTCATAATAATCATTTCTTATTGGATATTCAAGATATAGATTTATCAATAGATAAAACATTATTAATTTCTGTTCTTTATCTGTTAATGAATTGTAATCACTTTGAAATAATTTATCTTTATCAATATCAGTTTTTACTTTCTTTATCAACATATTCATTTCTTTCGGCGTTGGTATATTTTCTTCTTGTGATTGTGTTAAATTATTCTTATTCTTATTATAATGTTCGTTCAGTTTATCTCTAATAATTTCATATGTTTTTATTAGTTGTTTATCTTCTTCTTTTTGTGAATTAATTGATTGTAAAAGATAGATAATACTATTCAAATAATTTCGTATTGTATTCGGTTTCATATCGCTTTCAATCATAGTATTTATCACTAATTCAATATCTTTCAGTTTTGACATGTTATTATCCAATAATGATAATAACTTTGATATATTGTTAATGATTGTATTGATTGAAGAAGTTGAAAGTGGTTTTCGGTTTGTTTCAGTTCTATAATTTGATAATGATTGTGTAATTTTAATGACTAAACTTTCATTCATTTTTGTCTTTGTTCTTGTTTGTTTTTGTTTCACTTTTTTATCATTATCAGTTGATATTATTTTATTTATCAAGTCATTTATCATAAGAGAAGAATATATATCGTTCATTTTAATTTAATAAAACATTTTAATTTTAAATATAATTTTTTTAAAATATTTTAATAAAAAAAGATATATTATTTTTCAAAATCAAAATTAATAGTCTCGTGAAGCAATATACAATTTAATATGTGTTATGTTGTGTGAGACTATTAAAAATAGTTTTGACTTATTCATATTTATAATTTCCAATATTACAATATGATAATTCACTATTCGGTATGTAATCTTCACTTATTTCATATTTCTTATATTGTTTAAAATCATAATTATCTTCTTCATAATCTTCATTATTATCTTCTTCGTCTTCCCAATCTATATATTGATATTTCTGTATTCTATTTGGTTTTATTTCATAAGAATAATGTATTATATTATTTTCTATCTTTTGTGTGATAAAACAATTCATTAAATAATCAAGTTCATTATAGTATCGTGTGTTATAACTTCCAACATTTTTCCAATATGAAAAGATATAATTATTATCACTTTCACATAATTCCCCACTAAATCCAAGATTGAATATTTCATATATTTTATTTAATTTATCAAATCGTCTTTCATTAATCATATTTACACACATTATATCTTCTTCGTCCATATCGTTTTTAATTTCTCTTGTTCCATATTTCATTAATAATTGTTTATTTATCATTTGTAATTTGTCTTTTCTGTATTTTATCCAACCGACTTCATGACATATTTTATCTTTCAAATCAAAACATAAATCATTAAATAATGTTTTAAAATCCATAATATTATATTTAATATATATGACAATCTTTAAATAGTTTAACTCTATTTAATAAAAAGTGTAAAAAAAGTAATATTAAAAAGATAAAATTAACTTCCCAAAAATAATTCATATTGAATACTATTCGGTGATTTCTGTGATATACTTTCCAAAAATACATGATTTAAATATTCATATTGAAATGTATTATCTTTTGAATAATATTCACTATCTATCATTTCATTTAAAACTTGTTTTAGTGTAATCGGTTTTCCGTCAATACTTTTAATATGTAAATAATTATTGTATTTGTTTCGTTCCATTATTGGTAGAGACGAATATTCATACATATTATCTCTCTTATCAAATAATATAATACTTTCTTCTGTTGATATTATTGTATTTAATGGTTCTTCAATACATAATCGTAAATATGTTTTATCTTCAAAATATTCTTGAAAATCTCTGTATTCTTGGTCTCCATATGGTTCATAATCTAAATCCATATATTTATATTTATTATAATTGTTTATCTTTTAAATAGTTTGTCTGTATTTATTTTATTATATTGTCAAGATAATATTTATATAAGATTTCAGCAAGTCTCCCCCATGTTTGACTATGATTATCGGTTTCAATAATATCAAAATGATTACATAAAACACTTATCACTCTTCGGTGGTCTTGTAAGAAATCCAAATAATAACTATCATTTACATATAAATCATATTCTAATGATTTTAATTCTTCTTCACTATATTCATGAAGCGGTCTTTCATTTGTAATATGATTGTATAATGTATCGTTTGTTTCTGTATTATCACTTTCATAATTTATAATATCAATATCGTCATATAAACATAATTCTATCTTTTGAATATGATTACAAATATTCATTTCAATATTGGATTTATATTTATCATAATCTAATCCAATCCACTTACAAATCATTTTATAATCATTTTTAATTTTATCAATCGTTTCACTTTGAAATAAATATCTTTGAAAATTATGTTGTATTTCGTCTAATCTATTCATTATTAATAAACATGACTGAAATGTCTTTAAATAGTTTGTCTGTATTAAATAAAAATTGTAATACATACAATAAAAAAATGAATGTTAAAAAAGAATGACTAATTATTGAAATTAATGACTAACTAATGAATGAATGTTCTATATTTGACTTCACATACTTTTTCAAATGACTTATCTTTACAACATTCACAGATTTCTTTTTCCCCACAATTGAATAATCGTTTTCTAAAATCTACAAGAGACTTCGCAATATAAGATAAATATTGGTCTTTATCTTTTTCAACTTTATCATTAATAAATGTATCTTCTTGTGATAAATCATGAAGTCTTGTATCCATTTCCCATTCAAGAATATTTGTATTATCAATCGCAATTTCTCTTTTATATATTTCAACTTCTTCGTTTCCAACAGATAAATAATATTCAACAAATATCCCAAGACCAAGTGTATCTTTTTCACAAACTAAATCATAATAAATATCATTAAAATAGTTCATACACTCTTCAAAGTTTCCAGTTAAATCATGTGTTTCATTTGAAGTTAAAATATCATATTTATCCGTATGTTTCGGTTTTGAATAGATATTTACACTTCCATTCATATTTAAATTAAATACATATTGAAAACCATTTGTATCTTGATTATTTCTATCAACGATTTCACAACCATTTAAGATAATTCTTATTCTTGAAGTCATTTTTCCGTATTTATTATAATTGTATATATAGTCATATCTTTAAGTAATTTGTCTCTAATTATTTTTATATGATATTGAAATCCCAAAAATAAAATTAATAGTCTCACACAACACAACACATATATAATTGTATAATGTCGCACGAGACAATTAATTTTTGTTTTGACAATTGAATTATCATTCAATTATGAAAATAACTTTTAGTTATTTTGACTTTTCACAATACTATTTTGATATTTGTTGTATATTTCTCTTTTACACATTTCCAATCCTTCATATTTATATTGTAATTCGTTTAATTGTTTTTGTAATTCTTTTATCATGATTTCTTGTTCTTTGTTTCTCTTGTCAAGTTCATTACAAATAACTAAACTATTAAAATATTTATACATATTATATTTAATATTCTGTATATTTTAAATCTTTCAACGATTTCAATTGAAAATCCCCAATTCTTTTTCTAATCTTCTCTGTATCTTCGGTTCTTATTAAATTATAAATATATTTTTCACACATTTCACTATTATTAAAATATTTATTGAATGTTTGTTTAATAAGAGTTGTAATTCCATTATCATTTGAAATATCAATATTTTTCTGTGATTTCAATATGTTTTCATTCATATTAATCTTATCAACAATATCAATAAATCGTTTATCATTAATTTTATATTTGATAGTTCCGTATTTGTAATTTCTATGATAATCATTCAATACTAAACAATAACAAAATTGATTTATCTTCATGATATAGTTTTCATTCTGTTCTATCTTATTCATGTCGTTCGTTGTTTTTATCTTTTTAATAATACATTCACGATTTCTCGTATGTAATTTTAACAATAAAAAACATAAAAGATATTCATTATCATTCAATTTATCACTATTCAATAATTCATATAATTTCGGTTTATCAATCATATTATTTTTAATTTCATTTAATTTCTGTTTGATACACTTATCATAATGACTTCGTATAAAAAATTGTTCTTGTTTTGATAATTCTTCTTTACATATTTTTAATTGTTCGTCTAATGATAATTTCATGATTTCATTTACTTTCTTTCTTTGTGATAAATTATCCATATTAATTATTTCACAGATAATATCTTTAAATAACTTTAACTCTATTGATTTTTATTATGAGTTAATTTTCTGTTAGATATTGATTTATAATATTCAATAAACTTATCATAACCAACTTCACAATCACTATTTAATATTTTATATCTGTATGAATTATTTACATTATCATAATCCAATTCATATTTATCAAAGAAATTATCGTTGTATTTTATCCAAAAGAAATCATTTTCATTTGATTTTCTAAAATCCCAAACAAAGATACATTCATTATAATAATCTCTAATGTTTTCCAATTTAACTTTTCCAATAAAATAACTATCATATTTGTCAAATCCATTTTTATATTCTCGTTCTTTATACTCACAATAACAACTATATAAATTGTTTATATTGACAAGTAAAAAATCAACATTACAGAAACGATAGTGTGATTTCAGTATTGTATAATTTTCACTTAAATCTTCATTCAACTCTAATAAGAAATCTAATTCGCTTTGTAATATATTCGTCGGTGTTTCCATATTGTTTCCAAAACACTTTATTAATAACTGATAAAAAAATATATCATTCATAAAAATAAATCTTTTGACTATTAATAACATTCTAACATTTTCAAATATTCATAACACTTATTACAAAATGACTTTCTATAAAATATGTTGTTTTCATAATTACTTTTCTTATTTCTATTTTTGTTCTTTTCAATATTTTTAACATAAGATTTTCTACTTCGTTCTTGTTGATTATATCGTGAATATGTATTTCTTTCATTAACAATAATATCTCTGTATAAATCCATATAATATTGTTCTCTATCCAATAATTCTCGGTCGTCTGTATATTCTATTGTTTCTATTATTGTTATTTCACAATCTTTATCAATTTGAAACAATATTCTACTATTACAATCTTTACGAATTGTTCTGTGATTATTAGTTCGGTTTCTAAATAATTCATATTGACAACTTCCAATATATATCTTTTCAGTTTTCGGTGTATGTATTTTATAGACAACTCCAATCATTACTTTAATAAGTTATGTTGATTTCTTTTTAAATAACTTTTAGTTTAACACATTATCAAAATGTAATTCAAAATGAATATCACTATTTATCTTTTTATTAATCATAACTAATACAATATT
>Ga0222714_10003714_pt1 | contig 15337 bp, 15 predicted proteins | sample C33_3DmetaG_FD_165048 | JGI IMG/M metagenome (GOLD analysis project Ga0222714, IMG submission 165048) | Estuarine water microbial communities from San Francisco Bay, California, United States - C33_3D | ecosystem: Environmental > Aquatic > Marine > Unclassified | place: USA: California... | reverse complement strand
CTCACCTGTCACCAGCGCCAGTAGCTCAACGGATAGAGCATCTGACTACGGATCAGAAGGTTTGGGGTTCGAATCCCTACTGGCGCGCTGAGGAAACACAACGGTCACAAGCCGTGTGAACCTCATTCTGGTGGGGCCTACCTGTGGCTGTTTGGCGAGTCTCAACCTCCGGGGTTTCGTAGAGTGGCTGCATGTCCCCACGGGTAACTACTAAATCGACAATCGCTGCGTTTGCTGCAGTGGTTGCTCTTACCATGGCGGCCTGTGGTGGGTCGACCACCGAGGAGGGAGCTGATTCCGATGAGCCGTCTACTGCCGCCAACGTCTCAGATGACCGCATTGCAGACCTACGAGCATCAGTAACACTTGCCGAAGGAGCCTTTCAAGGGCTCTCGTCAGACAACCAGTTGTGCATGTTGAACACCATTGTTGTAGATGACGAACTTGGTGACGCACTGATCGCAGGTGATGAGTCACCAGGAGTGCAACTGTCGCTCATGCGAGTACTACTCGAATGCGATGGTGAAGCAGCTCTTCAACTGATCTCAGGCGGCGACGGCAGTCTTGATCAACTTTCAGAACAAGAGTTCACTTGTTTGGTTGACTCGATGCTCAACGACGATGCCGTTCTTGCTGATGCGGTTTCAGGAACAGGCGCACTAATTTCAGCTGCACTCATCGAATGTGCACCAGGGGTCGCCGTTGCGGATATTGCCTCTGAACTTGGTATTTCAACAGAACAGGCGACCTGCTTGCTGACGAGTGAATCGGGTTTCTTGGATGCCCTGCTCGCAGGAGACATGGCAACTGAGGAAGAAACGGTCGAGCTCATTGAAGTGATGGCCGAGGTCGCGATCGAGTGTGGATTGGAAAGCCTCTTCGGAATTTCAACTGATAGTGAGTTGGCCGATGATGAGTTCGGTGACGATGACACTTCGGCATCAGATGTTGATCAAGCATTCCTTAATGAGAAGTACGCCGAATGCGCAGATGGCGATCTGCAGGCGTGTGACGACCTGTACCTCGCTGCTCCTTACGGGTCAGACGAAGAAGAGTTCGGCAGAACCTGCGGTAATACAACCGACTCTGAATACGGCGGTAATTGCATCAACTTCGATGTCGATTATCGAGAGGACTGTGCCGCAGGAGATATGGAGGCCTGTGACCAACTGTTCTACTTCTCAGAGGTCGGTTCAGATGATGAAAACTTTGGTGCCACCTGCGGCGGGACTAGCGACGGAACGACTGCCGGGCTGTGCAGTGATCCTGAAAGCTAGCGGAGTCCGAAAACTCGAACTGCTCCGACACGACTAAACCACGACGACGTCGCCAGACTGAGGCTGTGACAATGCAGAGCCATCCTGAGAAACCTCAGGTTGCGGCCTACCTCCCGCTCGTCGTTGTCGGAATTGTCGTTGTGCTGTTCGGCCTCGGCCCTCCGCTGACCAAACTCGTGACCGCCCCACCAGTTGTTGGGGTGACGATGAGGTTCTTGTTGTCGACTCCTCTCCTTATTGGGCTGCTACTTGCTCGTGGCGGACGGATGTCGTTCAAACTCATCCGAACGACCATGTGGCCTGGGTTAGCATTTGGCACCAACTTGCTGTTTGTGTTTGCGGCCCTGCAAGAGGCAACAGTGTCGGTGCTGTCGACAACGGTGGCTACCCAGCCGGCGCTCCTTCTCTTGCTTGCCGGACCGATATTTGGTGAAAAGCCACGACTCCGTCAGGTGCTGTGGACGCTTGTCGGTGTTTCAGGTACGGCAATCGTGATTCTCAGCGCACAATCAGAGGTACGGGCGAGTGCGCTTGGAGTGTTGTGGGCCGTGTGTGCGCTGCTGACGTTCAGCGTTTATTGGGTGCTCACTCGCATCGCTCGATCGGGTACCGACGTCGACCCCATCGAGTGGATGTCTGGGGTCAATATCTGGGCGCTGATCGCTGCGATTGTTCCGATCTTTTTTGTTGGATCGATCTCTGATTTCAACCAATTCGGTGGGATGGATTGGCTGTGGATCTTGTTGATCGCAATTTTTACTGGAGCGACCGGCCACGTGCTCATGAGCTGGGCTCATGCGTATGTCGAAGCAGCACGGTCATCGCTGTACTTGCTAGGAATGCATGTGGTTGCAGTCGGCGCAGCATGGCCGATCCACGGAGAAAGCCTGACCCCGTTGCAAATGCTCGGTGGAGTTGTCGTGCTTGGTGCAGTCGCAATGGTGATTCGCACGCCGGCAGAGTCGGCGTAGACGCAACGAAGCCCGGGCCAATGACCCGGGCTTCGCTCAGAGTGCTCTGATCGTGTCGATTATTCGTCGTCAGGCTGATATAGCGCGCCGAGGAAGTAACCGTAAATAAGGTGCCAAACGAGGATGCCGGCAGGAAGCTTCCAGCCGTCAGGTCCGTCGAACAAGAAGAAGCCGTAGCCGTTGCCCTGCACGTATGCGTAAGGAACGAGCAACCCTGCGGAGATGATCGTCATGATCACGCCGTAGATGAGGCCCTTCTGGATGTTGCCACTGTTGGTCTTTGAATTGCCGGGAAGTGAGTGACGTGCGATCAGGCCGAAGAGAATCGCGAACACAATGCCGTTCACGAAGTGCATCGCCTGGCCGACAAAGAACGTCCCAACTGGATTGTCGACAAACATTTGGTACTGACCGAATACACCGGCCTGTCCGAGAATGCTGCCGTCGTCGCCGTAATACGCACCTTCAGACAATCCGAGTCCGAGCAGACCGTTGTACAACGGCCACGGGAGGGTCGGGAGTCCGAATGCAGGGAACACATAACCGAAGTAGGTGCCCAACTGCGTGGCGATTACGCCAACTAGAGCGATGGACCCTACGGGGTGTTCGTTACACCACGCGCGCCATCTGTTACTTGTTTGTCCTGGTGTTGATGCCATATCTAAATGGTCCTCCTTTGATGGGCTGGGGGGCCCATCGCTGGGAAACAGTAGTGACGTCAGTCACGCAATTCGCGGATAGTGCGGCGTCACGAATGAGTTAGACCAACAGGCCTGTCAGCCAGTGCTCAAACTGGTGGGACGTAGTCAATATTGCGGTCGACGTTCATGTAGATGTCATTTGCAATGGGGTCAACCTGTTCTTCTGCAATGTGCCCAAGAACACCTGCGCATCGGGCAAGTAGGGCGAATCCTCGAACGATTGCAGGTGAAAAACCAAGGTCAGCAAGAACGGCTCCGCAGACGCCCGCACCATTGAGTGGAAGTGTCCGTCCAAGAACTTCAGGGTGGGCGCGACCAATTGCGGCGAAGAGTGACAGGTGAGGGCCGAATGCATCGTGTTCGCGTGCGAGTTCGAAGAATCGTGGTGTTCTCGGGTCGCCAACTTTGTGGACTGGGTGCCCGAGACCGGGAACGAATCGACCAGCTGCTCGGGTCTCGGTGATGATGCGGATCGCGAGTTCATCCCACCCGCTGTCATCGGTTGGCAGCGAGGTTTCAGCAGCAATGGCAGCAGAAAGGAAACTGGCGGAATCTTCTGTGACTCCGAGGAAACGAGATCCACCGCCAAGAATTCCTGCGGCAACAGCACCCTGAATCGAGTCGGGAGCACTGAGGTAGGTAAGGCGGGCTGCGATCGCTGTTGGGGTAAAGCCATGGTCTGCGAGAGCAACAAGCACCGATTCAAACATGACCCGCTCATTCTCTGTTGGCGGCCGTTTGGCGACAAGCCAGAACGCCAATTCGCCAAAGGTGACTTTGCCGAGCATGTCGGATGCGAGGTCTTTACCAAGGAGTGTGATCGAGTCGGCATCAGATGTGCCGAGGCCGGTGCGGAACAATGGGGTTTCAGCCATGAGAAGCCTTTCGGGGCATGTTGAGCGGCGGACAAACTTCGGAGATCAACTGTTGAGCAACCAGTTGCGAATCTCGTCGCTATCAGCGCCGAGAGCCGGCGGGGCGCTGTGATAGCGCAGTTCTGAACCCGAGAACGAAATCGGGTTACGCACCAAGTCAACCGCAGCTTCACCTTCGCCGAGAGTCACACGAGGGTTGAGACCAAGTTGCTCGGCAAGACCAACTCCTTCGGCGATGTTGTTGATCGGCCCGCACGGAACTCCAGCAGCCATGAGTTGAGTGAAGAGATCGTCAGCGGACCAGGTTGACATTGCGTCAATCAACATTGGATGAAGTACATCTCGGTTCGCAGTCCGGTCTTCGTTCCGGGCAAATCGTTCATCGTCAGCAAGATGCTCAACGCCCAGCACCTTGCAAAGGCCACGGAACTGGCGATCATTTGCGGCGGTGATGATGACATCGCGATCAGCGGTCGGCATGACCTGATACGGGTAGACGCTTGGGTGCGCATTTCCCATACGCATCGGAATAGTCCCTGCTGCAGTAAATGACGCCGAGTGGTTGACCAAGCCTGACAACGCCGATGAGAGCAGATTCACCTTGATGTGCTGACCGATACCGGTCTCATTTCGCTGATTCAATGCAGCGAGAATGCCAATTAGGCCATGCATGCCGGTCATGACGTCGAAGACGGAAATTCCGGCACGGAACGGTTCTCCATCGGGGCTCCCTGTCAAACTCATGAGACCCGACACCGCTTGAACCACGAGGTCGTAGCCCGGAAGCCCAGCGCCTCCCTCGGTGCCGAAGCCACTGATCGAAAGATAGATCAGACCCGGATTGTCATCTTTGACATCGTCGTAGCCCAGTCCGAACTTTTCGATTCCGCCTGGCTTGAAATTTTCGAGAGCGATGTCCGCTCGCTTGAGCAAAGAGCGGGCCACCTCAAGATCATCAGCATTTTTGAAGTCAAGAACGAGAGACTTCTTGTTGCGATTGATCGCCATGTAATACGTCGAGACACCATCTTTTTCGGGTGGTGACCATGTGCGCGTGTCATCTCCGGCAGGGCTTTCTACTTTGATGACAGTCGCCCCGAGATCAGCCAGCAGCATTGAGCAATACGGCCCTGCGAGCACTCGCGACAGGTCTGCAACAACGAGTCCATCAAGCGGACCCCGGAAAGATGATGGCTGATGGTCAGCCGCTGCAGAGTTCAAGGGGAGCCTCTCTGAGGTGATCGGTTGCTGCAATCTCAGCGATCGCAGCAGTGCAGATCAGCGGTAGTTGTTGTTTGAGGTGTGGTCGCCTGCAAGCCACCGCTCAAGAACGTCATGAGCATCCTTTTGGCGGTCGGCATTGATCTGGTCCGCACCCGGTGCGTCTGCGGTGAATTCGAGGACCATTCCATTCGGGTCGGTCGTGTACAGCGAACGGCAGTAGCCATGCTCGAGTACGAACGTTGCTTCAGGGTTCCAACCTGAGTCGGTGAGGCGACGCTCGAGGTCAGCCTGCACATCTTCAGTCACGTTAAGAGCAATGTGGCGGAATGGTGATGGAGCCAAATCTGGGTCAAAGAGCGCTTGATCTTCTGGGTCAGCAAATTGGAAGAACGCCAGGGCGCTTCCATCGCCGAGACCAAAGAACGTGTGACAGTAGGTGCGAACTGCACCAAAGAGCTCGTCCTGCTCTGACCATGTTGCCATGAGGGGAAAACCAAGGATGTCCTCGTAAAAGGCGCGCGTCGCTGCCTGGTCTTTGGTGACGTAGGCCGTGTGATGAAGGCGGGTTGGTAATTTGGAGGTGTCTATCGTGGTCATGATGTCCCTTTGCTGTTCTACGTTGGTGACGCAGCGATGTGATGGTGGGCTTACGCTACTGGCAGCCTGTCGTTGACTCAAATGCAATAACCAATCTTGTATAGCCAATATTCCACAACACGAATCCTCACCACGCACCATGTCCCCCACGAATGTCTCTTCTGCACCTGTTGTGCTTGTTCATGGAGCGTGGATTGGCCCGCGATGTTGGGACCCTGTTGTTGCATCGTTAGGAACGCATGGGGTTCAACCTTATGTAGTAACTCTGAAGGGTGCGGGCAGTCGCAGGGGCGAAAACGGTCCGCACATTTCGCTCGAGGACCACATACATGATGTTGTGACTCTGATTGTTGAGCATGATCTCAACGAGGTGACCCTCGTCGGACACAGTTATGGCGGACGGGTGATCACAGGTGTGATCGCGACCATCCCTGACCGAATCTCACGCGTCGTCTTCGTTGACGCCCATGCGCCGGTTGTTGACAACAGCGAGCCAAGTGAGGAACGACGACAGCAGGCAAAGGAGCATGGCGGAATGCTTCCGTTTTCTGGCTTCGACTTCGACGCTGAACTCGTTGGTGACGCCGACCTGTACCGATCGCTCATTGCTGACATCGTCGACCATCCATTTGAAACTCTGACATCACCGTGGCAACATCAACTCCCTGCTCGCATTCGCCGAACCTACGTGAGAGCACTCGGTGAAGACGCAGCTCCGTTCGAGAAGTACGCCTGCGCCTGTCGTAACGATGCGAGCTGGTCGTACATCGAACTCGACGGTTCACACATGCTGCAGTTCAGCCACCCGGATGACCTTGCCACGATCATCGTGGGTAGTTGATGCCTACGATTAGGGTGTGCGTGATCCGTTAAATAGTCGCCTTGCTCCGTTTGGTACGACCATCTTCGCCACTATGTCAGCGTTGGCTGTCGAAACTGGAGCAATCAATCTCGGTCAAGGGTTCCCTGATACCGATGGCCCCTCTGAGGTTCTCGATGCGGCCGTGAATGCCATTCGGACTGGGCAAAATCAGTACCCACCTGGAATTGGAGTGCCCGAATTACGCCATGCAGTCGCAGAACACCAACGCCGATTCTGGGGGCTTGAATTTGACCCAGATACCGAAGTGCTCATCACCGCTGGCGCTACTGAAGCACTCGCAGGTGCGCTTCTCGGCACACTCGAGCCGGGTGACGAAGTCGTGGTCTTTGAGCCCATGTACGACTCGTACCAGGCATGTATTGCGCTATCTGGCGCACGGGTTGTTCCTGTGTTACTTCGTCCCACCACAGAGGGCTATCGGTTTGATGAAGATGAACTGAGAGCGGCGATTGGTCCACGGACTCGATCGATTTTGTTGAACACCCCGCATAATCCAACTGGCAAAGTGTTCACCCGTGACGAGATCACCTTCATTTCCTCTCTTGCTCTTGAGCATGATGTGATGGTCATCACCGATGAGGTCTACGAGCACTTGATTTTTGACGGTCGCGAACATGTCTCAATGGCAGGACTTCCTGGCATGCGTGAACGAACGCTGACGATTTCTTCAGGTGGAAAAACATTCAATACGACCGGCTGGAAAATTGGCTGGGTCTGCGGCCCGCGCGAGTTGCTAAAAGCCGCGATGAGCGCGAAGCAGTTCCTTACCTATGTCAACGGCGCACCATTTCAACCGGCAATTGCCGCCGGACTTCGACTTGGCGATGAATACTTCAATCGCCTTTCGGCTGGTCTGGCCGATACCCGTGATCGACTTGGAGTAGGTCTTCGCGCTGCCGGGTTCAACGTGTTCCCCTCGGAAGCGACGTACTTCACCACGGTGGATATCACCCCGCTTCGTCCAGATGGTGATGGCGTTGCCTTTTGCACCGAACTGCCACACAAAATTGGCGTCGTTGCAATTCCAAACCAGGTGTTTTATGTCAACCCGGAGCATGGGCGAAACCTTGTGCGGTTTGCGTGCTGCAAACGACCGGAAGTGATCGATGAGGCGGTTGAGCGCCTTATCACGCTTGCGGCGTAAGTGACTTACCCATCATTGCGACGACGATGCCGTACGGGGTTGGCCGTTGTACGAGCTCGTGAAATCCGAGTTGTTCGTGAAACGCGAGCGAGACATCGTTTCGAGGCTCGACATTGACCTCGAGTCCGAACACTTCGGCATGTGGTACTTCGATACGTCCTTGCCGTTCGGTTTCTGCGTAGAGAGTACGACCGACGCCATTGCGATGAAATGACTCATCAACGACTACCCGGTCGAGGTAGATGAAGTTCTCGTACTGATCAGAGAACCACTGATAGTTCGAGCTGTCGTAATCAAGCCCCTGGGTCATGGTGAGTGAGAACCCAGCGGGATTGTCATTAACCCACGCGGTGAGGGCGATTGCAGAACGTTCGAAGAGATACGTGAAACGTTCACCCTCTGCGTCACTTACCGCTGGAACATGTCGCTGGTTGAGGGCAATGACCCACGAGAAGTCATCGGTGGTCATCTGTCGGACAGCGGTAGTCATGAACTAAGTATGCGCTGGCCACCCGACGAGAACACGAATGTGTGGGTCCGCGGTGCAGTCGTCATTGGTGGCGTTCTATTGTCGTGGTGTGCTCTTTCAACGTAAAACCGACATGATCCGCCCTGAGGAGGCCCTTCCCGGCCGGCCAGACCCGATGCCAGTTGCGGATGCGCACCCGGTGCTCGGAACCCCATTGGTTGGTCCGTGGCCTGAAGGCCATGAGGTGATGTATCTCGCCATGGGGTGTTTCTGGGGTGCTGACCGCATCATGTGGCAACTGCCTGGCGTGTTCACCACGGCGTGCGGTTACATGGGTGGCTGGACACCGAATCCGACGTATGAGGAAACATGCACCTCGCAAACCGGTCACACCGAAATTGTGATGGTGGTGTTTGATCCGTCAGTGCTGTCAATCGATACCTTGCTCGCTGCGTTCTGGGAGAACCATGATCCAACCACAGCGAACCGTCAAGGCAACGACATCGGTACTCAATATCGGTCTGCGATTTTCACGACCACCGATGAGCAACTTGCAGCCGTCGAGAAATCACGTGAGGCCTATCAGGCATCGCTTTCACAATCTGGATTCGGAACCATCTCCACCCAGATCTGTGATGTCACCTCAGCTGGTGATGGCGTGTTCTATTACGCAGAGGACTACCACCAGGGTTATTTACACAAGCATCCAGGTGGCTACTGCAACCACGGGTTCTGTCAGGTCGCATACGCCATGTCCTGATCGAGCGCCACGTCGAGTTCGATAGACCGGCGCTGCTATCGGTGTTATTCGTCAGCGGTAAGGAGCTCACCGGCTCGCAACTGGTTGGCATATAACCCACCTGCGGAAACGAGATCATCGTGAGATCCTTGTTCGGCAACTCCACCATTTCCAAGCACAATGATGCGATCCGCTGATCTCACTGTTGAGAGACGATGTGCGATCACAATCGCCGTCCGGCCAGCAAGGGCAGCAGTAAGGGCGTCATGCACCAGTGCCTCATTTTCCATATCGAGGTGACTGGTCGCCTCATCCAAGATCATGATGCGAGGGTCTTTCAGCAGCAAGCGGGCAATCGCAACGCGCTGCTTTTCTCCTCCACTCAGTCGGTATCCACGTTCACCAACAACGGTGTCATAACCGTCAGGAAGGCTTGAGATTGTTTCATGAATACGAGCTGCCTGGCAGACCAAGACGAGGTCGTGATCTGTTGCGTCAGGTCGTGCAAAGCGAAGGTTCTCGGCGATCGAGACATGGAAGAGATGAGGATCTTGGGCAACAACACCAATCGCACCACGCAGTGAATTCAATGTGAGATCGCGAATGTCATGACCGTCTACCAAGACCGAGCCGGCGCTCACGTCGTAGAGGCGGGGAATGAGCGACACGAGTGTTGACTTACCGACTCCTGATGCACCTACGACGGCGACGGTTTCACCCGGAGCGATCGTGAACGAGACATTGTTCAAGATGTTTCGATCGGGATCAGCGCCCGGAATTGCGCGCTGCTCCATCGAAGCAATCGAATGGTCTTGTGCTGCTGGGTACCGGAACGTCACTGAGTTGAACGAGATTCCACCCTTGCTGTTGTCGAGGTCAATGGCGCCCGGTCGTTCGGTGATCGGCTCTGGTGCATCAAGCACTTCGAAGACTCGCTCGAACGACACCATCGATGTCATCAAGTCAACGCGAGCATTTGTCAGCCCGGTCAATGGTTGGTAGACGCGGGTCACGAGAGCGGCAAGAGCGACAAGTGTTCCTGCAGTGATCGAACCATTTACCACCATCCAAGCGCCGATGCCGTAAATCGCTGCGGTGCCGATCGCGCCGACGAGACCGAGCGCAACGAAGAATACGCGTCCCAACATGGCCGACGACACTCCGGCATCTCGAACCGCGTTCGCCTGATCGCTGAAGGAATCAAGTTCGCGCCGTTCGTCGCCAAAGAGTTTCACCAGCATTGCGCCGGCGACGTTGAACCGTTCGGTCATTTGAGTGTTCATGGTTGCGTTGTGCTGCATCTGCCGGCGAGAGATGTCTTGAAGGCGTCGACCAACTCGGCGAGCAGGAACAATGAACGTTGGGAGCACGACCAGCGACAACAGCGTGAGACGCCATTCGAGAGCAGCCATTGTGATGAGGGTGGTGACGAGCACGATGATGTTGCTCACCACTGAACCCAATGTGCTCGTTAATGCGCTTTGCGCGCCGACGACATCGTTGTTAAGTCGTGAGGTAATCGCGCCGGTTGGCGTTCGAGTGAAGAATCCGATCGGGAGCCGTTGCACCTTGGCGTACAGTGCAATTCGAAGGTCAGCGATGAGGCCTTCGCCAATGCGAGCCGAACACCACCGCTGCAGGATTTGCAATGCGGCATCTGCAAGGGCAGAGACGACAGCTGCAGATGCGAGCCAGACGATGAGGCGACGGTCGCCTTTTGGAATTGCATTGTCGAGAATCTCTCTCACCACCAGCGGCGGAACCAGTGCGAGCAGGGCAGCGATGAGAATTGCGGTGAGAAAAAGTCCGATGGTTGCTCGATAGGGCCGGGCAAACGACCACACCCGTCGTGATGTTCCCTCTTGCAGGTGCACGTCACGGACAGCATCAGTATCTCTCGGCATCATATGGTGAGGGCCCATCCGCATGGCTTCATGCTAAGTACCCATGTGGCGAGTGCATCATTGACGTACTCTTAACCAATGATTTGGCGCCATGTTGTTGTTGTGATTGGCATGGCCTGTGTTGTCGGATGTGCGAGTGCAGGAGATGTTCGCCTTATTTCGTCGGACACAGTTGTTGACGTCACTCAACCAGTCGATCAAGAGCAAACAACGACGGCAGACACCACCGAGTCAACGATGCCAATCGAACTTGATGTTGCTGTTCCAGAACTGGTGTGGGCTCCGCTTGGTGCGGGCACGGAATCGACCGAGCTTGAAGTTCCTCTTGACTACCGCAATCTTGACGGTCAGACCATCTCGCTATATGTCGTTCGCCGTGCAGCTCGAAACCCAGAGGAGCGTATTGGGTCACTGTTGGTGAATCCCGGTGGCCCTGGCTTTGGCGGAACAGTTCTCGCGGCATACGCAACTCAGATTTATGATGCCGAACTCCTTGATCGTTTTGACATCGTCGGTTGGGACCCGCGGGGAACTGGGTTCAGTGAGCCGTCGATTGATTGTATTGACGATTACGACCCATTTTTTGCTGGGATTGACATCACACCTGAGACAGATGAAGAAGCGCGCGAACTCGTTGCGGTCGCCCAGGAATTTGCTGATCGCTGTGTGAGCGCGAACGATGGGCTTGCTGTATTCGCAGGAACGAATAACTCGGCGAGGGACATGGACGTGTTGCGCCGTGCGCTAGGCGAGGAGACAATCAGTTACTTCGGATTTTCGTATGGAAGCGAACTAGGGGCAACTTGGGCAACGCTGTTCCCAGAGACCGTTCGTGCGGCAGTTCTTGATGGAGCGGCTGACCCGAATGCTGACAGTCTCGAATCTTCGTTACAGCAACTCGAGGGGTTTGAGGCGTCCTTGTCGACTTTTCTCGCTCGGTGTAGTGCTGACACAACCTGTCAATTTCATAACGGTGGCGACGCCGAAGGTGCATTCGATGCGTTGATGACATCACTTGATGAGAATCCGGCGCCGACGTCAAGCGGTCGTCCGCCAGCGAATCTTGCGGTTGCAATTAACGGTGTGATCGAAGCGATGTATTCAGATTCGTATTGGCCGCGACTTGAACGTGCGCTTGCTGCGGCGGCGAATGGAGATGGTGACGGATTGCTCGCACTGCACGATTCGTATTATCAGCGTCAGCCAGACGGCACGTATGGCAATGAGCTTGAGGCGTTCCAAACTATTAGTTGTGCCGATAGCGCTGAGCGTCTGAGTGTCGCCGAGGAGGATTCCTTAGGTGACGAATATCGAAAGGTGGCACCGCGGCTTGTGCCAGAAGGGGCATCTGGCGGCTACTTCTGCACGTTCTTCCCGGTTGCAGTCGATCCTCGTATCGAGATCACGGGCGCTGGTGCGGGCCCCATCGTTGTGATCGGAACGACTGGTGACCCGGCGACTCCGTTGTCATCGACAAAGGCGATGGCTGATGCGCTCGAAGAAGGTCGATTGGTTGTCGTAGAAGCAGATCAGCACACTGGCTACGGGGTCAATGTATGTGTTGACAAAGTTGTCAATGACTATCTCATTGATCTTGTCGCTCCGAGAAACGGCAAGGAGTGCCGGTAGATCGTTTGAGGTCAAACGATCTACCTTCAACTCACTGGCGGAAGGAGTGGGATTCGAACCCACGGAGACCCGAAGACCTCAACGGCTTTCGAGGCCGTCCCATTCGTCCGCTCTGGCATCCTTCCGTCGATGGAGGCTATCGGCGAAGGTAGGTGAGGGCGACGGTCGCGTCGATCTCAGTGCATTCCTCTTAGTTTCGACGGGCTGCGAAGAATGCTTTGAGTAATTGAGAGCTTTCGTCATTCAACACACCTGCGATACGTGGAACACGGTGGTTCAACACTTTTGAGTCGGTGAGATCAAAACAACTGCCTGACGCTCCGGCCTTCGGGTCTGTTGCTCCGAACACCAGTAGGCCGAGGCGTGAATTCACAATGGCGCCGGCACACATGACACACGGCTCAAGGGTGACCACCAGAATGCACTCCTCAAGATGCCAGTTACCGATGGCTGCTGCAGCATCGCGGAGTGCGAGCACCTCCGCGTGGGCGGTTGGATCACCGCTGAGTTCGCGTTCGTTATGGCGTGCGGCGATGACGTTGCCATCGCGAATAACAACTGCACCAACGGGCACATCGCCGTGGGCCTCAGCAGCCCGAGCTTCTTCAAGTGCACGTGTCATCCACTGGTTGAGCTCGTCGGTGGTGACGTCTGCCGGTACCGGAATGCCCATGGGTGAAGGTTACGTTGCTCGCCATCTGACTGCGTCGGTTTGGGGCCGCTCTCATAGTGTTTGAGTTGTGACATCACCCCCTTCGATTGAGCCAACTCAGAGGCTTCCACGCGGTGTGCCAAAGAATGTCTTTTACGGCTGGGTGGTTGTTGGCATCGCCGTCATTGCGGTGTTAATGACCGCCGGCAGCCGCGCAGCCCCGGGCGCTCTGCTCGTCGACATGGAACGCTCCACCGGCTGGAGCACCTCTACATTGTCGATTGCGGCATCGATCAGCCTTGTCATGTACGGAGCCGGAGGGCCACTGGCAGCTTTTGTGATTGCTCGCATCGGTCTGCGCGCAACAACGGTCTCAAGTTTGATTCTGGCGGCGATTTCGTTTCTCTTCAGTGCCCGTACCGAATCGCTCTGGTCGTTTTACTTGTGGTTTGGTTTTGGTGCTGGGTTGGCGAGTGGGTTGATTGCGAGTGTGCTTGGCGCAACCGTTGCAAACCGGTGGTTCGTCGATCGGCGCGGGTTCGTCACCGGGATCTTTGGAGCATCAACGAGTGCAGGCCTATTGGTGTTCTTCCCCTTCTTTACTGCACTCGCTGCAAACTCTGGTTGGCGTCGATCGCTTGAAATCGGAGCGGTGCTGCTGCTTGTCACCGCGTTGCCGACGGCATGGCTAATGCGTGATGCTCCGGCTGACGTCGGGCTCGCCCCGTATGGCGGCACTCCAGAGCCAACGAAATCTCCCGACAAAGGGCTCTTTCGACGCGCTGCTCGTCGACCCGAATTTTGGTTGCTTGCCGGAACATTCATGGTGTGCGGTGTGACGAGTAACGGTCTCGTTGGTCAACACTTCATCGCACACGCAACCGAGCATGGTTTCGCTGAAGTGACGGCTGCGAACTGGCTTGCGGTGATGGGGCTGTTCAACTTTGTTGGCACCTTGATCAGCGGGTGGCTGACCGATCGATATGACCCCCGCCGGTTGCTCTTTGCGTACTACACCTTTCGTGGGGTGAGCCTGTTCTTCTTGCCGGTTATCCATGACAACGTGTCAATCGGGGTATTTGCGGTGCTGTTCGGGCTTGACTACATCGCAACTGTCCCACCAACGATCATGTTGTGCGCCGAGGCATTTGGTCGTCACAACGTTGGCACCGTGTATGGCTGGGTGTTTGCGGCGCATCAGATTGGCGCCGCAGTTTCGGCGTGGGGTGCGGCCGTGATCCGTGAGGCTGCAGGTGATTACACCTGGGCCTTCTCGGCGGGCGGCGGTATTGCAATTGCAGCCGGCATGTTGGCGACGATGATTCGGCGGCCGTCGCCGTCGGGGCCGGCCTTCGCGAGTTAACGATTAAGGGTGATTGCGTAATTTGACTCAGTCGTAGACGACCACGAGTCATTACGGTGGTGTCGTGTCAGCATTGAAGATTGAACCGTTTTACGAGGGGCCTGCCGGAAGCGGCCAAGGTGGTTGGACGTCTCGACAATTTGTTGAACATCTTGATGGCCCGCATTCGATTGCGCTGCGTCATCATGTCCCCCTCGGGCAAGAGTTGACAGTGGTGAGGGGTGACACCGTGCAGTTGCGCCATGGCGACACGCTCATCATGGAGGCAACTCCATGGTTGCCTGATGCAGTAATGACTGAGCCGGTGTCGATTGATGATGCTGCGCAGGCTCGGTCTTGTTTTGTTCCGTTTCTCGATGACGACATCTCGATGACGTGCTTTTCGTGTGGCATGCAGTCGTCGTCAATGCAGGTTCATGGGGCTGATCTCGGCGATGGTCGTTATGCAACCGACTGGACTGTGCCCGAGTGGGCAACCTCTCCGCTGTCTGCTTCGGGAGCGTTGTGGGCCGCACTTGATTGCACGGCAGCGTTCTATGTGTGCGGAAGTGATGGTGAGCGTATGGCGTACACCGTGCAATATGCGGTTGATCAGCGGCGAGAAGTCGTGCCGGGCGAGCGTGTTGCGATCGTCGGATGGAACGGCGATTACGAGCCGCGGTGGGACGGACGTAAGCGCGGGGCGGCCTCAGCTGCGTTCACAGAAAACGGTGAGGTCGTAGCACTTGCCAGATCATTCTGGGTGTCGGCGAAGATCGATAGCTAAATGTTGAGATGCCGAATGAAATCGGCGACTCACGGTGGTGTGTTGGTCATCACGATGTGTCTGATGTCATGATTACTGTGTCGATATGACGCGAGAGACGTTGCTGCGGACAACTGTAAGGTTGATTTCGGAGGGTGGTGAGG
>Ga0222714_10003712_pt1 | contig 15343 bp, 20 predicted proteins | sample C33_3DmetaG_FD_165048 | JGI IMG/M metagenome (GOLD analysis project Ga0222714, IMG submission 165048) | Estuarine water microbial communities from San Francisco Bay, California, United States - C33_3D | ecosystem: Environmental > Aquatic > Marine > Unclassified | place: USA: California... | reverse complement strand
CTGCACCCTCGCTGCGTACTCCTCGTCGGTCTCGCGCTTGCGCTTCTTCGGCTCCTTGAACGATGCGTCAGCCTGGCGGCGCAGATCGTACACGTACTGCTGGTCGGAGTAACCGGCCAAACGAGCTTCGCCAGCCAACGAGCCGCCTTCGCCGGCTTTGCTTGTCCAGCCGCGTTCCGCCCACTTTTCCTTCTCGATAAACCAAACAACGGCTTGCAGGTCCGCAGGCACCATGTCGCCGACCTCTGGCGCAAAGTTCTTTATCGCGCCACTGGTGTTTATCGCGTCGGTCGCTTCGGCAAAGACCTTTTGACCGAAACCAAATTCTTGGCCGATACGCGGGTCGTCGATGGTCGAGCCGGTCAGGTGCTTTCCAGACACGGCTTTTTCCGCCGGAGGAGGAATGTATGGCAGGCCTGCTTTATTGCGAAGGTAGCGCGCGGCCCACACGTCGATCGTCGCGTCGTCGCTGTAGCCGATCAGGTTGCCGGTGAAGTTCGGCGTCTTCGGCGAGCGCCCGGCCTTGATGTCGCGGAACATGTCCAGAAGCGCAGTCGTCGCGGCCGGGCTGTTGGAATTGAACAGGTCGCCGCTCGCCTTGGTGATCAGCGGGAACTCGCCCGCCTTGAACATCTGCTGCAGCTTGACAGGGTTGCGCGAGGCGCCGGTCTTGATCAGGTTCTCGTAAGCCGCAAGCTCAACGTCGTATTCGCCGCGGCTGAACCGGCGCAGAATTTCAAGGGAATTATTCCAGTTCTGCTCGACGCCAGTCTTCGCTGACGTGGCGCCAAGCAGGTCGGCAAAGAGATCTCCAATGCCGCCAAATTCTCGGCGCAGGGTGACGCGCATGTCCCTGTACCAGGCGGCCTGGGACAAGATGTAGCGCGCCTTCTCGTCGCCGTTCTGGGCGCGCTCGACAATCGCGGTAACGTCGTCGACGATATCTTGAGCGATTTTAGCCTGCCACGTCTCTGGCGTGTACCCATCCGGCGGCGTATGGAAATTGTAAGCTGGCTGTGTATATTTCGGCTCAAACACTATTTCGCCGGTTTTCTTGTCGCGCTTAAATTCGGCGCCCTTCAGTTCAAGCGGCAGGAAGTCACCCTCTGGGTAGGACTCCTTCTGTGAGCGCACGATGTCGCGCCCCATCTTTTCCAGCTTGGCATCACCATCGGCCGCGGCCTTAATGGCATCGCCCTCAACGCGCGACATACGAATCATACCAGCGCCAAGCACCTTGCCCCCGGCTTCGACCGCGCCCTTTGCCAGGCCAACGACGTTGCCGGTCACGCCAGGCAGGTCGCCAAGCGCCGTCACCAAGCCGCCGGGGGCCAGCTCCGTTTCGCCGGTTCGCATGTTCGTTTCGCCGATGATAGCGCCCTTGGAAATCCAATCAGGCTCCTGCCAGGTGCCGTCCGGCATGGCGGCATGCCACTTGTCATCATCGCCCTGCACCAGCTTGGCGCCAGCCTGCGCCTGCTCCGGCGTCAACTGCGCGTGGCCGGTCATCTCCTCGTAGTCCTTCATGTAGGACTGAGGCGTGGGGAACAGTTCCATGATGGCGCTGGCCGCGCCCGGTATTTTAATCAGGCTGCTTGAAATCTTGGATGCGTTCCCACCGTCGAGGCCAAGGGTCTTTAGGCCTTCCTGCAGCGCAACTCGCGCATCATCGATCAGGCTTGGCGGCGCCGCCTTCATCTCGCCTGTCGGCTTGCCGATGACGCTGTTTGGATCGACCGGCGCCATGTCAGCCTGACCAAGCATCTGGACGCGGTCGTAGCCGACCGAGCCGTCTTCGCGGCGATACATGTCGTATTCGCCGCCGGCCGCCCGGCGCTCCTGTGTTTCAGCGAGGATTTCAGTGAGAGAAGGCATCATTTACCCATCAACAAATCAAGCTGCCCGCGAAACATGGGGACGCGTTCTTTGTTTGTTTTGAACCACTTCCCATTCGCAACCACTCTTTTTTCAAGCTCATCTTTGATCGCCGCGGGGGACGCGTCAGCAGGAATGCCAAAGCCCTGCGCGAGGTCGGCGACATCATTCCGCGCTCTTTCAAAGGCAGCCTTCTCCTCCTTGTCACGCAACACGACAAGCGTGTTGTCGAGGAACGCCTCGGCGTTGAATGACGTTTCACCTGCACTGCGCGCACCGCGCGCGGCGCGGATCAGTTGTGCCTGAAACGTCGCAAATGTTTTTTGGGCTAGTCGCTGCTGCGCCGACGGGTTGACAAGTGAAGCCTCCGGCACACCAAGACGGGCGCGCGCCTCCTTGACAACGCTCTCTATGTTTTTTTCCTCCAGAACACGCGCATCGTCCATGAACTCTTTATATGTCTTGTCCGTCAGGTAACCAAGAGTGCGAGACATTACAACAACGTCTGTCGTCAACCTGCCGGCGTTTTGCTCCCGTCTGAGGTTGTCCGCAACCTCTCGGTTGTCGAACATGACCCCGCCACCAATCAACTTGAGCAAGTTGTCGAAGTTTGGGTCGCCGTTCTTCTTGAGGATGGCGAGGCTATCCTGCGCTGTTTTATCGTCGCCGGAAGATACTGCATTGACGCCGGCAACCCACGCGGCCTTGCTTTCGTTCTTTTTTGACCGCTCGGCCTGATCCTCGAGCTTGTGGCCGAGTTCGATCTGGTTGGTCCACCCTTTGAGCGCGGCGTCACGCAGCTTGCCCTGGTCGGCGCCAAGTGCGTTGAACACTTTGCCGACGTCGGTGTTTGGATCTACCTGCCCGCGAGTAATAAGGGCCAGGCGAGCCGCAGCCGGCGTTGAACTGTCGGCCGCCCAGCGGCTCATGTAATCTTCACGCGACTTTTGTACGCGGTCTTCAAAAGCCTTGATAAATGCCTTGGCGCCTTCGACATCGCCAATGCGTTGATAGGCACGAATGCCCTGCACCTTAATCGCCTGCAGCTTCGTGCCTGCGGCGACCACGGTCCCATCGCCGGCCACGGTGTCGCCGCCGGCGACAACGGTCGGAATAATGTCGATCGCGCTGTCGGCTTGTGCGGCCAGCGCCACGCGCTCCCTGTCGCGCTCGCGCTTGATGTACTCCTTTGACACCGCGAGGTAGGCGCTGTTACTGACCACGCCCAGGCTGGCGCGCAGCTGACGGGCGAGGGCGGGTTCGGCCTGAGCAATCGACGCCCCAAGGCCCTCGAGGACAGCATTGGCCTCCACGGCGAACTGCGTCGGCGTCATCTTTTCAGCTTCAGCGCGCACCTGCAGGTTGGTGATCGACTCGCGGCCAATCAGTTCTAGGTCGTTGCTGACGGCGGTCAGAGACGATTTGCGCGCCGCCCGGCCAAAGTACGTGCGCGTGTCGCCGGGTAGCTCAATGTCTTGCCCCCCGTTGATCGCGTCCAGCATCTGCTGGCCCGTCGGCGCCGTCTCAGCGCCGTAGCGCGCGCCTTCTATCTGAGCCTGCTCGGCCGCTTCCTTGAACGCAAAATTGGCAATCCTGTCGAGCGCGCTTGATAGCTGGCTATACCCTTGCGCCTGCGTCTTCAGATCGGCGTAGTCGACCGATGGCGCGACCGCCATCTGGACGCCAAGTTCGCGATATTTGCCCAAATCAGCCATTACTGCCAGTCCAGTGCGTACCAGGTTGACGCGTCGGATGATGTTGCCGCGAACGCGCTATCGCCTGGCCCGCCAAGCGCTGAATACATGAACGCGCCCTTTCCGATGTTTGCCAGCGCATTCAATGTGCCGGCGCGCGATGCGTTACTCGCGGCGGCTCGATACTGTGCCGCCTGATAGCGGCCCGTTTCTTCGGCGAGCAGCGCGTTTTCGGTCGCAAGAAAAAATTCCTGCGCGCCTTTGTCGAGCGCCCGCGTCTGCAGGCTGCCCGCCGATCCTGAGAACGGATCGATGCCGCCAGCGCCGGCGCGAGCAGTAATACTGGCCTGCGCCTCTAGGACGTTACGCAGCACCTTATTGCCCTGCTCGCGGTAGGCGACAGCCTTCTGCCGCGCCTGAAACTCGGTTCCCTGCGCCATACCTTTGTATGCTGCCGACTGCGCTTGCCCGCCCTGGTAGCTTGAATACGCAGATACGGCAGTTGATCCGATAAGTAGTATTTCCATCCCGCTCATTGACCAACACTCACTTTGTAGTCGATGCCCAGCAGGTTCATCTTAAGAGGCACGTTTTGCCCAATGGTGATCTGGCCGGTGTAGCTGTAGCCAAGAATCGCATGTAGCGTCTTGAGGCCGGTGTAAAGCGGCACCGCGCTGTCCAGGTTGTTTTCGCCAAAGCGCCGGAAAGGTATCTCGCGGCCACCGATCGTCAGCGACTGTGTGTCGAGCAGCTGCGCGTTCACTTCAAATATGCGCTTCTTAAACCCGGTAAGACCGCCAGACGGCAGCTTCGGCTCGACGGGCAGCGTTACAACCGAGACGGTAAAGTTTAGGCCGACCTGATAGCTGGATGTTGCCGCAGATGCGAATGTGACCGTGTACGGCGAGCCAGGCACCGTCTGATCAGGCTCGATGACTCCGTCGCGGATGATGCTTGCGGTCGCGGCCTGCAGGTGCGTCACATTTACAGAAGCCGCAGCGCCGCCGGCGAGCGCACTGTCGAGCAGTGTGTCGGAGTCGAAATACTCCACCATGTACACGTCGCTGCCGTTAATCGTTCTTTTAACGACGCAGTAAGCCGTGTCGATGTCTACGCCGACGGCCTTGTATTCACCAGCCGTGACCCACTCTGTTGGCGCCACTACGTTTTGAGAGCGCAGCAGCGTGTAACAGGCGATCGAGCCATCGTCGCCGTTGACGATTAACAGGCGATCACCCTCATCTGTCGAAGTCGAGCGGCGCACGGTCATGTCGATCGGCGTCTTCAAAAGATGAGACGACAGCAGAGAAATCTTTGCAGCTGTGTAGGCGTTCTGCGTGTCGGTGTAAATAAACTCGGCCAGCGCCTTGCCCTGGCGCTGAATGAAAAGGGTGCCGCCGTCGACGTTGGTGACGCGGATGCCGGCCTTAGAGCCGTTGGCGGTCTGCTGCTTGACGATCAGCTTCGACGGCGTGATCGGTTCGTCGAGCGCCTGCGGCACGTAGAACTCGCCGCCGGCGGTAAACACCTGCAGGTTGCGGCCGGAGAAAATATCGTTGATCGCGTTGAACGTGCCGGTGTCAAGGGTGGCCTCGACGCCAGCATCATCAAGGGCTTCGCCGGGGTCAAAATTGAAGTAGTCGGCAACCCGCGAACCCCAGACGGTGGAGGGGCGGTTTTTGGATCCACCAAAATACAGGCGGCCTTCATGGAAGGTCACGCTCCGCGGGTAACCCCGCGACACAGACCAAACGTCTTCGTAGCCGCTTTCAAGCTCCCAATCGTTTGCCGCAATCGCCGTTGTGTCAAAAAAAGGAACTTCGGTGACAGCCTTGACTACGGTCGACGATACGTATTCCACGATGCGCGCTCGCCCAAACGTCGACGTGCAGTTGATGTATTGGCCCTCGTCGCTGGCCGAAAAAACAGCAGACCCCGCAGTCAGCGTCACGTTGCCGGTCGTGCCGCTCGGCGTCAGCGTGGCTGCTGGGTTCGACGTTGAGGTGGAGAACGCATACAGCGGCGTATAGTCGAAGGCGATAGTAGAGGCGGTCCATGCGCTATCGCTTGCGCCGCGGACAATCTTTGTCGGCGCCAAGTCTTCGTGTACAACGATCAAAGTGTCGGCGCTCTGCGCCCAGTTCATCTCGCCAATGATTGACGACGTAATCGAAGAAACGGAAAGATAGTCGTTTCCCGTGCCGTTGATGTTGGTAATCAGCGCCTCGTCCTTGAACACGTACATGCGCTGGTCAACGAAGGAGAGCATGTAGCTGTCGGCCGTTGAAAACTCAAACGAGACGAGACGCACACCGTTGGCCGCAGACGCGGGCAGGCTGTAGAGATAGCGCGAGCCGTCACGGCGCTTGACGCCGCCCTGCGGCTGTACGACGACGTTTAGCGCGGTGGCGAGGCCAGAGCCGTACTGCTTTAGGTCGTTGCGCGACAGCAGCTTGGGGTCCATCTCGCCGACGGTGAAGTCGTTCTGCATCTGGATGATGCGGCTCAATTGCGAACCTCGATCAGCGAGTAGTCCTCAATAACTTGAGGAGGTGTTCCCTGAGCATCGATATTTGCCGCCACGCGGAAGAGGCCGCCTCGGTGATTTTCAGCCGGGTTACCGAAAGCCAGCGCGCGAAAATAGTCGCCTTTGGTTGTTTGGTCCGTGACGGCTTCCGCGAACTCTGCGGCGCAGGCGGTGCGGAGGAGCCTGACGAAGTACGGCGGGAAGGCGCTTTCTTGCGGGCGCGTCTGGTAGTCGATCCAGACCGCCGCGTAGTCGGTGTAGAGTTCGTTCCCATACATTTCCCATTGTTTAACGGGTGCGGCGCCAGCGGCAGACGAGGCGAACACAGCGCGCGGGTTTCCGAGGATGTCGGCGGGCAGGGCATATTTATAGGTCCACTCATTCGTCGGAGCGTCGACCAGGCGGGCCAGCTGAGATTTCTTGAGCGACCAAGACCACGGGTACATGGTCAGGATCTGATCACGCAGATCGTCATAGAGGCGGTCGGCAACCTTGGCGCCATCTGAGCCTTCACCAAACGACGAAATCTCGGCGGCGCCGAGAAGAATCATTGCGTCTGAACAAATCGTCAGCTTGGTGTCGCCGGATGCCATTTCGCCCTCAATGAGAAGGAGAGGGGCGGGCTACAGCCCGCCCCTCCTTACGCACTACTTAGTCAGCGTCGGCAACGGAGATCGAGGTTCCGTCGGACACGTCGACGACCGAGCCGGTGTTGGACAGGACGACGACCAGCGAGGCGGTCGGCGTGTTGCTGTCGAACACATAGACGAGGTCGCCAACCTTGAGAACGCCGGCAGCATCGTTGAAGTAGCCGCTGGTGTTCACGGTAGCGATGGCGTCGGTCGTGGTGTAGGACCACAACTGAGGCGCCTGGCCGGCCTTGGACTGGCCGCCAATGGGCTGAAGCCCGGTCACGGAGTAAGCCATGGTTCTACCTCCTACTCACGGCAGGTGAGCTTGACGATACCTTCGTCGTCGATCGCGATGGCGCCCGCCGAGAAGATGCCGTTAACGAGCCAGGAGGTCTTCTCCGGCACGTAATTGATTTCGGTTTTCATGTTGAGACCAACGCCCAGACCCACAGCGTCCTTGTGGAACGCATAGACGGTGCGGTCGCTGGATCCATCGACCGGGAGGCCGCCCTCAGAGCGGTCGCCCATGGTGATGAACTTGAAGCCCAGGAAGGTGTTGACCTCGCCGGTCACCAGCGCGCGAACGCTGTTGTAATCGGCAGAAATCACCGCGGTTTCGCCCAGCAGGCTTTCGAGCGAGTTGGCATGGACGAGGATGCAACGGCCGTCGGACGGCACGTTGTTCTTGTCCATGAGCCGCTTCGCTTCACGCAGCTTGGCGACGTTCAGGTCGGTGTCAGTACCGCCGATGTCGTTCGACACGGTGAGCGACGTGCCGGAGGCCGACAGGGCGTCAAGGACGATCTGGTCCATGCGACGGCCCATCGCGCCGGCGACAACCTGGACGAGTTCACGACGCTCGTCGAAATTCACCTTCTGCTGATTGAACACAGAGGTGTATTCGGCGGCGTTGTAATCGACCATCGTTGCGGTGACGGACGAGAACGAGACGCTCATCGGCGTCACGTCGACGTTGGGAATGGCCGGGGTCGCGGAACCCTTGCCGATCTTGGGGAACTTAACGGTCGAACCTTCGACGTTGCTGCGCTCGCGGACAAGGCCGGCCAGCTGCCGCTGGCCCTGGTAGGCCTGCTTCACCTGGGCATCGAACAACGTGACGAAGGCGTTGGAAATGGTCGTAGCCATTTGCACGGTCCTTCTTCATGCGCCAACAGAGGCGCGGTTGAGTTGCTCGCCTCTGGTTGTCCGTTCGTTTGAAGAAGGGCCTCGGCTTTGACGATGCGCTCGTCACCAGCGTGGTGTACGGGCCGAGGAACGGTTGTCCGCGCCTATACTCTAGGCAGGCGCGGACAACGTGTAAAGAACTAATGTACGTTTATTGCGCGTCCGGGAAATACTGCCCAAACAGCTTTTCCACCTTTGCGCGGAAGGCCGGGTCGTTTTCAAAGCGCGGATCGCCGACCATCGCGTACAGTTCTTCCTTCGACATCCGGCTTTCCTCCGGCACGGCCGTCGTCGGCACGACATCGCCTTCGTAGTAGCGCCTGATCTTGCTCATGGCGCGAATGCCGGCCGCGCTGTTGGTCATGTCGACCAGCGCCTTGAAGTCGTCGTCGCCGATGGCGTTGTCGCGCACCAGCGTCTTGGCCCATGTCAGCGTCGACTTGATAACCTGGTCGGCGTTAGGGCCTAGCGCCTTGCGCTCGCGCTCGACGTTGACGCGCTGCGTCTCAATGGCGCCGGTCATGGTCGTCGCGTAGGTCTCAAGCAGGTCGGACCAGGCGGCCTCGCTGACGCCGTGCTTCTTGGCCCACTCCACAACATTGCTGGCGAGCGGGTCCGCCCGGTCGACGCCCATGTCCTCAAGCGTCTTGATGCCATATTCCTTCGGCGCCTTGTGGGCGCCGGAGCGGAACTTCTTTTCAAGCTCGCTGTAACTTTTCGCCAGTGCCTCGACGTTGGGGCCGTCGTCGGCCCAGAACTTTTCCGGCAGCCACTCTGGCCGCTCGTACTCCACGTCCTCGTCTTCTTTCGCGACGGTCGTTGCCTCAATGTCGCCATCTTTCGTGGGTTCAAGATGGCTAATTGGCTCCGGCGCAGCCTTCTCTTCGTCGTCGGTTGTGACGCCGTCGTACAGGCTTTCCTTTGCTTCTTGCTCGCTCATAACTGCCTCGCTCGCTTTAGTTTGGCCTCGATGTCGCGCACCAGCTGGTTCTGCCCCTCGCGGGCAAAACCGAATGACGGGTCATGGCCGGGGAACCACGTCGGCGCCTCAATCGTCAGGGCGCGCAGATGCTCAAGCACCTTCGCGCCGTCTTCGCCGCCAAACACGCGCAGGTAGAGCCGCGCTATTTCGTCAGCGTCTTTGAATTTCTGGGGTAGTTCTGCTGCGGCTTCTAAATCGTCCCAGCCGGACATCAATCACCTATGCGAGGGCCTTGACTGCACCCGCCACGTCCACGCCTTGCGATTGAGCCTCGACCGCCATCTGGGCCGCCTGCTGCATCTGCTGCTGCATGGCGGCGCGCTCATCCGGCGTGGTCCGCAATTCCGCGGCAACGCCCAGTTTGTCGGCAATAAAATCGGCAATGCGGTCGCGCGAAACAGCCATGGCGCCCTCTGGGCCAAGCTGCTGCGCGATCTGAAGGAACGTGACAACCTTGTTAATCTCTTCCATCGACTGGGCCTGCGCGATCGGCGACACCGGCGCGACCTTAACCTCAAGCCCGTTGACCTTGAGCGGCATGTCGATCAAGCCGCGCTCGTCGAGGATTTGAAGCGTTACAGATACCAGCGGCTGCATGGTTTCACTGATCAGCCGGCCAAAGGCGCTGCCCAGGTTCTGGGCCAGCTCTTTCATGCGCTCGGCGATTTCTGTTGCGCTGCGGGCCGACATGGTGTCAGGCGGAAGGCTTTCGTCGAGCAAGATCTTCTTGATCGACATACGCAGGTCGTTGATCACCAGTTGCGTCAGGTTCGGATCACCGGCGCGCTGCAGCGGCCGCAGGCTCTCGCCCTGGGGGCCGCCATTGCGGGCAACGGGGATGATCGCGCCGGGCAGGATCTTGACGGTCTGCGGGTTCAACACGCCATCATCCGCGGCCGTGTAGACGCCGGCGATCTGCAGGCTGGCGTTCTTCAGCAAAAGCTCGATCGTCTTGTTGAGCGTCTTGATGTCAGGCAGCGCCGTTACCAGCGGGCCGCGGCCGTAGACTTCGCCCGCCACCTTGAGGTAACGCGCGATGACCCAGGGCGAGTACTTCAGCTTGCGGTAATAGAGTTCGTCCGGCCCGTTTTTCCAGATGACGTGGTAGTGATAGTCGCCGCGCTGGGGATCAAGTACGGTCGCCTCGAGGAGATCGATATACTCCTCCGGCTTGTCCTCAATCATCTGCTTCAGCTTGGCCGGCAGTTTGGCGCCAGGCCACTGGCGAGTGATCGCCTCGCCGCGCAGCTTCATCTTGCGGTAGACGTTGTCGACGCGCCCATGTGCGCCCTCTTCGAACGAAACCAGATATTGCGGCACCGCGGTGTAGCGCACCGGCGTCACGTCATCGCCAGGCTGCACCAGCATGACGGCCGTGCCGACGGCCAGATCCATCAGGAACTCGCCGATCGCCATGTCGAAATTGGTGTTCCGCATCACGGCGAACATCTTGTCGGTGTAGATGTCGAGCGCGGCCTGCGCCTGAACCCGGCGGTTGTTCGGCACTTCCGGCCCTGGCTCAAGCCGGCACCAGCGCGACTGCGGGGGGAACAGACCTGACTGAATGCGGTTGGCCCAGCGTTGGGTGCCGACGATGGCCGTGCTGTCGAACACGTTTGCCATCTTGTCCTGGCCGGGAACGCTGCCTTCGTAATTGCCGTCGTAAAGATTGCGCTGCGGCAGCGCGAACTTGTAGCAATCCTCGTAGATCGAGCGCCACTGGTCCTTGCGGGCTTCGGCTGTATTGCTGCGCTTGATGATGTTCTGAGGCGTCAGCTTGGACATCAGGCGTCCTTCTTTTTGGCCTTTGCCATTTTCATTTTCATCGCATCGCGCATGTCGACGCGGCCGCCGTTCGATTTTGCGTAGGCCTTGGCAGCTTCGACCCCCGCCTTGGAATACGCAAAGTGCCTGGTCTTGCCGTCCTGCGTGATGACTTTAGGCATCGGCTGCAGGGCCAAGAGTGTTCTGAACGCCGAGTTCAGGGTTTTCGCGGTCGCTCGACAAGAGCAGCTTGTAGCCACCAACCTGCCGCGCACGGCGGCGAGATTGAATTTCGCGCTGCGATGAAATTTCGTTTGCCTGCTGCCGCGCTTCCTGCTTCTTCAACTGAGTGTCATCAGGCGGCGGCGGCGGTTTGGGAGAAGAAAAGATACCACCCATCTCAGAACAACCTCGACATCATCCAATGATCAGCGCCAGTCGGCGCGTAGCCGCGCATCAGGCCTTCGCGTTCAAATCTAAGCGCGGCCGCCCACCGCATGGCGTGGTCATTAGTTGGACAAACCGTGATCTGGCACCGCCGCAGTCCCAGAGTGGTCGCGGCGTGGTCGAAAAAGCGCATCGAACTGCGCGTAAACGTGGTAGCGCAGCTCTCGATCTGGCGCGCGGTCATCATCCAGCATTCCGCAACGCCCGGCCATTTCGGCTCCAGGCCGAATGCCATCACCATGTCGCCACGGTACATGCCGGTGTAGGCGTAGGTGGGGCGCGCGCGCCTGACGTATTCAAGGTAATCCTCAAAGCGCGGGAAGTAAGACCTGTCCGCCTCCCGCAGATCCATCATCTTGAGGTGCCACCAGGCAAACGGCACGATCATGGCGTCCGGCGACCGGATGCAGGCGTCGTTGATGCTCTGCACGTCCATCATGCGAGGGGGTCGAAGTCCATGGTGGCGATGATCTGGGCAGGCGCCTTGCGGCCTTGCTCATAGGACCGCACCAGCCGGCGATGCTCGCCGCCGCCCAGCATCAGATACCCGTAGGCGTCACCCACATGCGAGTGCATGTCCTTGTTCGGCACGTCGCGGAACCTCTCGTAGCCGGCGCCGACCGCGATCCGCTTGAAATGGTAACCGCCGGCCAGAGACTTACGGAGCCTGGCGCACCGCTTGTCGACCAGTAGGCCTGGGCGGCCCTCAATGAACCGCGTCATGGGCAGCGCGCCAGCTTCGCGGCGCACCTTGAAATCGTTGCTGACGGTCGGCTGCGCCCGCAGGCCCAGCGTCCGCAGGAACTCAAACGCCGTGACCTCAAAGATTTCGTCGCGCTTGACGCCGGCGGGGTCGCCCCAGACAAAGATCTGCTTTCGCTGGTATTTTGTATTGAGCAGGCGCACCAGCTGGTGACCGAACCGCTCGAGGCCCATGTCCTCGCTGACCATCTCGTCGAGGATGATCCAGCGGTTGTTTGCCAGCTTCTGGCCGATGACCGCGGCCGGCGTCAGACCAAAGTCCATTCCGATATGCACCGGCTCGCCTGGAACCGGCTCCATGTTCTCGTCGGTCATGGCGATGTCGTTAAACTCCGGCCAGACGGGCTTGCCGTCCTGCACGTAGGTGTACTGGCCCTGCAGGTAGGCCTGCACCCAGTCGAGGTTCTTGCCGGCGAGCGCCTGCTGGTAATAGCCCGCCGGCAGGTTGTTCGTATTCTCGGCCTTGGTGTTCTCGGCCCAGTGCCGGCCGACGGCCTCGATCGCGTCAGGGTGCAGACCGTCAACCTCGATGATGCCGCCCGGCTGGCGGTAGAAATGCCAGGGGTATTTGCCGCCGACCGGGTTCTTCTCGGCCAGGTTATGCCACCAGTGATCGCTGTCCGGCGGGTTCGTCATCATCCAGCAGCCGCGCCAGGCGCAGCCGCCATGCGCACGGGTAGGGTAACGGCCGACGCGCGCCGTCAGCGCGTCGACGACGGCCTTTGGCAACTCGCGCGCTTCATCGATCACGCCGCCCGTCAATTCAAGCGACAGCAGGCGCCGCGTGTTCTGCGGCGTGTCCAAGGCAAGGAAGATGACCTCGCAGTCGATGCCGGCGGCGTCACCGCGCGGCGGGAGCTGAATGTGATGGGTGATAGGTGGCGACCAGCGCATCGGCCCCCAGATCGTCTCAGGGAACAACTCCTGCCACGTCTTGATCGTCGTCGTGCGGAGTTCCGGGTACGTGTTGCGGATGACAGCCCAGCGGCTGTAGCGGATGCCGTCGACAGGCGAGGGCGCCTGCCTGACGGCGCGCAGCATTATCTCAGCAAGGCCAGCAAACGATTTGCCGCTGCCAACAGGCCCCATAATCCCACGCACAAAAGCGTCATCATGCAAAAATTGCCATATTGTTGGCGCCTGGCTGAAATCAAGGTTCAGCGCCTCGATCGCCTCGTTGGCGTTGGCACGACGCCGGCGTGGCCCGCGGTCAGTCGCTGTTCGGCTTCTCGCCATTCAACCTCTCCATACAGTAGAACCAGCTGACCTCGGCGAGCATCGGCGCGTCGAAATCCTCTGGCTTGAAGATGTAATATTTCTGGCCCGTAAACGGCACGTACATGACCGCAAGCCGATCAAGCGCGACCAGCGCGAAGACATCGACCTCGGTGTATTTCTTCCGCGTCCGTGAACAGTCAAACCGATAGCGGTCGTAGTGATTCCTGTACCTCGGCTCGCCAGACTGGCGGTTTTGCCACGACGACGTACCCTTCACCTGCACCCGTATTGGGTTTGGCGCGAACGCGATCAGATCAAACTCCATGTTCTGGTTCGTCGGCACGTTTCGAATCCCGCGCCGCCACAAATCGCTCGCGACAAAATGCTCGGCGGCGGCGCCAATGAAATTAAAATCATCGCTCAACGTGATTTTTTCCACGATAATGCGCCGCTTTGATCGATGATGATGTCGCCGCGCGACATGACGACCAGCGTTTTCGGCATCGCAACGGCGATGCATCCGCCGATAATCGACGCAACGATGACAGCCTTGATCAGGTCGTAGAGCATTTCTTCACGTAGCCCTTGCCCCAGCGGAAATGCACCAGGTCTTCGTCGTAGTGCTGCAGGCGACCGCTGCCTGTCGGCGCGCAGCTCCTGATCTGACCACCGGCTTCAAGAAACCGCTTCGTCGCGTCCTCGATCTCGCGGCGAAGTTGATCCTTGAGGCGCGGGTTCTTCTCCTGCCTCCAACTGTCGAATGAGAAATTCATCGGCGTTATTGCTCCTCGCTATTGCCGCAGCGCGGCGTCTTTCCTCCTGGCGGACCTTCTGGATTTCCTGATCCCAGGTCATGCACAAGTGGCAGGTCATATGAGGCCCTGTAGCGCCCTGACGCGGAGCTGGTCGCCCCACGCGCACCACGCGCAGACATCGACCAGCGGCGGGTTGCCGCGCACCTGTTCGGCGGTGCCGGCGCAATGCGGACAAGCGGCGCGGTGTTTCTGGATCACCGGGTCGCGGTCGTCGAGCCATTTCTCGACTTTGTAATCCTGAACCATCAGTGCTGCCTCCACGCCGACCTAGGACCGAGTTTCTTGCGATGGTTCAGCGGGCGCGGGCGGCGCCTCCGCTTCAACTTCGGCAGCTTCAGCAGCTTCTGCGGTTCCTTTGACTTCGCCATCGGTCACGTCCTCGTATGTCGTTGTGCTTGGCCCCTTGAGATTGATGCCGATGACGCTCGGCCGGTGATCGTCGATCCCGTTGTCGAGCATGCCGCGCACCTTCGCCGTGAGACGCAGCGCGCTGATCTTGTCGTGCATCTCGACCTCGATCGCGTTGCCGTGCTGCGTCGGCGTCACCTTCACCTTCTTGATCGCCTTGCGGGCGCGGCTCGACAGCTGGTCGGAGCCAGTGACGACGACGGTGCCGTCCGGCGCCCAGCGAATGACATCGGTGATCTCGCTCGCGGCCAGCGCCTCAAGCTCGTTCATCACGGCTTCGCGCTTCGCGTCGTCGTCCGACGCAATAGCCCGGCGGGCCTGGCGCGTCGTCAGGGCCTTACTCATGCGGCTCGCCCTGCATGATCTTCGACGCTGTAACGCCCAGGTCATAGAGGATGTGATCGATGTCGGTGCCGGATTTGCCGCGGGCCACGATGAAGATCTCGCAGGGCTGGTTGGTGCGCGGATCAAAGCCGACCGTGACAGCAAAAGGACCGACGCTGGCGGTGGCGCTGGGGCGGCGGCTGGGGAGGGGCGGGTTACTCATCCGCCGTCTCCTCGACCAGGCGGTCGAGATACCAGCGCGCCTTCTGCAGGTCCTGCAACGGGGCGCCCTTGTAGCGGTAGCGCCACAGGTACTTGAGCGTGTTGCCCTTGAGGTAGCCCTGGAACTCGGCAGGCGTCATCGAGGCGCGGATCGCATCGATCGCCTCGATGCCGCGCTCGTTCAATTTGTAGTGCGCCGGGTTGTTGACGGCGTCGTCCTTAGACTTCACGCGAGACCTCCCAATAGGCCAGGTTGCTGGTCGGAAAATAAAAACGGTGGCCGTCGACCCGCGTGACGATGACGTAGGTGCCGTCGCCGGCGATGGCCCAGGCGGCATCCCCCAGGATGGGGATGACCAGCGGCACGGGCGCCTCGAGGCCGTCGAGGTGAGCGGTGAAGGTCATCAGGGCGGGGGCGGAAGGCTTCATCGGATTTCGACCAAAAAGTTTCGCGGCCTCCCCCCGCCACCGGCGGCAGGGGCGGGGGA
>Ga0222714_10003711_pt1 | contig 15347 bp, 14 predicted proteins | sample C33_3DmetaG_FD_165048 | JGI IMG/M metagenome (GOLD analysis project Ga0222714, IMG submission 165048) | Estuarine water microbial communities from San Francisco Bay, California, United States - C33_3D | ecosystem: Environmental > Aquatic > Marine > Unclassified | place: USA: California... | reverse complement strand
AGGTTGAAATTGCGGGTACGGGCTTCGCCCTCTCCCAGCGAACCGACCAGCGACTGGAACGCCACCTGGCCGAGAATGAAACCAAGTCCGGTCACCGCGGCAGCGACGTACAACAGCGGCAGGCTGGTGGCGCCCCAGGGCACCACGACGCCGAGTGTGCAGATCACCATGCCGGCAATGATCGGAATCCGTGCACCGTGTCGGTCAGCCACCCGCCCTGCGGCCACCGCCAGCAGCAGCGGAAACACACCGTAGGTCGCGAGCAGCAGGCCGGTTTCGAAAGGCGATGCGCCAAGCTGAAGCGCATACAGGGTGTTGAGCACCCGCGCGCCCTTGTAGGCGCTGTTCCACATCACCACCACGACCAGCAACTGGAACAGGGTGATGACGCGCGCCGTCGCAGGCGCCGCAGCGTTCGCGGGTGGGGTGTCGGCCATGGAAGCGCTCGATTGTAGCGCGGCGCGCCTGTGGCTCGGACTGCAAGTCCATGAAGTAGAATGCGCACTTTTTCACGATCCTCATGGCACTGCCTTCGCTGCAAGCTCTGCGCCACCGCAATTTCCGCCTCTTCCTGTCGGGGCAGATCTTTGCGCTGGTCGGCTACTGGATCCAGATGATGGCGCAAGCTTGGCTGCTCTACCGCCTCACCGGATCGGCCACGCTGCTCGGCGTGCTGGGCTTCGCCAGCAACCTGCCGATCCTGCTGCTCTCGCCGCTCGCCGGCTGGTGGTCCGACCGCTGCAACCTGCACCGCGCGATGTTCGTTACCCAGATTCTCGAGCTGCTGCAAGCGGTGACACTCGCCAGCCTCGCGCTCTCCGGAAGCATCGAGGCCTGGCACATCATCGTGCTGTCGATGCTGATGGGCATATTCGTCGCCTTCGAACTGCCGATCCGCCACGCCTACATGCTCGAACTGGTCAACGGCAAGGAAGACCTGCCCAACGCCATCGCACTGACCTCGCTGATGGCCAACTGCGGACGCCTGGTCGGCCCGGCCATCGCCGGCGTGCTAATCGGCGTGCTCAGCGAAGCCCACTGTTTCCTGATCAACGCCTGCACCTACGTCGCGGTGGTGATCTCGTTCATGATGATGCGCGTCACGCCGCAGCCGCGCACGCCGTCCGAGACCTCGATGCTCGACAGCCTGCGCGAAGGCTTCGCCTATGCGTGGCACACCATGCCGATCCGCGCATTGCTGCTGATGCTGGCGACCGTGGCTTTCCTCGCCACGCCGTACTCGACGCTGATGCCGGCGCTGGTGCGCGACGTCTTCCGCGGCGGCGCCGACGACATGGGCTACCTGATGGGCGCCAGCGGCTTCGGCGCGATCTGCGGCACGCTGTTCCTTGCCTCACGGCCCAATGCGCGCGGCCTGATCCGCATCATCATCGCCGCCAGCGGCGCAGCGGCTGTGGCGCTGATGCTGTTCCCGCACATGCCCTCGACCGTGTATGCACTGCCGCTGCTGTCGGTGGTCGGCTTCGGCATCCTCGTGACCTCGGTGTCGGTCAACATGATCCTGCAGACCATCGTCGAAGACGGCAAGCGCGGCCGGGTGATGAGCCTCTACACCGTCGCCTTCCTCGGCATCTCGCCGTTCGGCGCACTCACGGCAGGCGCGTTATCGGATTTGATCGGACCGCGCACCACGCTCACCCTCGGCGGACTCGGCTGCGCGCTGGCGGTGTTCACTTTACTGAGAATGCGCCCGGCCATCACCGCGCAGATGCGACAGGTGTATGAGAAGTTGGGGTTGGTGAGGCGTTAATCAGCTCAATAAAAAGTCATGCAGTTACCAGGCTCTTAACCACCAACGCCTGCAGCGCCAAGCACTCCGCCAACGAATGCACCGATGCAAAAGCCTAATGATGCAGCATGCGCATATGCATTACGGGAGGGCAGCATCAAGGCGCTACCCATCAGCAAGATCAACGAGATGACGATGGCGTACAGCGTGTATTCCCGCCACAGCCAAAAGAACAAAACTCCCGCAACGCAGATTGAAAACAAGAGGACAGCTATTGCCGGGTATGTCAGTGACCTCACAATAGCTAGCATTGAATCCCTTAAGATTATTGGGGGCAGTATAACCGTCCCGAAAGCTTGCCCTCACCCAATAACCCGTTCACGTCATTCCTGTGGGGCACACCACTCGATCCCCCTTGTGAGCCGCCGAGCAGCGCAGTAACGCCGGGTGGGCGGCTGCGACTCGTTAGCCGCAGGCCCGTTTGCGGGAGCAGCCGCAGCGCCCCGGTCAACGATGATTGAACGCAGCCGCTGGCGCCCCTGCCCGCACCCCGCTTCGCGCACCGAGTCCGGGGCGCCCGGCGAGGACTGTCTGAGCCCTCGCTAGTTTGCGAGGGCGAGTTGCGCGCCCCGAAGGAAGTCCCCTTGGGGGGGCAGCCGCCTGGCGGGACGAGCAGCGCAGGGAAGTCCGCAGGACCGGCGAACCGGGGCCGCCTTCTTTTGGTTACTTTTCTTGGCGGAGCAAGAAAAGTAACCAGCCGCCGGGCTGCCCCCGGCAATCAAACCACTTAACCCTTCACCCCCGCCGCCTTCACCACCTTCGCCCACTTCTTGATCTCCGACTTCATGTAGGCGGTGAACTGCTCCGGCGTGCCACTGACGATTTCGAAACCGACGCCGGCTAGGCGTTTCTCGACGGCAGGATCCTGCAGCGTCTTGCGGATGTCGGCGTTAAGGCGCATCACCACCGGCTTAGGCGTGCCCGCCGGCGCCAGCACGCCGAACCAGGAACTCGCCTCGAAATTCCTGAAACCGGATTCGGCGATGGTCGGCACGTCGGGTGTGGCCGGCGTGCGCTTGATTCCGGTGGTGGCAACCGCCACCAGCTTGCCGGAGCGTACATGCGGCAGTGTCGAGGCCATGCCGCTGATCATCATCTTGATGTGGCCGCCGACGAGGTCGGAAATCGCCTGGCCGCTGCCCTTGTACGGCACATGCAGCATGTCGATGCCGGCCATGTCGTTGAGCAGTTCGCCGGTAAGGTGGCCGACGCTGGCAACGCCCGCCGAAGCGAAGGACAGTTTTTTCGGATTGGCCTTGGCCCAGGCGACGAGTTCGCCAAGGTTCTTCACCGGCAGTGACGGATGCACCACCAGGATGTTCGACGCGCCTGCGACCTGGGTGATCGAGGCAAAGTCCCTGATCGGGTCGTAAGGCATCCTGGCGTAGAGGCTGGGTCCGATGCCGAGGTTGGCGATGTAGCCGAGCACGATGGTGTAGCCGTCGGCTGGTGCGCGGGCGACGATGGTCATGCCGATGTCGCCGTTGGCGCCGGGGCGGTTGTCGACGACGACCTGCTGCCCCAAATGGTCCGTCAGCTTGGTGCCGATGGTGCGCGCCAGCGTGTCGGTGCTGCCGCCGGGTGCATAGGGTACGACGAAGCGCACCGGTTTCGCGGGAAAGGCCTGCGCCCCGGCCAGCGTGGCCGCAAACAGCAGCGCGAAGCCGACGCTGCGGGTCAGCGTGGCGGCGCTCATCGCTTCAGCCCCGAGGGATCGTTGCGCCAGCGTTCCCACGCCTGGCGCTGGTCTTCGCGGATGGCATCATCCTGCAACAGGCGACGCACCAGCGCGGTGACGTCGGATTCATAAATGCCTTCGCGTTTTTTGAAGTCCCATTGTTTGCCTTGCGGGAACACCGGTGAAGGCGCGGGTGCGTCCTTGTTGGGATTGCTCATGGGGTTGTACCTGTGAGTGAAATGAAATCGTGTATGGGAAGCGGGAACTTACTGCGGCGGCGGGGCGGGCGTCAATTCAGGTTTCCAGCCGTAGCACGAACAGGTGTGCGAAATGCCGTCGGGAGAGAGGCGCTCGCGGCGCGGCGGCGCCGGCTGCATCCAGTCGCGCACCACGTCTACGGCGCCGGCGATCGCAACCCCCAGCAGCAATACCGCGGAGGCACCCTTCGACAGCGTCACCTGTCCACCCTGGAAGTTGGCCGGCGGTGCACTGCCGAATGAACCGGAAAGCCGCGCATTGCCGATCTGGGTGGAACCCTGCACGCTGCTGCCGGTGGTGGTCGAGGTCGAGCCGCCGCCGGTGGTCTGGTTGCCGTAGAGCGTTACCGCGCAACCGGAACACAGCAGAACCAGAACCAGTGCGATTAAACGGGCCATGGCGACAGTATAGCCCTGCCGGACCGCGCAGAAAATATCAATTAAAACATGCACTTGGATGATCTGATACGCGCGGAACTGGCGGTGAAAAGCCGGTCTGTTCGCTGCATGTCATCAGGAGGGAAAGCGCTACAGTGCACGGGTCAAGCGAAGTTTCTGCTTCGTCTGATCTCCTCCTCACGGGAACCCTCCTCCTCCCGTGATTCCACCTCAACGTGGATTTTGGGCGCAACCGCGAGGTTGCGCCTTTTTTTTGCTCAGCGAGCGCCGAGTTGCGCGCGCTTGACCAGCAGCGGCGCGACCTGCTTGGCCGGCACCACGTAGGCCCATTGCGAACGCGCCTGCTCGAGCAACACGCGCGCTTCGAGGCGCAGCCGGGCCTCGGCGAATTCCTTGTCCAGCCGTTCCTTGTCTTCGGGCTTTTCCTTCGCCTCCGGTTTGCGCGCCTTAGGCGGTTCTCCCGTTACCTTGTAGCGCAGCACGAAATCACCGTTGGCCAGCGGCCCGAGATGGATGGTGTAAGTCAGCTTGTCGAAGGTTTCAGCCACCAGCACCACCGGCTTGTCGGCGCCGGTTTTGTCGTCGAGGACGACATCGGTGAAGGACAGACCCGAGAGCGCGTTGGTGGCAGTGACCGCGGCACTGGGATCGAGCCCGCCGCCGCCACCGACAAATTTCCATTGCCCCCATTCCTCGTCGCGGCCGATTTTCCATGTGCTGCCGTCGGAAGCGGTGGACTGCAGCGACTTGATGCGCTCGGCCTTGAAGAAATCGCGCGCCACCCACTCGCCGGGCCGCGCCACCGCCTTCTCCAGCGGATCGGGCACCACGACCACGGTGTCGCCGCGCCCCGCCACCAGGATGTGGCGGCCGGCGGGCACGCCGTCGCGCGCATTGGGCAACGGGTTGACCGGGTCCTTTTTCAGCGACACCTTGCCGAGGATCATGCTCGCCAGCACCTTGCCGCCGGCGTCGCTCATTTCAACCAGCGTGCCGACGCCTTCCTTGGCGCCCTTGCCGGGGGCCAGCAGGTTCAGCCGTCCGTGCAGGCTGGCACCGACGGTCTCCGACTGCACGACTTTGGCATCGACCAGCTTGAGGATCAGCCCGCTGATCGCGGAGAAGTCGGCGGGATAGCCGCCGCGCTGCTCGACGCGCCATACCTTGTCCTTGATCACCAGCGTCACTTCGTGCCCGGCATCCTGCAGGCGCAGCCGTGCGACGTCGCTGATCTTGAGTGATGGAATCAGCGGGGCGCCGATTTTGGCGCCGCTGTCACGGTACGCAGTGATGTCCTTCCAGAACAGCCCGAGTCCGGCGCCGCCCAGCAGCACCACCGCCAGCATCAGCCACAGAAACTGTTTGCGGTTCATGCTGCGCGCGCTCCGCTTTGAAGCCGCATGTTGGCGCGGCGGCGCTTGATGATGGCGAGCGTGACGCCTAGCAGCATCACCAGCAGCGGCACCAGCGCGATGTTGATCACCTTGGTCCACAGTTGCAGGGTTTCGGTTTCCTCACGCAGGTTCTTGCGCACTTCCTTCAGTTCCTTGCGCGTTTCCACCGATTTCTTGCGGAAGTTGTCCAGTTCGGCCTGCTGCTCCGGCGTGAGGATCGCGCCGCCGCTCGCGGTGGCCGACTTGCCACCCTTCTGCAGCGCCTGCAGTTTCTCGGTGGTCTGGTTGAGCGTGTCCTCCAGCGCCTTGATCTTGCCGAGATAGGTTTCCTGGGCACGGGCCTCCATCTGCTTGATCACCGTCAGCGGCCGGCTGAACGCGGCGCGGCTGCGCAGGTTGATCAGCGCGCTGTCGCCGGCCATCTGCTCGACCAGGCCCTGCGCGAACGCGAGGTTGCCGTTGCGCGGCACTGCCACGCGCTGGCCGAAGATTTCCTGGATCTCGACTGCGGCGCCGTCGGTCAGCATGTCGGCATCGCCGACGATGACCACGGTGTTTTCAGTGGCAGCTTCGCGCAGATGTGCCTTGCGATCGGCCTCGAACTGGGCGGGATCGACCGGCTTGCCGCGCGCGAACGGGTCGGCGGGCTTGCCGTTGGGGAATGCGGTCTTGAACTTGCCGGTCAGGCGCAGCGCCAGCGGCTCTTCCTTGCCCGAGGGCTGGAAGCCGCGCGTCGACGGCTCGCCCGACAGCGTGGCAATGATCAGGTCAGCGAGCATCGAGTTCTTCGAGGTGTGCACCAGTGTCGTCTGCTTGAGGTGCTCAGGCAGCTTCACAGTGAAGCTGCCGCCGAAGGGAATCAGCAGCGTGCCGACCTGGCTGGTCACCACGTCGTCCATGTTCAGCGCTTCGGTGTTCATCGACAGCAGGGTCGGCAGCAGGCGCGGGCCCTCGCCGCTGGCGAAGGTCAGGTCGGCGACCACCTTGCCGTGGCTGGGCTCGACGCCCCAGGCCTTGAACAGGTTGGTCAGCGTCGATTGCCCGGCGGCATTGCCGCCGAACGGATTCTGCACGTCGGGCTGCTGGTCGAAATAGGCATAGGTGTCGGTGAAGGCGATCAGCTTGCCGCCGCGCAGCACGAACTGGTCGAGCGCGTATTCGGTGGGCTCGAGGATGTCGCGCGGATGGATCACCAGCAGCACCTTGATGTCGTCGTCGATCTTGGTCGAGTTCATCTCGACCTTGCGCACGTCGAATATGCGCTTCAGTTCGGACGCCAGCACCCAGGGTTCGGTCGGCTGCTGCTTCTTCACCGGATCGAGCGGACGGCCGAGCACCGGCAGGCTGCTCATCACACCGATCACCGGTTTCTTGGCCTGTCCCACCTGCGAGATCGAGCGCGTGATGTCGTATTCGAGCAGGCGCTCGCGGTCGGGCGTCAGCACGGGAATCGACGATTTCTGGTCGAGGAATGACACCGCGAGGCCGAGGTAGAACTTCTCGCCGGTATTGGTCATCTGGCCCTCGACGTTGTCGAGCGCCGCCGAATCCTCGGCGTCCGAATCCGGCTCGGGATTGAATTTCTCGATCACCACCTTGCCGTTCGAAGCCGCCTTGAATTCGTTGAGCAGGTCTTCGACGCGGCTGGCAAAAGTCTTCAGGCCCGGGGGTACCGCAGCGCTGCCCTGGGTGTAATAGAAGCGGATTTTCACCGGCGCTTCGAGCTTGGACAGGATCGAACGCGTGCCTTCCGACAGCGTGTAGACCTTGCCCTGGGTCAGATCGACGCGGGCATTGAGCGCGCTGAAAATGAAGTTGGCGGCAATCAGGATCAGCGCCAGCGCTACGATGCCGCCGGCGGAATACATCAAAGTTTCAAGATTCTTGTTTTTCACGGTCTTGTTTTCCATGGCGTCACCCTGCCCGCTGGTTGCGGATGATCACGCCGGTGGTGAACAGCATGAAACCGATCACCGAGAAAAAGAACACCACGTCGCGGGTATCGAGCACGCCGCGCTGGAAGCCCTCGAAGTGCGTCATCACCGAAAACGCGGCGACAACATCGACCACCACCGGGCTGGCGAAGCGCGACAGCAGGTCGGTCACCGGCGAGTAGCCGGCGAGGATCAGGAACAGGCAGATCAGCACCGACAGGATGAAGCTGATCACCTGGTTGCGGGTCAGCGCCGAAGTCATGCAGCTCACCGCGAGGTACGATCCGGCCAGCATCAGGCTGCCGACGTAACCGGCGACGATCACGCCGTTGTCGGGGTCGCCGAAATAATTGACGGTGATCCACACCGGGAAAGTCAGCACCAGGGCCAGGGCGAGGAACACCCACGAGGCGAGGAATTTGCCGATGATGGCCTGCGAATTGGTGATCGGCATCGTCAGCAGCAGTTCCATCGTGCCCAGTCGCCGCTCTTCCGACCACAGGCGCATGCCGGCGGCGGGAACCAGGAACAGGTACAGCCACGGATGCCAGGTGAAGAACGAGACCAGCGAGGCTTCGCCGCGCTCGAAGAAATTGCCGATGGTGAAGGTGAAAAACCCGGTCAGCAGCAGGAAGATGACCAGGAACACGTAGGCGATCGGCGAGGTGAAGTAGCCCGCCAGTTCGCGTTTCATGATGGTGCGGATCGCGGCCCAGGCGTTCATGATTGCACCTCCGCCGGCGCGGCCGCAAGTGCGGCTTGCGCGGCATGGTCGTGATGCACGGTGTCGGGGAGCGTGATTTCGCGGAATACCTCGTCGAGCTTGCCCTCGGGAGAGCGCGCCTTCAGTTCCGCCGGGGTGCCGCTGGCGACGATGCGGCCGCGGTCGATGATGATCACCCGCGAACAGGCGGCCTCGACTTCCTCGAGAATATGTGTAGAGAAGATAACTACCTTGTTCTCGCCCAAGCGCTTGATCAGCCCGCGCACCTCGTGTTTCTGGTTGGGATCAAGGCCGTCGGTGGGCTCGTCGAGAATCAGCACATCGGGATCATGGATCAGCGACTGCGCGAGGCAGGTGCGGTGCTTGTAACCCTTGGACAGCGTGTCGATCGACTGGTAGAGCACGGCGTCGAGGAAACACAGTTCGACCGCGCGGTGTACCGCGCGCTTGCGCGCATCGCCCTGCAGGCCGCGCAGTTCGGCGCAGAAATGGAGAAAGCCGTTGACGGTCATGTCGGCGTAGCCCGGCGCGTTCTCCGGCAGGTAGCCGATCAGCCGCTTGGCCGCTATCGGATCCTCGACCATGTCATGGCCGCCGACGGTGATGCGGCCCGAAGTCGGCGGATAGTAGCCGGTGATCATGCGCATGGTGGTCGACTTGCCGGCGCCGTTGGGGCCGAGAAAGCCCAGCACTTCGCCGCGCTCGACGCTGAACGACACGTCATTGACCGCCAGCTTGGGGCCGAAGGCCTTGACCAGGTGTTCGACGTTAATCAATTCCTCTCTCCATTCCTCTTGCTGCGCCCCGCTTGCAGGCAGACGCGATTTTTGTGGCGTGTTAGATGAGGCAACCTTGAAAAAATTCAATGCCACTGCATCACAACACGTCGCCGGCCACCCGCACCTGCTGCGGGCGGTGAATAACCCATTGATTATATTGAGTTATATGACCTCTGCGCCGACTGTCCACACCCCCGCCGAAAGCGATGGTGCCGACAGTCTGACTCGAACAGACGACCTACCGCTTACAAGGCGGTTGCTCTACCAACTGAGCTATGCCGGCGCGAAGGCCGGATTATAACGCGCAGCCTCCTATAATTGCGCGGACCTTCACTCTGCAGGAAACATAAAACAATGAATAACACCCCTGTCGGCATCATCGGCTGTGGCCTGATGGGCACCGCCTGCGCGCGGCGCATCGCGGCGGCCGGACTGGCCGTCACCGGCTATGACGTGGATTCCGCAAAATCCGCGGCTTTCACTACATTCGGCGGCAGTGCTGCAGCCTCGCTGGACGACATCGCCCGCAACTGCCGCACGGTGGTGATCGCCGTGTTCAATACCGACCAGGTCGAAACGGCCTGCGACGCCCTGCTCGCCGCGCTGCCCGCCGATACGCCACCGCTAACCACGATCTGCGTCAGCACCTGCGACCCCGACCGCATCAGTGCCCTCGCAACTCACATGCCCGCAGCAAGGCTGCGCTTCATCGAAATGCCGGTGTCCGGCACCAGCGACCAGACCGCGCGCGGCGAAGCACTGGGGCTGGTCGGCGGCGATGCCGTCGCCGCGGAATCGGCGAAAAACGTACTCGATGCAATCTGCCCGCGTCGCCACTTTCTCGGTACGGCGGGCAACGGCGGCCGCGCCAAGCTCGCGATCAACCTGATCCTCGGCGTCAACCGCGCAGCACTGGCCGAAGGCCTGGTGTTTGCCGAACGCATGGGCCTCGATCCCGGCGCATTTCTCGGCGTGGCCAAAGACTCGGCCGCCTACTCGCAGATCATGGACATCAAGGGCGGCAAGATGGTCGCCGGCGACTTCACGCCCCACGGCAAGATCGCGCAAACGCTGAAGGATTTCTCACTGATGCTGGAACTGGCGCGGCGACTGAAACAGGATCTGCCGCTGGCAGCGACTTACACCGATATTGTCGAAGGCAACATGAAAGCGGGCGAAGCCGAGCTCGACAATGCCGCAGTCATCCAGGAAATCCGCCGGCGACGCCGGGCGTGAAATAAAAACGGCGCGGGCAATCGCCCGCGCCGTCAAAGAAAAACAACTTTCTATTACGCCGACTTGATCGCGTAACCGTAGGCGAGATTGGTGCGGTCGCCGCCCTCGCGATCGTACGCCTGCTTGGCCAGTGCGAAACGGTCATTGACCAGCGACGCACGATGCTGCGACGTCACGCCGTAGAGCCGTGCGTTGTTTTCGCCGAAAATGGCGCGCTTGGTCGGACCGTCCGCAGCGCCCAGCGCCGGGAAGCCGTATTTCTTCTGCATCTCTTCCGGAATCTCCAGACGGCGCAGCGCTTCGATCTGCCACTGCGGCGCACCGGTCCATACCGCGTCGGTGCCCCACACCACGTGATCGGCGCCCAGGCCCTTGACCAGCTGGCCCATCATCGCCGCATTCAACCGCGGCTCGGCCACCGTGCTCTGCGCGAACAGCTGGCCGAGGTCGCCGTAGACGTTGGTGACGCCGAATTTCTCCGGAATCTCGGACACGTCGGTGACCCAGTCGATGCGGCCGGTTTTCTCGAACTGCTCCCAGCCCACCTTGTAGGCGCCGCCGGTGAAACGGAATCCCGAGTGGTAGACGATGAAATTGAGCTGCGGCCAGTCCTTCGCCGCCTTGCCCACATCGCGCACGTCGGCATATTCGAGCAGGTTGGGGAACTGCTTGGCCGTAGCCGGCGGAAACAGACCCTTGTGGAAACAGACGTTGCGCAGGCTGGGCGTGGTCTTCGATGCCTTCACCAGCTTTTCATAGAACGGATAAAGGAGTTTCTCGTCGTCCAGCCGCCACGGGTGCTTGGCGAGATGCTTGTTAGTGTTGTCACCGACCGTATAGCCCTTGAACGAATCAGGCTTCAGCACTTCCAGGTCATGATCGACCTTGTCCAGCCAGCCCGGCATGCCCGGCATCACAATGGCATGCGAATACATGCGCTTGGTGCCCGCCTCCTTGTTGACCTTGGAGCGGGCGTCATTCTTCATCTCGTTGGTCAGAAACCAGTCCTGGGGCTCTTCCGAGCCGGAGCCGGAGATCAACGCGATCTTGGTGTCGGAGTCGAGGTAGATTTCCTTGAAGTAGTTCGGGAATTTCAGGTCCTCAATGGTCTGCGGCTTGCCCACCAGCAGCGGATTCCAGCCGGCCTTGCCCACTGCTTCGCGCTGGCGCACGAAACCCATGATGCGGGTGTCGTCGCGCAGGAAGTGGGTATGCATGTCCATGATGAATTGGCTTTTCAGCGCATTGGCACGCTCGTTGGCCATCTCCGGCGTCGCCGCTTCGGCACGGCTCACCGCATACAGCGGACCGTAGGTGTCGTTCATGGCGACAAACGCCGCTGCCATGCCGGCGGCCGTCTTGAAGAAACGGCGGCGGGTCACGCCGTGCTTTTTCGCCATCTCGTCGCCGATGGACTTGACCCGCGCTTCGAACTCGCGCTGCTTCTCGGTCTGCGCCGTCGGCATGTACTCGTCACTGGAAATGCACTGTGCCGGGATCGGCGAGGGGAAAATGGTGGATTCGGCAGGAACCACCTGCGCGAGTTCTTCCGGGGTTAGCATTACTCTCTCCTGGGATGTTACAGATGAGCTGAGCTTGCACCGGAGGGTCGTTGCAACGACATTCAGGTTATGGAAAAACGGCGCACAGGAATTCTGCGGCTGCCGTCACAGGCTGTCAAACGAAATTCAGGCTGAAAAAGCGCCGAAAAAAACGCTTAAAAACAAGGGGGCGGAAACTTTAGCTCCGCATGCGACTGTTGCGGTTATTTGACGACCTGCAGCCGCGGCTTCCCGCCGGGTGCGGGTGTATCCGGCTTCGGATCTTCGGGCTTTTCCGGCTCGGCGGAGGCCGCCGGATGCAACCGGGTTTCCTCGGTAAACACCATGCCCTGCCCGTTTTCCCGGGCAAAGATGCCGGTCACCGCTGACATCGGCACCGAGCATTCGCGCGATACTCCGCCAAAACGCGCGGAGAACTGGATCAGGTCATTGCCGATGGTCAGCTTGTGGGTGGCGTCGTAGCTGAGGTTGAGCACGATCTCGCCGTTTTTCACATGCTCGACGGGCACGCGCGTGTTTTCATCGACCTTGACTGAAAGATAAGGCGTCAAACCACTATCGCAGGCCCACTCGTGTATGGCGCGGATCAGGTACGGCTTGGTCGAACGTTCGGCCATGACCGAAGGCTATTTCCTCATCACCTTCTCTGAGGCCGTCAGCGCGTCGATGTAAGCCGGGCGGCTGAACAGCCGTTCGGCGTACTTCATCAGCGGCGCCGCCTGCTTGCCGAGCTGGATGCCGTAATGGTCGAGGCGCCACAGCAGCGGCGCGATCGCCACGTCGAGCATCGAGAATTCCTCGCCCAGCATGTATTTCTGCTTGGCGAACACCGGCGCGATCTGGGTCAGGCTGTCGCGGATGGTCTGGCGGCCCTTGTCGGCCTGCTTCTGGGTGCCCTTCTCGATGGCCGACACATGCGAAAACATCTCCTGTTCGAAACGGAACAGGAACAGCCGCGCGCGTGCGCGCATCACCGGGTCGGCAGGCATCAGCTGCGGATGCGGGAAACGGTCATCGATGTATTCATTGATGATGTTGGATTCGTAAAGGATCAGGTCGCGCTCGACCAGCACCGGTACCTGGTTGTACGGGTTCATCACCGCGAGGTCTTCCGGCTTGTTGAACAGGTCAACGTCGATGATCTGGAAATCCATGCCCTTTTCGTAAAGCACGAAACGGCAGCGCTGGCTGAAGGGACAGGTGGTGCCCGAGTAGAGTGTCATCATGATGGTTTATCCGTAACGGTGCAGCAGGTCAGCAAATTGTTGGCGGCTGAGGAACAAAGGGGCCGTGACGCATTCCGCGCACGGCCCCGGAAACGGGACTGGACGTCAGTGCACGTCTTTCCAGTACTCCTTTTTCAGCGCGTAAACCAGGACGAACAGCACGCCGAGCGCGAGCAGCACCAGCATGCCGATGGTCTTGCGGTCGTTGCGCGCGGGCTCGCCCATGAATACCAGGTAGTTCACCAGGTCGGCGACCATCTCGTCGTATTCGGTCTTGCCGAGTTGGCCCGGCTTGTCCAGTTTCAGCGCCATTTCGGCTTTCATGTAACCGTCGCCCCGGACCTTGTTTTCCACCAACACCTGCTCACCCTGCAGTTCCCACAGCGCGTGGGGCATGCCGACGTTCGGGTAAACGGTGTTGTTCCAGCCGGTGGGCCGCTCGGGATCGCGGTAGAAGCCGCGCAGGTAGGTGTAGAGCCAGTCGGCGCCGCTGCCGTCGGCCGAAGCACGCGAACGCGCGATCACCGAAAGATCAGGCGGCGTTGCACCGAACCAGTTCTTGGCGTCCTTCGGATCCATCGCGATGGTCATCAGGTCGCCGACCTTGACGCCGGTGAACACCAGGTTGTCGAGGATCTGCTGGGGTGCGAGACCGATGTCCTGCAGCCGGTTGTAGCGCATGTAGTTCGCGCTGTGGCAGTTCAGGCAGTAATTGACGAAATGCCGCGCGCCACGTTGCAGCGACGCCTGATCTTCCTCGTTGATCGGCGCGCGATCGAGCTTGACATGACCGCCGGCAGCCAGCGCAAGCGCCGGAGCAAACAACAGGGCAACGATTAATTTATTGATTTTAAGCATGATTTTTACCATCACATCGTCACGCGATCGGGTTCGGGCAGGGTCTTGTCCAGCACCGAATACCAGGGCATCAGCAGGAAGAACGAGAAATAGATCAGCGTGCCGATCTGCGAAATCAGCGTACCCATCGGCGTCACGGTCTGCGTGCCGTAGTAACCGAGCACGAGGAAGACGATGACGAAGATGGCCAGCGCCGCCTTGGAATAAGTACCCTTGTAGCGGATCGACTTCACCGGGCTGCGGTCCAGCCAGGGCAGCAGGAAGAAGATCAGCGTCGCGATACCCATCAGCGCCACGCCCCAGACCTTGGCCTCAAGCGCGAGCGGGCCGCCCTTCATCAGCACCACCAGCACCAGGCTGACCGCGGCGGCGGCCATTGCAATGCGGCGGTCCTTCACCGTAACCCAGATCAGCGCGGCGTAGGCGATGACGGCGATGGCCAGCACGATCATGAAGTCCTCGGTAATCGCGCGCAGGATCGAGTAATACGGCGTGAAGTACCACACCGGCGCAATGTGCGGCGGGGTCTTCAGCGGATCGGCGGGTATGAAGTTGTTGTACTCGAGGAAGTAGCCGCCCATCTCCGGCATGAAGAACACGACCAGGAAAAAGAGGAACATGAACGCCACGGCGCCGACGATGTCCTTGACCGTGTAGTACGGGTGGAACGGGATACCGTCGACGGGATGACCCTGCGCGTCCTTGTGCTTCTTGATCTCGACGCCGTCGGGGTTGTTCGAACCCACTTCATGCAGCGCCATGATGTGCGCAGCCACCAGGCCGAGCAGCGCCAGCGGGATCGCGATCACGTGGAAGGCGAAGAAGCGGTTCAGGGTGGCATCCGAAATCACGAAGTCACCGCGGATCCAGGTCGACAGGTCAGGCCCGATCAGCGGCAGCGCGTCGAACAGGTTGACGATCACCTGCGCGCCCCAGAACGACATCTGGCCCCACGGCAGCAGATAGCCGAAGAAGGCTTCGGCCATCAGGCACAGGTAGATCAGCATGCCGAATATCCAGATCAGCTCGCGCGGCTGGCGGTAGGAACCGTACATCAGGCCGCGGAACATGTGCAGGTAGACGACGATGAAGAAGGCCGAAGCGCCGGTCGAGTGCATGTAGCGGATGAACCAGCCAGCCGGCACGTCGCGCATGATGTATTCCACCGAGGCGAAGGCTTCCGCCGCCGACGGTTTGTAATGCATCACCAGGAAGATGCCGGTGACGATCTGGATCACCAGCACCAGCATCGCCAGCGAACCGAAGAAATACCAGAAGTTGAAGTTCTTCGGCGCGTAGTACTGGGACAGGTGGTCGCGCCACAGGGACATCAGCGGAAAGCGCTGGTCGACCCAGGTCAGCACGCCGCTGATCGGGGCGTTGAGCGGACCGGCGCCGCTGAACTCTACAGGTTCTTTTTTGGAAGCCGCCATGTTCGCTTACGCTCCCTTGCTGTCTTCGCCGATCAGCACACGCGTATCCGACAGATA
>Ga0222714_10003710_pt1 | contig 15350 bp, 14 predicted proteins | sample C33_3DmetaG_FD_165048 | JGI IMG/M metagenome (GOLD analysis project Ga0222714, IMG submission 165048) | Estuarine water microbial communities from San Francisco Bay, California, United States - C33_3D | ecosystem: Environmental > Aquatic > Marine > Unclassified | place: USA: California... | reverse complement strand
GTGCTTGTGCTCAATCAGCATTTGGAGAAAATCTAGCAATTCCACTTTCACCCAAAATTCAGGGTGATGCGATTTATGGATTAGACCCAAGAAACTTTGAGATTTTTAAGTTTAGTAATAGTGGAATCGCAACGCACGAAAATAATACCTTTAAGGTTGGTTGTGGAACAGATGCAAACTCTTATGGAGTTATAAGAAGCACCAACTTCCTCAGATATCGTCCAGGACAAGGTGTAGTTGGTAGATTTACTGCATCATTCTCAAATAACCCAGTAGGTTTTACTCAGAGAGCAGGATTCTTCAATCAAGAAAATGCTCTCCAAATTGGTTATGCACACACGAATGGACAGTTTGGTATCCTTCGTGCGACTGGTGGTAAGGCACACATTCACCAATTTACATTTTCTACTCTTGCTGATGGTAATGTAACTGTTACTATAAATGGAACTGCATTTACTGCGGTAACTCTAAACACTGGAACTCTTGTAGGAAATATTGCACAACTCGTTCAGGGACTAAGAGCACAAGCACTCTTTAATGCTCTGTATCTCGCAGAATACGACCAAACACAAATTAGTTTCCTTGCTACATCACTAGGATTTCAATCTGGTGCAGAAAGTATCACAAGTAGTGGAACAATTACATATACTCACTCAGATTTGCAGTCAGGTGTAGCACAAACGGAGAATTGGACATTCCAAGAAGATTTTAACATTGATAAACTTGATGGAACTGGATATTCTGGTGTTACACTAGACCCATCAAAATTGAATGTTTATCAGATTAATTTCCGTTGGTTGGGTGCTGGTGAGCAAAGATATGCGATAGAAAATCCCCTCAATGGAGATATGATTTTCTTCCATCACGAGCACTATTCCAACAGATACACAACTCCATACTTAGATAATCCATCACTCAAACTTGGATATGTCGCAGCAAATATTGGTTCTCCTACAAGTGGAGTTGTAACTTGTAGAGGTGCATCATTTATGGGTGCAGTTGAAGGTAATGTTGTTCAAACCAGATTACCTTACTCTGCAACAGGTTCAAGAACTGATTCAATGAACACTCCTGGTTCTTTATATCATATTATATCAGTTAAGAATAGATTGGTTTTCCAAGGAAAAGTAAATACAAGAGACTTGATTCCAAAAAGAATTACTGCTTCTGTGAATACTACTGGAGACCCCGCAGTCTTATATGTTTATGTAAATCCAAATCTTACAAATCTTTTAAGATGGACTAGTCCAACAAATGAATTTAATGCATCACTTTATGCAACACAAAGTACTGCTGGGTTGTTTGCAATGAGTGCAACACAAACTTATGCACCAGTAGCAGCATTTCATATTTCAGACGGAGCAACTCTAGATGCAAGCCTAAGTGATTTGGGTATTGATATCCCACCCAACAATTTTATCAGTATCTATATGTCTTCTACAAGTAATATGACTTCTGCTAAGGCATCATTGATTTATGTAGAGGATTAAGGAGTTTTATTATGAGTGAGCAGTATCTTGGTAATCCACTATTAAAAAAAGCAAATACTCCTATTGAGTTTACTCAAGAACAAATTGAGGAATTTATTAAGTGTAAAGATGATCCAGTATATTTTGCACAAAATTATGTTAAGATTGTAACTCTTGATAAGGGTTTACAACCATTTATAACATATGATTTCCAAGAAAAGTTAATTAATAACTTTCATAAACACAGATTTAACATCTGTAAAATGCCACGACAGACTGGTAAGTCTACTACTGTGGTTTCATTCTTGCTTCATTATGCAGTATTTAATGACAATGTTAATATTGGTATTCTTGCGAACAAAGCAGCAACTGCAAGAGAACTCTTAGATAGATTACAGACTGCATATGAAAACCTGCCAAAGTGGATGCAGCAAGGTATTATATCATGGAACAAAGGATCTTTGGAGTTAGAAAATGGCAGTAAGATATTGGCAGCTTCTACATCTGCGAGTGCTGTCCGAGGCATGTCGTTTAATATCCTCTTCCTCGACGAATTCGCTTTCGTTCCAAACCATATTGCAGACTCGTTCTTTGCATCTGTTTATCCTACTATTACTTCTGGTAAAAGCACAAAAGTCATCATAGTTTCTACTCCACATGGTATGAATCATTTCTACCGTATGTGGCACGACGCAGAGAAAGGTAAAAATGAATATATTCCAACAGACGTTCATTGGTCTGAAGTTCCTGGTCGTGATTCCAAGTGGAAAGAACAAACAATTGCAAACACATCAGAACAACAATTTAAGGTTGAGTTTGAGTGCGAATTTCTTGGATCTGTAGATACTTTAATTTCTCCCAGTAAATTAAGAAATTTTGTATATGATTTACCAAAAACTCAAAATAAAGGATTGGATGTTTACGTAGATCCAATAGAGAATCATGATTATGTCATTACCGTTGACGTTGCTAGAGGAGTTGGAGAAGATTATTCTGCATTTGTCGTTGTAGATATTACCCAGTTTCCGCATATTGTGGTTGCAAAATATCGAAACAATGAAATCAAACCAATGCTATTTCCAAATATAATATATGAAATGGCAAAAAGTTACAACAATGCTTTTATATTGTGCGAAGTTAATGATATTGGAGACCAAGTAGCAAGTATTCTCCAATATGATTTGGAATATCAAAATCTTTTGATGTGTTCTATGAGAGGTAGAGCAGGTCAAATTGTTGGTCAGGGTTTTTCTGGAAAGAAAACTCAACTTGGTGTTAAGATGTCCAAAACTGTAAAGAAAGTCGGATCTCTCAATCTTAAAACGATGATTGAGGAAGATAAACTTATCTTTAATGATTATGATATTATCAATGAACTCACAACTTTTATATCTAAGCACAATTCTTTTGAGGCAGAAGAAGGATGCAATGATGACCTTGCCATGTGCCTTGTCATATATGCCTGGCTGGTCGCTCAAGATTACTTTAAGGAACTTACCGACCAGGATGTTCGTAAGAGATTATATGAGGAGCAGAAAAATCAAATAGAACAAGACATGGCACCTTTTGGATTTTTATCTGATGGTCTAGATGAAAATAGTTTTGTTGATGCTGATGGGGATAGGTGGTTTACTGATGAATATGGTGATCGATCATTTATGTGGGATTATATGTAATGGATATAGATGGACAAATACAACTAGGTCATCTTTTACTTCAGGATAGAAAGTGTAGAGTTTGTGGCGAGATAAAAAATTTAATAGAAGGTTTTTATAGAACAAGAAAAGATAGAGGACCAGTAGCATCATCATATTCATATGAATGTAAAGATTGTACGATAAAAAGAATAGTCACGAGTAAAATGACTTCTAGAGTTTTAGGTAGGTGGGAATATCCAGATTGGTAGTTCACGTCACATTTCCCCTGTGAAAAGTAACTTTTTAATAAATATTTTCAGATAAACTGAGATCACGGAGAAAAAAATGGCGACTCCTCAATTATCTCCTGGCGTATTAGTCAGGGAAGTTGACTTAACGGTAGGAAGAGCTGAGAATGTATTAGATAATATTGGGGCTATCGCTGGTCCCTTCCCAATTGGTCCTGTTGATGATCCTATTAACGTTACTACAGAGCAAGATTTAATTAATGTAGTAGGAAAACCACTTTCTACAGATGCACAATACGAGTACTGGATGAGTGCATCGTCTTATCTTTCTTATGGCGGCGTCCTTAAAGTCGTAAGAACAGATGGTTCTAATCTTACAAGTGCAAACGCAGGTGTTGGTATTGGAAGCACCACATCGCTGAAGATCAAGAACTACGATGATTACATTGCAAATTATCAAGACGCAACAAACTTTACCTATGCTGCTAAGAGTCCTGGTAGCTGGGCAAATGGACTGAAAGTTTGCTTTATTGACGATTTAGCAGACCAAAGAATTGGTATCGCAACCACTAATCCTGCGGCTGCTGGTGCAACCATTGGATTTGGTGTTACAATGGCACTGAGAAATGAAGTTATCCCTGGTGCTGGTACTACTAGCGAATTTACAGGATATCTTAAGGGAATTATCACTGGTATCAATACTGATGCTTCTGGTGGAGCAAGTACTATTGATGTCAAGGTTGTTTCTCGTGTTGAGACTGTTGGTGGTGGTGCTACAGAAACAAGAGTTACTTATGCAGAAGGTAACACTGGTTTAGCATACACAACTGGTGGTGCGATGCACTTTGTAAATTCTAGTGGTATTAATAGCACAGGTACTGCAGGAGAAGCATTACTTGCAACTTCTGTTACAGACTGGTATGAGCAGCAAACACTTGGACTTACCAATAGCGTAATCTACTGGAAAGCACTTGCACCAAAACCAACCTCCAACGTCTATTCTCTCAATAGAAACGGTGGTGGAGATGCAATGCACGTTGTCGTTGTCGATGACGATGGTAAGATCACTGGAATTCAGGGCAATCTCCTTGAGAAGCACGTAGGAATTTCTAAGGCAGTTGACTCAGTATCTAGTGTAAATTCTCCACAAAAGATTTGGTACGAGCAGTATCTTGCAGATTTCTCTAGCAGAATTTATGCAGGGGTCAATCCTTCTCAAGCAGAAGATGCTCACCACAGAACTGTTCCAAGAGCAGTTGGATTTACTACAACATCAGGCGACAAATCACTTTCTTTCGTTCCTATCAGTACTGCTGATGGACTTTGGGGTCTCAATGCACAAGATGTTAGATTCAGTGCAATTGGAAATGTAACTTATTCTCTTGGTGGTGGTAAAGATTACAGCGGAGGAATTCCCGCCGTTGGTAACAATGGAGGAATGAGAGCAACTCTTGCAGATCTTCAAACTTCATACCAATTATTTGAGAACTCTGATGAAGTTGCAGTTGATTATCTTATCATGGGACCTGGAATGGTTTCCGAATTCGAATCACAAGCAAAAGCAAATTATTTGATCGCTCTTGCTAATGGAAGAAAGGATTGTATGGCCGTTGTTGGACCACACAGAGCAAATATTGTAGATATTACAAATACAGATACTCAAACTGAGAATCTGATTAAATTCTTCTCTGTACTGAATTCTTCTTCTTATGCAACATTTGATAGTGGATATAAGTACACTTATGACAGATTTAACAACAAGTTCCGTTACATTCCAACGAATGCTGACGTTGCTGGTTTGATGGTAAGAACTTCTATTCTTGCATATCCATGGTTCTCACCAGCGGGTGAGCAGCGCGGAATCATCAACAATGCAATCAAACTTGCATATAATCCAACTAAAGCACAAAGAGATAGACTTTATCCACAGAGAATTAACTCTGTAATTACAAAACCAGGTATTGGTACACTTCTCTTTGGTGACAAAACTGCTCTTGGTTATGCATCTGCTTTTGATAGAATTAACGTTCGCCGTTTATTCCTCACTGTTGAGCAAGCACTGCAGAGAGCAGCAGAAGCACAACTCTTCGAACTCAATGACGAGTTAACAAGAGCAAACTTCAGAAACATTGTAGAACCATATCTCCGTGATGTTCAGGCAAAGAGAGGTCTTTATGGATTCCTCGTCGTTTGTGACACAACAAACAACACTCCTGACGTTATTGATAACAATGAGTTCAGGGCAGATATCTTCCTGAAGCCTGCGAAGTCTATTAACTACGTCACTCTTACCTTCGTTGCTACCCGCACTGGCGTAAGTTTCGAAGAAGTGGTTGGTAGAGTTTGATCTAGATTAATCTAAATAACAAAAGGAGGATTTAAAAAATGGCAACATCTAGAGAGAACAAATCAATCTCGGATTTTAAATCAGCACTGATCGGGGGCGGTGCCCGCCCCAATCTATTTGAGGTAGAACTCACAACTTTACCTGGTGGAATTGATTGGGATGCTGAGATTTTCAGATTCATGTGTAAATCAGCAAACCTTCCTGCACAAAATGTAGCATCAATCGATGTTCCATTCCGTGGAAGAATTTTTAAGGTTGCTGGAGATAGAACAATTGATACATGGTCAATTACCATTATCAACGATGAAGACTTTAGACTCAGAAGATCCTTTGAGGCATGGTCTGAGTTGATTGCTAAGTTGGACAACAATATTGGTGCAACCAATCCTTCTGCTTACATGGTTAATGCCAAGGTATTCCAGTTAGGAAGAGGATCTGTTCCAAGCAGCAGAGATAACTCTGGCGAATCAAACTCTGTTCTTGCAGAGTATGAATTTGTTGATATTTTCCCAACATCTATTTCAGCAATTGATCTTTCATATGATTCTTCTGACACAATTGAGGAATTTACTGTAGAATTTGCAGTACAGTCCTTTAATATTGTCGCAAGTGGCACTCCTAACGGCTAATAAATAGTCAAAGGAAAATTTAGAAAAATAAATTATGTCTAAGTTGTTTGGGTTCTCAATTGAGGACAACGAACCACTCTCACCATCTGCGGTTTCCCCCGTTCCTCCTAACAATGAGGACGGGGTTGACCACTATATGAGTAGTGGTTTTTTTGGTTCTTATGTAGACATAGAAGGTGTATATAGAACTGAATTTGAGTTAATAAAGAGATATCGTGAAATGTCACTTCACCCAGAAGTTGATAGTGCCATTGAGGATATTGTAAACGAGGCTATTGTTTCTGACAGTAACGATAGTCCTGTTCAAATTGAGTTGTCAAATCTCAATGCTAGTGATGGTATTAAGACGAAAATTCGTAAAGAGTTTAAACATATCTTAGATCTTCTTGACTTTGATAAGAAAGCACACGAAATTTATCGCAACTGGTATATCGATGGTCGAATTTATTATCATAAAATTATAGATCTGAAGAACCCCACAGAAGGAATTCAGGAATTGCGTTATATTGACGCAATGAAAATGAGATATATTAGACAGCAAAAGAAAAAGAAAACGGACGATAGAAATATTCTTTTAAAATTAAAAACTGATGATCCTATGGATTATGAGTTTCCAGAAATTGAAGAATATTTTATCTACAATCCTAAGTCTCCATTCCCATCATCAAATCCATCACAGACTGGTGGGTCTCAGGGAATTAAAATTGCAAAAGATGCAATTACGTATTGCACCTCTGGTTTAGTAGATAGAAATAAGGGAAATACCCTTTCATATCTCCACAAAGCAATTAAATCTCTCAATCAACTCCGCATGATTGAAGATTCTCTAGTCATCTATCGTTTATCTAGAGCACCAGAACGTAGAATTTTCTACATCGATGTTGGCAACTTACCCAAAGTAAAGGCAGAACAATACCTCCGCGATGTTATGATGAGATATCGTAACAAACTTGTATATGATGCAAACACCGGAGAAATCCGTGATGATAAAAAATACATGGCAATGCTTGAGGATTTCTGGCTTCCAAGAAGAGAAGGTGGAAGGGGAACCGAAATTACAACTCTTCCTGGTGGACAGAACCTTGGAGAAATTACAGATATTGAGTATTTTAAGAAAAAACTCTATCGTTCACTGAACGTTCCTCCATCAAGAATGGATGGAGAAGGTGGATTTAATCTTGGTAGATCTTCTGAAATTCTCAGAGATGAACTGAAGTTCACCAAGTTTGTTGGTCGTTTGAGAAAGAGATTCTCTAACATGTTTAATGACATGCTTAAGACTCAACTCATTCTTAAAAATATTATTACTCCCGAAGATTGGGAGATTATGAGTGAGCACATTCAGTATGATTTCCTTTATGATAACCACTTCTCTGAACTGAAAGAATCAGAACTTCTTAATGAAAGACTTAATATGGTTGCTGCAGCAGAACCATATGTTGGCAAATATTTCTCACAAGATTATGTAAGAAGAAAAATTCTTCGTCAAACTGACGTAGAGATTCTTGAGCAAGATAAAATCATTGAGAATGAAATTAAAAAAGGTATCATTCCAGACCCATCTGCACCAATAGATCCACAAACTGGAATGCCATTGGATGCATCACCACAAATGGATCTTGGAAAACCAGTAATGGAACCAGAAATTAATGCCACTTCTACAGAGGCACCGGAAATTCCTAAAGGAGGAGAGATATAAATATCTTCAGTTGTCTATTGACTTAATTAAATGGAAGAACTTTTAGATATGATTGCCACTGACGAGTCACCTTCTCAGATTAGCGATAAGATTAAAGAATTGCTATTTGCAAAATCTGCTGAAAAAATTGATAATCATCATCCAAATGTAGCATCAAAACTGTTTAGGTTTGATGCCGAAGGGGATGGAGAAGAGTAATAAGTAATAAATAACTATTATAAAATAAAAATATACTTATAACTATGTCAAGAATACTTATTTCTGCTGGTGAACAAACTTTAGCGACGGGTATTGGAAACTCAACAACTGTTGATAATGCAAGATTTGTCAGAATTTATAATAATTCTGGTGCAGATGCAGTTTTATATACACAGGATGCAAATTATTCTGGAATTGGATCTATGACCATTAAAGATGGTACTATTGAAACAATTGAGAAGCACCCAGAAGATTCTATCTATTACATAGGTAGTGCCAGTATTAAAGTAGCACGAGTAGGAGTTACCGCGTAAACCAATGAAACTTATCAGAGAAGAGATCGAATCAGTCAATTTTATCGTTGAGGAAACCAACGGTAAGAAAAATCTTTACATCGAAGGAGTTTTCCTCCAAGGAAACATTAAAAACCGAAATGGTAGAATGTATCCAATGGAAACTCTTCGTCGCGAAGTCGCTCGCTATAGCGAGGGTTATGTTAATGCTGGTAGAGCACTTGGAGAATTAGGACATCCAGATGGTCCTACTGTTAACCTCGATAGAGTTTCTCATAAGATTGTTTCTCTGAAAGAAAGTGGATCTAATTTTATCGGTAAAGCAAAAATTCTTAGCACGCCGATGGGAAAGATTGCATCTTCTCTTATCGGTGAAGGTGTAAAACTTGGGGTTTCTTCTCGTGGCATTGGTTCATTAAAAATGACAAGAGAAGGAATTAACATCGTTGGTGATGACTTCATGCTCGCAACTGCTGCTGATATCGTAGCAGATCCTTCTGCTCCCGATGCTTTTGTTGAGGGAATTATGGAAGGTAAAGAGTGGGTTTGGGACGGGGGAATCCTCCGCGAAAAACATGCAGCGAGAATTCAACGTAGAATTAACACTCTTGTTGATCAGAAAGCTCTTGAGGAAAATAAATTAAACTTATTTAATGACTTTTTAAATAACCTTTGATTTATAAAATATCTTAATTTATAAATAAATATAGTTTTAATAAACGGAAAATCGGAGAGTTCAAATGTCTAGTGGAAATGATTTACAAGAAATGGAAGTAGGCACTAAGCAATCCAAAACTGCTGTTAATGCTGGCGCACAAGCAGCAGAACCAATGGATACTTCCATCGCAGGTTCTTACGAAGATCTTGGCGGTCCTACCCCAGAAAATTATAGATCAGATGATGATTCTGCGAAATTGAAGACCCCTGGCGCAACCCTTAAGCAAGTTAAGGATATTGTAAACAAGGGTGCAAAGGCAGCCGAACCAATGAAGGGTATGAAGGAAGAAGAAGAATTCGATACTGAAGAAGTTATCGAAGAGGAAGAGACTACTGAAATTACTGATTCTGAAGAAGTAGTTGAAGAAGTAGTTGAAGAAGAAGTCGAGCAGATTGCTGAGTATGATATCGAAGAAGATGTCAATGCCCTTCTTGGTGAAGAAGAACTCTCCGAAGAATTTAAAGAAAAGGCAAGAACCATCTTCGAAGCAGCAATTAATTCTAAAGTTGCTGGCATCAAAGAAGAGCTTGAGCAAGCATATGCTACTGCTCTTGCTGAAGAAGTAGAAGAAATCAAAGAATCACTCGCAGAGCGTGTTGATTCTTATCTTGAGTACGTCTCAGATGAGTGGTTCCAAGAGAACGAACTCGTCATTGAGCACGCACTCAAGAATGAAATGACTGAATCATTCCTCCAAGGAATGAAGAGTCTTTTTGAAGATCATTATGTATCAATCCCTGAAGATAAATATGATGTGCTTGAGAGCATGGTAGAAAAACTTGATGATATGGAGACTAAACTCAACGAGCAAATTGAGAAAAATATCTCCCTCAACAAGCGTCTCGCAGAGTCGGTTGCTGATGGAATCTTAGATCAAGTCTCTGAAGGTCTTGCACAGACTCAGAAAGAGAAGCTCGCTTCACTTGCCGAAAGTGTTGAGTTTGAAAGTGAAGTACAATATCGTGAAAAACTGGAGACACTCAAAGAGTCATATTTTGCCTCTAAAAAAGGATCTCCATCTGCTAAAGTTGAGACCCTCTCTGAGGGTGTAGATAACGCAGCACCTGAGTCATACTCTAACTCGATGTCTGCATACCTGAGAACCATGGGTTCTTTTAGCAAATCTTGAATTTAACATAATTCAAACCAAATTTAAACACTTACAAAGGTAAACGCAAATGTTCAACAACGAGCATCTGCAGGAAAAGTGGGCACCTCTCCTCAATTATGAGGGACTTGATAAGATCTCTGATCCCCACAGAAGAGCGGTAACCGCCGTCCTGCTGGAAAACCAAGAAAAATTCTTGCATGAGCAAAATGCTTTTGCACATTCAGGTTCATTCCTGAGCGAGCAACCAACCAACGCTGTTGGTAACGGTGGATATACTTCCTCCGGTTCCGACACCACCGTTGCTGGTTTTGACCCCGTTCTGATCTCTCTGATCAGACGCTCAATGCCTAACCTGGTTGCTTATGACCTCGCTGGCGTTCAGCCAATGAGCGGTCCTACTGGACTGATCTTCGCAATGCGTTCACGCTACAACACCCAGGGCGGCACTGAAGCTCTGTTTGATGAAGCAGATACCGCATTCTCTGGTCAGAACGAAGGATTCGATCTGAGCAATGGATTCAGCGATGGTAACGCTGGTCTGGGTACTACTGCACAAGCAGGCAGCAACCCTTCAGTTCTGAACCCCGTTGGTTCCGCATCCTCAACCGCATACAATGTCGGTCAGGGTATGCGTACTGATGACGCAGAAGATCTTGGCACCGCTGGTGACAACTTCAACGAAATGGCTTTCTCGATCGAGAAGGTCACCGTTACTGCGAAGTCAAGAGCACTGAAGGCAGAATACAGCCTTGAGCTTGCACAAGACCTGAAGGCAATTCATGGTCTGAATGCAGAAGCAGAACTTGCTAACATTCTCTCCACTGAGATCCTCGCTGAGATCAACAGAGAAGTTATCAGAACCATCTATAAGGTTGCTGAGCAAGGTGCTGTTTCTAACACCGCAACTGCTGGTCAGTTTGACCTCGATATCGACTCCAACGGTCGTTGGTCGGTTGAGAAGTTTAAGGGTCTCCTGTTCCAAATCGAGCGCGACGCTAACGCAATTGCACAGCGCACTCGTAGAGGAAAGGGCAACATGATCCTCTGCTCTGCAGACGTTGCTTCCGCTCTGACCATGGCTGGCGTTCTGGACTACACCCCAGCACTCAACGCTAACCTCAACGTTGATGACACTGGTAACACCTTCGCTGGTGTTCTCCAAGGTAAGTATCGTGTTTATATCGATCCTTATTCTGCAAACCTCACTTCAGCAAACTCTGCTGGTGGTAACCAGTACTACGTTGTTGGTTATAAGGGTTCTTCCCCTTATGATGCAGGTCTGTTCTATTGCCCTTATGTACCTCTGCAGATGGTACGTGCAGTTGGAGAGGACACCTTCCAGCCCAAGATTGGCTTTAAGACCCGCTACGGCATGGTCGCAAACCCATTCGCTGAAGGAACCACTCAGGGTCAAGGTAGACTCCGCGTTAACAGCAACCGCTACTACAGAAGAGTTGCAGTTAAGAACCTCATGTGATCAATACTCACAAGAGTTAACTGGAGGGTCCTTTGGGACCCTCTTTTTTTATCTAAATAATTAGAAAAGAATATTATGTCCAGAACCACTCCAATTGATAATAGAAATTTTTTATCACCAACAGGGTTTAAATTTACACTTGTAAGATCACCTGCTGCTGCATTTTTTTGCAATCAGGCAAATATTCCATCATTAGATTTGGGAGTTGCTGTACAACCATCATATTTAAAGAATATAGATATTCCTGGTGATAAAATTGAGTTTGGAGATTTGACAATTAGATTTCTTGTAGATGAAGATTTAACAAACTATATGGAAATCCAAAATTGGATTCGTGGTTTGGGATATCCAGAGACAACTAAGCAATTTGCAGATTTAGAAAAAGAGGCAGTTCTTCCTGGAAATTTTGGAAGAGAGGGTGATAATATCTATTCTGATGGAACACTTCAGATTCTCAGTAGTAATTTAGTTCCAAAATTTAACGTTAATTTTAAGGACATGTTTCCTTATACTTTATCGACAATAACATTTGATGCTACAGATACTGACATCGAATACTTTACAGCAGAGGTAAGTTTTAAGTATACTGTATATACGTTGACAACTTTAGGCAATAAACCTTTATGATCGATCTTGATAAACTGCAAGAAATGTGGGAAAAGGATGCAAAGATTGATATGGACAATCTCCATACAGAATCTACAAACATTCCCACACTTCACGCAAAATACTTTGATATTTACAATACCATCTTTTTACTAAGAAAAAAAGCAGAGCAGCAAAGAAAAAATATTCGTCATGAACGCTATGAATATTTCAGTGGAAAAGCAGATCCAGATATTTATGTAGAGAATCCATTTCCAAAAAAGATTCGTGACAAAGATACAATGCAAAAGTATCTTGATGCTGACGAAAAACTTTCTACGATCTGTTTAAAGATTGATTACTACGATACGATGCTTGTTTATATTGAGAGTATTCTTAAGCAAATAACTAATCGCACATATCAAATCAAAAATGCCATTGAGTTTATGAGATTTAATGCTGGACTAGGGTAAATAAATATCTCTAGATGAATGGATTCATGTGATTGATACGACAGCAAATCTTGTTATATCCAAATCCAACGAAGTATTTTTAAAGATTAATACGGAACCTCACATTGAGTATGAACTTAGAGACCACTTTAAGTTCGAGGTTCCCAATGCAAAGTTTATGCCCCAGTACCGTGGAAGGAATTGGAATGGGGAGATTCATTTGTATGATATGAGATCAAAGCAAATCTATGTTGGTTTGCTTGATAAGATTGTATCCTTCTGTGAGCAATATGGATACACTTATAAATTTGAGGATAATAAGTTTTACGGAACACCATATGAAGAGAATGATCACATCTCATATGAAGGTGTTAAGGATTATATGCATTCCATTTGTGCTCATACTCCCAGGAAATACCAGATTGAGGGAGTATATGGTGCCCTAAAGCATAATAGAAAACTACTGATAAGCCCCACAGCGAGCGGCAAATCATTGATGATTTATTCTCTCGTAAGATACTATGTGGATAAAGGCGAAAAAATTCTTTTAGTTGTTCCGACGACATCTCTTGTAGAGCAGATGTACAAGGATTTTCTTGATTATGGTTGGGATGCTGACTCATATTGTCACCGTATCTATTCTGGTAGAGAAAAAACTAATGAATTTCCAGTTACAATTACAACTTGGCAATCCGTATATAAACTAGAGCGTTCATTCTTTGAGGACTATGGTTGCATTGTAGGTGATGAAGCACACCTTTTTAAAAGTAAATCACTTATACAAATCATGACCAAACTTCATCATGCAAAGTATAGATTTGGTTTTACTGGAACTTTAGATGGAACACAGACTCATAAATGGGTCTTAGAAGGTCTATTTGGTCCATCATACAAAGTAACAAAAACTGAAGAGTTGATGAGACAAGGACATCTTTCTCAACTTGATATTCAGTGTCTTGTACTAAAACATCCACCTCAGAAGTTTGAGACTTATGAAGATGAGATACAGTATTTAATCTCTCACGAACAGAGAAATAAATTTATTTGTAACCTTACTTTAGATTTAAAAGGTAACACTCTTGTTCTTTTTGCAAGAGTAGAAGCACATGGAGCAATACTCTACAATCAGATAAATAATAATAAGCGAGATGACCGTAAAGTATTTTTTGTTCATGGTGGTGTAGATGCAGAAGAAAGAGAGTTAGTCAGAGAGATAACGGAAAGAGAAAACAACGCAATCATTGTTGCCTCTTATGGAACTTTTTCTACAGGTATTAATATTAAAAACCTCCATAACGTTATCTTTGCCTCTCCAAGTAAATCAAGAGTCCGTAATCTTCAGAGTATTGGACGAGTTCTTAGAAAAGGAAAAGACAAAGTAAAAGCAACGTTATATGATATAGCAGATGATTGCACATTAAACTCAAGAAGAAACTATACGCTAAATCATTTTATTGAAAGAATAAAAATCTATAATGAAGAAAGTTTCAACTATGAGATAATAACAATACAAATAAAGAAAAAATGATAGAAGATGATTTTTACGCAACAGTAAAATTAAAGACAGGCGAAGAAATATTTGCCAAAGTAGCAGCGTCTGATGAAGATGATAGAACAATGCTTATTGTTTCTAGTCCAATTATTATCTCAGAAATAAAAGGTAGAAGCGGTGTAGTTGGATATAAAGTAGAGCCATGGTTAAAAACAACAACAGAAGATATGTTTATTATAAATTTAGATGACGTTTTAACCATGTCTGAGTCATCCGATATTGAGATGATAGTTATGTATCAAAATTTTGTAAGACAATCTTACAGTCAAACAGAATCAAATAACTCAAAAATAAATCAAAGAATGGGATATATCTCTACTGTTAATGATGCTAAAGAGATATTAGAAAAGATATTTAATAAAAGCTAAGCTATTCCTATCAACCTTAGCAAAGATATTCTACTTGGTTTCCGGAACTTGTCAAGTATTTACTTAGGTGGTAGAATTACTACATAATTATGATAAAAACTTATGATACTATCAGGTATGACCAAAAGAAAAAGGTCAGAGCATTACGTTAACAATAAAGAGTTTCTTGCTGCTCTCGTTCAGTACCGTGAAAACGTAGAAGTCTCATACAAAAAAAAGTTTGGTATAAATCTTGATGAGCAAGACAAGTCAGAAAGAGGAAAGTCTTGGGACACAAAACCTCCTATCCCTCGCTACATTGGAGAGTGCTTCCTAAAGATTGCTAATCATCTTTCCTTTAAACCAAACTTCGTGAACTATATGTTTAAAGAAGATATGATTTCTGATGGTATCGAAAATTGTGTTCAGTATATTCACAATTTTAATCCTGAGAAATCTCAAAATCCTTTTGCATACTTCACTCAAATCATTCACTATGCATTCTTGCGTCGTATCCAAAGAGAGAAGCGTCAGTTAGAAATCAAAAATAAAATCATTGAGAAGTCTGGGTACAGCGAAGTATTTGAC
>Ga0222714_10003709_pt1 | contig 15353 bp, 11 predicted proteins | sample C33_3DmetaG_FD_165048 | JGI IMG/M metagenome (GOLD analysis project Ga0222714, IMG submission 165048) | Estuarine water microbial communities from San Francisco Bay, California, United States - C33_3D | ecosystem: Environmental > Aquatic > Marine > Unclassified | place: USA: California... | reverse complement strand
GAAATTTACTGTTTAAGTAAAGATGAAGGCGGCCGACATACTCCATTCTTTAATGGATATCGTCCACAGTTCTACTTCAGAACGACTGACGTAACTGGAGCAGTGGAATTACCAGCAGGTACAGAAATGGTGATGCCAGGTGACAACGTATCTATTACAGCAACATTGATTGCTCCGATTGCAATGGAAGAAGGTTTACGCTTTGCGATTCGTGAAGGTGGTCGAACAGTTGGTGCGGGTGTTGTTGCTAAGATTGTTGAATAGGATTTTAGGCCAGTAGCTCAATTGGTAGAGTATCGGTCTCCAAAACCGAGGGTTGGGGGTTCGAAGCCCTCCTGGCCTGCCATTATAAAAGGTAAAAAGTTTGAGTGATAAGTTAAAGACATCGTCCGCAATCCTAATTTTTGTATTGGGAATCGTTGGATTTTATATGTTAGATGAGCAACCGCTTGTGTTTAAAGTGGTAAGTATTTTAGTCGGACTTTCAGCTTCACTATTTGTATTTAAGCAGTCATCTAAAGGTGATGAGCTTTTTAATTTTCTGAATAGTGTCGTGCTTGAGGCAAAAAAAGTTGTATGGCCTACAAGAAAAGAGACGGTACAGATGACTTTGGTTGTTTTTGTTGTTGTTGTTCTGATGGCGATCTTTCTAGCATTTGTTGATATTGCTTTTACTTACATTGTTAATTTAGTTTTAGGACGATAAAAATGACCAAAAGATGGTACGCGGTTCAGGCTTATTCTGGATATGAAAAAATTGTTCAAAAAGGTTTGCTTGAAAGAATTGAATTATCCAATGTTAAAGATCAATTTGGTGATGTGCTTGTTCCTGTTGAAGAAGTTGTTGAGTTAAAAGCAGGACAAAAAACAATCAGTGAAAGAAGATTATATCCTGGCTATGTTCTAGTACAAATGGATATGAATGATGCAACATGGCATCTGGTAAGAAGCACACCCAAAGTTACTGCTTTTATTGGCGGCTCGGCTCTTAAGCCAACACCAATAAAAGATAATGAAGTGGAGTTAATTCTTCGTAGAATGGATGACAGTAAAGTGAATCCAACTCAAAAATTAACTTTCGAGGTCGGCGAGTCAGTTCGTGTAATTGATGGACCATTTAAGGATTTCTCTGGCTCTGTTCAAGAAATCAATTATGAAAAAAATAAACTTCGTGTCGAGGTAGTTATTTTTGGTCGAGCCACTCCAGTGGAGCTTGAGTTCGGTCAAATTCAAAAAGAAGTTTAATAAATTTGGGAGCTTTTTTAAGCGCTTGTACCAAGTAAAGGAGTTATAAATGGCAAAAAAAATTCAGGGATATATTAAGTTACAAATCCCAGCGGGTAAAGCAAACCCAAGTCCACCAGTTGGACCAGCTTTAGGACAACAAGGTCTAAATATCATGGACTTTTGTAAAGCTTTTAATGCACAAACACAAAATGTTGAACCTGGACTTCCTGTCCCAGTAGTAATTACTGCGTATTCAGATAAAAGTTTTACATTTGTAATGAAAACAACACCAGCTGCTGTTTTGATAAAAAAAGCGGCTAAGGTACAAAAAGGTTCACCTGTTCCTCATACAAATAAGGTTGGAAAAATAACACGTGCTCAAGCTGAAGAAATTGCAAAAGCAAAAGAACCTGATTTAACGGCCGCTGATATGGATGCAGCTGTCAGAACTATTGCAGGTACAGCAAGAAGTATGGGTATTGAAGTGGAGGGCGTGTAAATGAGTCTTTCGAAAAGAATGAAGTTGATTATCGAAAAAGTGGATGCAGACAAACTGTATTCAATTGCAGATGCGTTAAAACTGGTTAAGGAAAATGCTAAAGCAAAATTTGATGAATCGATTGATGCCGCAATCAACTTAGGCATTGATGCAAAAAAATCGGACCAACTAATTCGTGGAGCTGTTGTTCTTCCTAACGGCACAGGTAAAACAGTTAAAGTTGCTGTTATGGCAGAAGGCGATGCTGCAGATGCTGCGAAAAAGGCAGGTGCAGATATCGTTGGATTTGAGGATCTTGCAGAAGATATAAAAAAAGGAAACATGAATTTTGATGTTTTAATAGCGACACCTGACGCAATGAAAATTTTGGGTGCACTAGGTCAGATTCTTGGTCCAAAAGGACTGATGCCAAATCCTAAAGTTGGTACAGTGACTCCTGATCCTGCTAAAGCTGTAAAAAATGCAAAAGCTGGACAAGTCCAATATAGGACTGACAAAGCTGGCATTATACATTGCAGTATTGGAAGAGCTTCTTTTGATGCTGAAAAATTACAGCAAAATTTATCCACTTTGATTGATGCACTTAATAAGGCCAAGCCAGCATCGTCTAAAGGTGTATTTATTAAAAAAGTTTCGATATCTAGCACTATGGGTGTTGGTATCAGAGTTGATCAAGCCAATTTATTGGCATAAAGGTTTTGATCGTAAGATCAAAAAGAGCTTTGGGTCCGTTGAAAAACGGGGTTATCAAAGACCGTAGGAACCGCAAGGTTTAATCGTATTTGTCCTACGCAGATGGCGAAACCTAAGGGATAGCATCCTGATAAAGTCCGCCGTAAGAGCGAGTGTGAAAGCACTTTGATTTTAAATACGGAAGGAGAAGACTTTGAGTCTGAATCTTGAAGAAAAAAAAGCAGTTGTTGCTGAGGTTAGTGAGCAAATAAAATCCGCACAAGCATTAATTCTTGCTGAATATCGTGGAGTGGGTGTTACGAAGCTAACTGACTTAAGATCAAAGGCACGGGAATCTGGGGTGTATTTGCGAGTTCTAAAAAATACTCTTGTCAAAAGAGCTATTGAAGGAACACCATTTGCAGGCCTTTCAGGAGATATGACAGGACCACTTATTTTTGGCATGTCAGAAGATCCGGTTGCTGTGGCAAAGGTCTTAAACAACTTTGCTAAAGAAAATGATTTGTTTGTCATCAAGTCTGGCGCATTGCCAAATGAAGTGATGGATGGAGCGAAGATTAAAGCTTTAGCTTCATTACCAAGTCGTGAAGAACTATTAGCTAAATTGATGGGAACGATGCAAGCTCCTATTGCGAAATTTGTTCGTACTCTTAATGAAGTACCAACAAAATTTGTGAGAGCGGTTGCGGCTGTTCGTGATCAAAAAGAAGCTCAAGTTTAATTTTATTTATTAAGGAGAAATTTAATGGCTATCTCAAAAGAAGAAATTTTAGAAGCAATCGGTTCGATGTCTGTACTTGACTTATCTCAGTTAATTACAGAAATGGAAGAAAAATTTGGTGTATCTGCTGCTGCTGCTGCTGTTGCTATGCCTGCAGCTGGTGCTGCAGCGGGTGCTCCAGCTGCCGAAGAGAAAACTGAATTTGATGTTCATCTTTCAGCTGCCGGAGACCAAAAAGTTAATGTAATTAAAGCGGTAAGAGAAATTACAGGCTTAGGTTTAAAAGAAGCAAAAGACTTAGTTGATGCTGCACCAAAAGTAGTAAAAGAAGCTCTACCAAAAGCAGATGCAGAAGCAGCTGTTAAAAAGTTAGTAGAAGCAGGCGCTACAGCTGAGCTTAAGTAATTAATATTTTTAAAGGCTGTCGTACTTTTTTGTGCGTCAGCCTTTAATTATTTTATTTGCGAGTCTATATAAAAAAATATTTTTTTATATACATTTGTTAACTTTGGAGACGCTATGAGCTATTCCTTTACCGAGAAGAAACGCTTAAGAAAGAATTTTGCAAAACGACAAACAGTTGCTGAAGTTCCTTATCTATTATCTATGCAGCTGGAATCTTATAAAGATTACCTACAAATGGATATTCCTGTTGACCAAAGAAAAGATCAGGGTTTACAGAATACTTTTAATTCAGTATTCCCAATTTCAAGCCATTCAGGAAATGCAAAATTAGATTTTGTTTCATACTCCTTAGGAAAAATTGTTTTTGACGTAAAAGAGTGTCAATTAAGAGGCTTAACATATGGGGTTCCCTTAAGAGTAAAAGTGCGTCTATCTATAATGGATAAGGAGGCGTCTGAACCTACTGTTAAAGAAGTAAAAGAACAAGAGGTATATATGGGTGAAATGCCGCTGATGACAAATAATGGTTCGTTTGTTATTAACGGTACCGAAAGAGTTATCGTGTCACAGCTCCATCGAAGCCCTGGTGTCTTTTTTGAGCATGATAAAGGTAAAACGCACAGTTCAGGAAAGCTTCTGTTCTCTGCAAGAATTATTCCTTACCGAGGTTCGTGGCTTGATTTTGAGTTCGATCCAAAAGATTATTTATATTTCAGGATTGATCGAAGAAGAAAAATGCCTGTGACAACATTGTTGAAAGCTCTTGGTCTATCGTCAGAGGAAATTCTCGCTACATTTTATGATTTTGATCATTTTGAGATCTTAAAAAATAAAATTAACTACACATTATTCCCTGAAAGATTAAGGGGGGAAATCGCTAAATTTGATATCTCCGATAAAAAAGGGAATGTAATAATTTCTAAAGACAAGAGAATCACTGTAAAACATATTAGAGAAATTGAAAAAGCTGGCGTTAAAAGTATTGAAGTTCCAGACGATTACTTAATTGGTAGAAAAATTGCAAAAAGTATTATTGATTCAGATTCAGGTGAAGTATTGGCAGAAGCGAATGCTGAAATTACTGAAGAGTTGCTTGAAAAAATAAAAGATTTAGGCATTAAGCAATTTGAAACATTGTATTTTAATGATCTTGATCAAGGTGATTTTATTTCTCATACGTTGACAACTGATGAGATTCCAGATGAATATTCAGCACGAGTAGCTATTTACAGAATGATGCGTCCTGGTGAACCACCAACTGAAGATTCTGTTAAAGCTCTTTTTGAAGGAATGTTTTTTTCTGCAGATAGATATGATCTCTCGGATGTAGGAAGAATGAAATTTAATCGACGTGCCTATCCTAAAAGTTTTGAAAAAGCTTCAGGATGGATGCAAAGATTTTACGAACGTGTAGGTGAAAAAAATGATGAAGGAGATGGAATCCTTTCCGTTGATGATATCTTAGCTGTCGTTGGTATTTTAGTTGAATTAAGAAATGGCCGTGGTGAAATTGATGACATTGATCATTTAGGAAATAGACGTATTCGCTCGGTTGGTGAATTAGTTGAGAATCAATTCAGAACCGGTTTAGTTAGAGTTGAAAGAGCTGTAAAAGAAAGACTGGGTCAAGCTGAGGCAGATAATTTAATGCCTCATGATTTGATAAACTCAAAGCCAATTTCAAGTGCAATCAGAGAGTTTTTTGGATCATCCCAGTTGTCTCAATTTATGGATCAAACTAATCCATTATCAGAAATTACTCATAAGCGAAGAGTTTCTGCTCTTGGCCCAGGTGGCTTAACTCGAGAAAGAGCTGGTTTTGAAGTTCGGGATGTACATTCAACCCATTATGGACGTGTTTGTCCAATTGAAACGCCTGAGGGACCTAATATTGGATTGATAAATTCATTAGCTTTGTTTGCTAAGACTAACAGATATGGTTTCTTGGAAACGCCTTACCGAAGAGTTGAAAATGGAAAAGTTTCAGCGGAGATTGACTATTTGTCTGCGATTGAAGAAAGCCAGTTTACAATTGCTCAAGCGAATTCAGATTTAGATGAAAAATCAAACTTCAAAGAAGATCTAGTTTCTAGTCGATATAAAAATGAATTTGTCCTAACCAATAAGAATGAAATTAATTACATGGACGTTGCTCCTGGGCAAATTGTTTCTGTTGCTGCATCTTTAATTCCGTTTCTTGAACATGATGATGCAAACAGAGCTCTTATGGGTGCGAACATGCAACGTCAAGCTGTTCCATGTCTTAGAGCAGAAAAAGCAGTCGTGGGTACTGGTATTGAGAGAACTGTTGCGATGGATTCTGGAACAACTGTTCAAGCCGAAAGAGGCGGGGTAGTTGATTATGTTGATTCAAGAAGAATTGTTGTGAAGGTTAATGATAAAGAAACCTCAGCTGATGATGTGGGTGTTGATATTTACAATTTAACAAAATATACACGTTCAAATCAAAATACAAATATTAATCAAAAACCATTAGTAAAAATTGGAGACACTATTTCACGTGGGGATATTATTGCTGATGGAGCTTCAACTGATATTGGTGAATTAGCTTTAGGTCAAAATATGCTTGTTGGTTTTATGCCTTGGAACGGTTATAACTTTGAAGATTCTATTTTAATTTCTGAAAAAGTTGTGGCTGAGGATCGCTACACATCAGTTCATATTGAAGAGTTATCTGTAGTTTCAAGAGATACAAAATTAGGACCTGAAGAAATAACCCGAGATATATCTAATCTTTCAGAAAGAATGTTAGGCCGGCTTGATGAGTCTGGAATCATTTATGTGGGAGCAGAGGTTGAGGCTGGCGATGTCTTGGTTGGAAAAGTAACACCAAAAGGCGAGACTCAATTAACCCCTGAAGAAAAACTTCTAAGAGCAATCTTTGGAGAAAAAGCTTCTGATGTGAAAGATACAAGTTTAAGAGTTCCATCAGGAATGTCAGGAACGGTAATTGATGTTCAGGTCTTTACTCGTGAAGGTATTGATCGTGATGAACGAGCTGAACAAATCATTCAGGATCAATTACGCGATTTTGAGTTAGACCTTAATGATCAACTTAGGATTGTTGAAGAAGATACCTTTTCGCGTATTGAAAAATTAATCCTTGGAAAAACTGTTTCTGGTGGTCCTAAAGGAATAAAAAAAGGTGACAAAATAACCAAAGACCAATTACAAAACATTGGAAAATACGAGTGGTTTGATATTCGTTTAAGCGATGATAAAGATTCAAAATCACTAGAGTCGCTGAAGGAAAATTTAAACAACGCTAAAAAAGATTTTGATACACGCTACCAAGAGAAAAAACAAAAGTTAACGCAAGGTGATGAGCTACAACCGGGTGTTCAAAAAATGGTAAAAGTGTATTTAGCAGTGAAAAGAAGAATTCAGCCAGGAGATAAGATGGCTGGACGACATGGTAATAAAGGTGTTATTTCAAAAATTGTTCCAGTTGAGGATATGCCACATATGGCTGATGGAACAACGTTGGATATAGTATTAAATCCACTTGGTGTTCCATCACGAATGAATATTGGGCAAATTCTCGAGGTACATCTGGGCTGGGCTGCAAAAGGCTTGGGTAATAGAATTGATGAAATGCTCAAGGAGCAAAGAAAAGTTGCAGAAATTAGAGAACTTCTGGAAAAAATTTACAATGAATCATCAGGTAAGAAAGAAGATATCAAGTCATTAAAAGATAATGAAGTCTTAGAAATGGCACACCACCTTAAACATGGTGTTCCATTTGCAACATCCGTTTTTGATGGCGCTGCTGAATCAGATATCCAATATATGCTGGATCTCGCATACCCAGATGATCATGAGTTAACAAAGAAATTAAATTTTTCTGCGCATAAAACTCAACTTCAGTTATTTGATGGCCGAACTGGGGAAGCATTTGAAAGACCAGTAACGGTTGGGTATATGCATGTTCTCAAACTTCATCATTTGGTTGATGACAAAATGCATGCTCGTTCAACTGGACCATATTCACTGGTAACACAACAACCGCTCGGAGGTAAAGCTCAGTTTGGTGGTCAGAGATTCGGTGAAATGGAAGTTTGGGCTCTTGAGGCTTATGGAGCGTCATATACCTTGCAAGAAATGTTAACAGTGAAATCTGATGATGTATCTGGTCGAACCAAAGTTTACGAAAATATTGTAAAAGGTGAGCACAAGATTAATGCAGGAATGCCAGAGTCATTTAATGTTTTAACCAAAGAGATACGATCATTAGCAATCGATATCGATTTAGACAGAGATTAATTAAGGAGATTATGCATGAAAGCTTTATTAGACCTATTTAAACAGGTTACCCATGAAGAGGAATTTGATGCGATTAAGATAGCACTTGCGTCTCCAGAAAAAATAAGATCTTGGTCTTATGGTGAAGTTAAAAAGCCAGAGACAATTAACTATCGAACCTTCAAACCGGAAAGAGATGGTTTGTTTTGTGCAAAGATTTTTGGACCAGTAAAAGATTATGAATGTCTTTGCGGTAAATATAAGAGACTTAAACACCGTGGTGTCATATGTGAAAAGTGCGGAGTCGAAGTCACTTTATCCAAAGTCCGTCGTGAGAGAATGGGTCATATTGATCTTGCTACACCTGTCGCACATATCTGGTTTCTGAAAAGTTTACCGAGTAGATTAGGTATGGTTTTGGATATTGCCTTAAGAGATATTGAGCGTGTTTTATATTTTGAAGCTTATATGGTTGTAGATCCAGGTATGACACCGTTAATTAAAGGACAGTTACTCACTGAGGATGATTATCACGCTAAAATTGAAGAATACGGCGATGAATTTGAAGCAGTTATGGGAGCTGAGGGTGTTAAACAACTTTTATCATCTCTTGATATTAATGCAGAGGTTGAAGTTCTCAGAGAAGAATTAAGTAGCACTAACTCTGATGCGAAAATTAAAAAGATTGCAAAAAGATTAAAAGTACTTGAAGCTTTTCAAAAATCTGGAATTAAGCCTGAGTGGATGATTCTTGATGTACTCCCAGTTTTACCTCCTGAGCTCAGACCTTTGGTCCCTTTAGATGGAGGACGATTTGCAACATCGGATTTGAATGACCTCTATAGAAGAGTGATTAACAGAAATAATCGACTTAGAAGATTATTAGATCTTAGAGCCCCAGAGATTATTTTAAGGAATGAAAAACGAATGCTCCAGGAATCTGTTGATTCGCTTCTAGATAATGGTAGAAGAGGCAAAGTAATGACTGGCGCGAACAAGCGTCCTTTAAAATCTCTTGCAGATATGATTAAAGGTAAGGGCGGGCGCTTTAGACAAAACTTACTTGGTAAGCGGGTTGATTATTCAGGACGATCAGTGATTGTTACTGGTCCTCAATTAAAACTTCATCAATGTGGCCTTCCTAAAAAGATGGCTTTAGAGTTATTTAAACCTTTTATTTTTAACAAACTAGAATTGCTGGGCCTAGCGACCACAATAAAAGCAGCAAAGAAAAAAGTTGAAGAGGAAGGTCCAGAAGTTTGGGATATTCTTGAAGATGTTATTAAGGAGCATCCTGTTCTCTTGAACAGAGCACCTACTCTTCATAGATTAGGTATTCAGGCTTTTGAACCTGTTTTAATTGAAGGAAAAGCGATTCAGTTACATCCTTTAGTTTGTGCAGCCTTCAATGCTGACTTTGATGGAGATCAAATGGCGGTCCATGTGCCACTCTCATTAGAGGCGCAAATGGAAGCAAGAACTTTGATGTTAGCGTCAAATAATGTTCTTTCACCTGCTAACGGCGAGCCTATTATTGTCCCTTCTCAAGATATTGTGCTTGGACTTTATTACATGACTCGTGAGAAAGTTGCTGCTAAAGGTGAAGGAAAAATATTTAGTGATGTCTCTGAAGTGCAAAGAGCATATGATGCAAAAGTTGTCGATCTTCATGCAAGAATAACCGTTCGCATTAAAGAGTTTGAATTAAACTTTGATGGAAGTAAAACGGCAAAAATTAACCGATACGAAACGACCGTTGGCCGTGCAATTTTAAGTGAAATTCTGCCTGCAGGCCTTCCATTTGAGTTGATTAACAAATCTTTGAAGAAAAAAGAAATTTCAAAGCTAATCAATACTGGATTCAGAAAGATTGGTATCAAAGATACCGTAATCCTTGCTGATAAATTGATGTATACAGGTTATACCTATGCGACTAAAGCAGGGATGTCAATTTCTGTTCATGATATGTTAGTGCCTCAAGAAAAAACATCTATTCTTGAAAATGCCGAGGCGGAAGTTAAAGAGATTCAAGATCAATATTCATCTGGATTGGTTACGCAAGGCGAAAGATATAATAAGGTGGTTGATATCTGGGGAAGAGCAGGGGATAAAGTTGCTGATGCCATGATGAAAAAATTAAAAGAAGAGCCAGTGATTGGATCTGATGGTAAACAATTAAAAGATAATGACGGCAACTTACTTAGACAAGAGTCATTCAATGCCATTTATATGATGGCTGACTCTGGTGCAAGGGGTTCTGCTGCTCAGGTTCGTCAGTTAGCGGGTATGCGAGGATTGATGGCTCGTCCGGACGGTTCAATTATTGAAACACCGATTACAGCTAACTTTAGAGATGGATTGAATGTGTTGCAATACTTCATATCAACTCACGGTGCTCGAAAAGGTTTAGCTGATACTGCTTTAAAAACAGCTAACTCTGGCTATTTAACTCGAAGACTTGTTGATGTAACCCAAGATCTAGTGGTAGTGGAACAAGATTGCGGAACAGAAGAAGGCTTAGTTACTAAAGCTTTAATCAAAGGGGGTGAGATAGTTGAGCCTCTTGGCGACCGTATTCTCGGCCGTGTGGCAGCGTTAGATATTCAAGATCCGTCCACGCAAGATGTTCTGTATCCCGCAGGAACTTTATTGACTGAGGATGAAGTAGAAAAAATTGAATCCCTTGGTATTGATGAGGTAAAAGTAAGAACAGCTCTGACCTGCGATACAAGACATGGTATTTGTGCCAATTGTTATGGTCGTGACTTAGGTCGCGGTAATCTGATTAGCGAGGGTGAAGCTGTTGGTGTAATAGCTGCTCAATCGATCGGAGAGCCAGGCACTCAGTTAACAATGCGTACGTTCCATATTGGGGGGGCTGCCTCACGTTCAGCTGCGGTTAGTCAAATCGAAGTAAAATCATCGGGTACGGTCAGATTCACATCAACAATGAGATACGTTACCAATACAAGAAATGAACAAATTGTTATTTCAAGAAATGGTGAATTTATTATTGAAGATGAAAATGGACGTGAAAAAGAAACTCATAAAGTACCTTATGGCGCTACATTGTCTGTTTCTGATGGAAAAAAAGTTAAAGCAGGGGAAATACTTGCAAACTGGGATCCGCATACACGGCCTATCATTTCAGAGTATGCAGGTAAGGCAAAATTTGAAAATGTTGAAGAGGGAATTACAGTTACGAAACAGATTGATGATGTAACTGGACTGTCAACTTTAGTTGTTATTGATTCAAAACAAAAAGGCACACAGTCTAAATCTAGCCGACCACAAATTAAGCTTTTAGATAACTCTGGAGACGAAGTTAAATTGTCTGGGACTGAAAATCCAGTTAACGTAACTTTTCAACTCGGCTACATCATTACAGTTTCAGATGGTCAAGATATTAATGTAGGTGATGTGATTGCGAGAATTCCGCAAGAATCATCAAAAACAAGAGACATTACTGGAGGCCTACCTCGTGTAGCTGAGTTATTTGAAGCAAGGGCACCTAAAGACGCTGGCATTCTTGCTGAAATTACTGGAACGGTTTCTTTTGGTAAGGACACCAAAGGCAAGCAAAGGCTAGTAATTACAGACACTAATGGGGAAGCTCAGGAGTTTTTGATACCAAAAGATAAGCATATTACTGTGCATGATGGACAAGTTGTAACAAAGGGTGAGGTCATTGTTGATGGACCAGCCGATCCTGCTGATATATTAAGACTTCAAGGTCGTGAAGCATTAGCTAGATATGTGATTGATGAGGTTCAGGATGTATATAGGCTCCAAGGCGTAAAAATCAATGACAAGCACATCGAAGTTATTGTTAGACAGATGCTCAGAAGAGTAAAAATAACAGATGCTGGCGATACAGGATTCATTCCAGGTGAGCAGCTTGAAAGAGCCGTCGTTCTCAATAAGAATGATGAAGTATTAGCTCAGGATAAAAAACCAGCTGAATACGAGTATGTTCTGTTGGGTATTACAAAAGCATCTTTAGCTACCGATTCATTTATCTCAGCTGCATCCTTCCAAGAAACTACTCGTGTGTTAACTGAGGCGGCAATTTTAGGTAAACGCGATGAGCTTCGTGGTTTAAAAGAAAATGTGATTGTTGGACGTTTAATTCCTGCTGGTTCTGGGCTAGCGTACCATAAAGCTAGAAAAGAAAATGCGGATGTAATGAACCCCGATACTCATGTTGTCGAGCAAGAGCAAAGCCCTGAGTTAAAAGAGGCAGAAGCGCTTTTTGCTACAGAAACTCAAGTGGTGGAGGAGATAGCAACTGAAAGTCCAGATGTACAATCTCCAAACGTGGATGAAGCGACTGAATAATAAAAACAGTTGACAATCTGTGGGAAGAACAATAAAATCTTGTGCTTTTTCAGTAATGTAAAAAGTACAAGATTGATTTATTAATTAAGACAATTTAAGGAATTTTATGCCAACCATTAACCAATTAATTCGTAAGCCAAGAAAGCGAATCGTTGAGAAAAGTAAGGTACCTGCGCTCGAAGCTTCACCTCAAAAAAGAGGTGTTTGTACTCGCGTTTATACCACAACTCCGAAAAAGCCGAACTCAGCTTTGAGAAAGGTAGCTAAAGTTAGATTAACTACTGGCTATGAAGTAATTAGTTACATTGGTGGAGAAGGACACAACCTTCAGGAACATTCTGTTGTTTTAATTCGCGGTGGTCGAGTAAAAGACTTACCAGGTGTTCGTTATCATACGGTTCGTGGAAGCCTAGATACTGCTGGTGTAAACGATAGAAAACAATCAAGATCCAAATACGGTGCTAAGCGCCCTAAAGAAGCTTAATTTTAAAAGGTTAAAACTATGCCAAGAAGAAGAGAAGTACCGAAAAGAGAAATACTACCAGACCCAAAGTTTAGAAGCCAAGAGGTTTCAAAGTTTGTGAATGTATTAATGACCAGTGGTAAAAAAGCTGTTGCTGAAAGAATTATTTATAATGCATTTGACCAGGTTCAAGGGAAAAGTGGTAAAGATCCAATTGAGGTTTTCTCTGCTGCTTTAGATAATCTTAAACCATTAGTTGAAGTAAAGAGTAGAAGGGTTGGCGGTGCAAACTATCAAGTACCAGTCGAAGTGCGACCTTCTCGCCGACAAGCATTAGCTATGAGATGGCTCCGTGACGCCGCTCGTGGTCGAAATGAAAAGTCTATGGATATTCGACTAGCTAATGAAATAATGGATGCTTCTGAAAATAAAGGTAATGCGATGAAAAAAAGAGAAGAAGTTCATCGTATGGCAGAGGCAAACAAAGCTTTTTCACATTTCCGTTTTTAATATTTAGAGGATAAATTAAGTGGCTCGTAAAACCCCAATTGAAAGATACAGAAATATCGGCATCAGTGCACACATCGATGCTGGGAAAACCACAACAACTGAGCGTATCCTTTATTACACTGGCGTGAGTCATAAAATCGGTGAGGTTCATGATGGTGCGGCAACAATGGACTGGATGGAACAAGAACAAGAGCGTGGCATCACCATTACATCTGCAGCTACTACATGTTTTTGGTCAGGTATGGCAAAACAATTTAATGAACACCGTATCAATATCATTGATACGCCTGGCCACGTAGATTTTACCATTGAAGTAGAGCGATCAATGCGTGTCCTAGACGGAGCATGCATGGTGTATTGTGCGGTTGGAGGAGTCCAGCCACAATCAGAAACAGTATGGAGACAAGCAAATAAATATAATGTACCACGCTTAGCATTCGTAAATAAAATGGATCGAATGGGAGCTGATTTTTTTAAGGTACATGATCAAATGCGAGCTCGTTTAAAAGCTAATCCTATTCCTCTTCAAGTACCTATCGGTGCAGCAGAAACTTTTCAAGGTGTTGTTGATTTAATTAAAATGCAAGCCATCTATTGGGACGAAGCCTCAATGGGGATGACATTTGATTATCGGGATATTCCGGCTGATCTTGTTGATACCTGTAATGAATGGAGAAGTAAGCTTGTAGAAACCGCAGCAGAAGCCAATGAAGAAATAATGAATAAATATCTGGAAACTGGAGATTTGTCAGAAAAAGACATTCTTGAAGGTTTAAGAATTAGAACAATTGCAAATGAAATTGTTCCAATGTTATTAGGTTCTGCTTTTAAAAATAAAGGCGTTCAAGCAATGCTTGATAAAGTCGTTGAATTAATGCCTTCACCAATTGATGTTCCAGCAATTAAGGGCACTGACACTTCCGGTGAAAAAGAAATGTCACGTAAGCCAAGCGATGAAGAGCCATTTTCCGCATTAGCATTTAAAATCATGACAGACCCTTTTGTAGGCTCGTTAACATTCTTTAGAGTTTATTCCGGTGTGATTAATGCTGGGGACTCTGTACAAAATGCGGTAAAAGGTAAAAAAGAACGACTTGGACGAATACTGCAGATGCACGCTAACTCGAGAGAAGAGATTAAAGAAGTTCGAGCCGGCGATATTGCCGCTGCTGTTGGTCTTAAAGATGTAACTACTGGCGATACACTTTGTGCTATCGGGAAAGAAGAGATTGTTCTTGAGAGAATGATATTCCCGGAGCCAGTAATTCATGTTGCTGTTGAACCTAAAACAAAAGCCGACCAAGAAAAAATGGGTATTGCTCTAAATCGGTTAGCACAAGAAGATCCATCTTTCCGAGTTAAAACAGATCCAGAAACAAACCAAACAATTATTTCTGGAATGGGTGAACTCCACCTTGAAATTTTAGTTGATCGTATGAAACGAGAATTTAATGTTGAGGCCAATATTGGTTCTCCTCAGGTTGCGTACCGTGAGGCAATTAAAAAGTCTGTTGAAGCAGAAGGTAAATTTGTCAAACAGTCAGGTGGTAAAGGACAGTATGGCCATGTGTGGTTAAAAGTTGAACCAAATGATCAGGGCAAAGGTTATGAATTTATCGATGCGATTAAAGGTGGAACAGTTCCACGTGAATTTATCCCTGCCGTTGATAAAGGATTACAAGAAACTATTGTAGCTGGAGTCTTAGCGGGTTATCCAATTGAAGATGTGAAGGTTACGCTTTTTGATGGTTCGTACCATGATGTTGATTCGAATGAAAATGCATTTAAAATGGCTGCGTCTTTTGCATTTAAAGACGCTTGCCGCAAAGCAGATCCAGTTCTTCTTGAGCCAATGATGGCAGTTGAAGTTGAAACCCCTGAAGATTATATGGGTGATGTAATGGGGGATCTTTCATCACGCCGCGGTATTGTTCAAGGGATGGATGATAATGCGTCGGGTAAAGTTATAACTGTTGAAGTGCCACTATCAGAAATGTTCGGTTATTCAACAACATTAAGATCATTGAGTCAGGGTAGGGCAACGTATTCAATGGAATTTAAACATTACGCTGAGGCCCCTAGAAATATTGCCGAAGCAATCATGAACAAAGAGTAATTTTTTAAGGAATATATTATGGCTAAAGGTAAATTTGAGCGTACCAAACCCCATGTAAACGTCGGCACTATTGGCCACGTGGATCATGGTAAAACAACATTAACAGCAGCAATCACCA
>Ga0222714_10003707_pt1 | contig 15355 bp, 12 predicted proteins | sample C33_3DmetaG_FD_165048 | JGI IMG/M metagenome (GOLD analysis project Ga0222714, IMG submission 165048) | Estuarine water microbial communities from San Francisco Bay, California, United States - C33_3D | ecosystem: Environmental > Aquatic > Marine > Unclassified | place: USA: California... | reverse complement strand
GGCCGCCATGCAGGTTTTGTGGGGTGATTTCTAGGCGTACGCTTTTCCTGACCCGGGTTCTCGCATACCATCAATGCACGATTTCAGACCAAGGAGCAAGACCATTTCCAAAGGGGACGCAGCTTCCGGCGGCGCGCAGGATACGCCCAAGGCGAGGGCAGCAACGCGCCAGCGGCTGTCTGCGCAGGACCGCTTCATCGACTGGTTCCAGTCGGTGGCGCCGTACATACACGCGTTCCGCGGCAAGGTGTTCGTGATCGCCTTTGGCGGGGAGGTGGTGGCTGACGGGCGGTTTTTCCACCTGACGCATGACCTCAACCTGTTGGCAGCGCTGGGCGTCAGGCTCGTCCTGGTCCACGGCTCGCGCCCGCAGATCGAATCCAAGCTCAAGGCGCAGAAAATCCGCAGCCGGTTTTCCGAACAGCTGCGCATCACCGATGCTGCCGCCCTCGAAGCGGCGATGGAAGTGGCCGGCAAGCTGCGCGTTCAGATCGAGGCGCTGCTGTCCATGGGCCTGCCCAATTCACCGATGGCGGGCGCGCACATCCGCGTGGCCAGCGGCAATTTCGTCACGGCACGCCCGATCGGTGTGGTCGACGGCGTCGATCTGATGCATACCGGCGAGGTGCGGAAAATCGACGCATTGGCGATCGAGCGGCGGTTGCGGGATGAAGAACTGGTGGTTCTTTCCCCGCTGGGTTATTCGCCCACCGGTGAGGTCTTCAACCTGGCGCTGGGTGATGTTGCGGCGGCGACGGCCGTCGCGCTGAAGGCCGACAAGCTGATTTTCCTGATGGACTCGCCCGGGATCACCGGACGGCGCGGCGAGCTGATGCGTGAATTGACCGTGCGCGAGGCGCGCAGCATGCTTAACCGCGGGCGCATCGAGGCCGAGGAGATACGGTCGTATTTGCCTGCCGCGGTGCGTGCCTGCGAACAGGGCGTGGGCCGGTCTCACCTGATTTCCGGACACCTCGATGACAGCCTGCTGCTGGAACTGTTCACCCACAAGGGCGTGGGCACACTGGTAACCCCCGATCCTCTGGAAACCCTGCGCCACGCCAAAATCGAGGATATCGGCGGCGTATTGAAGCTGCTCGAACCGCTGGAGGCGGAAGGCATACTGGTCAAGCGCAACCGCGACCTGCTTGAAATGGAAATCGACCGCTTCTGGGTGCTGGAACATGACCGGATGATCATCGGCTGCGCGGCACTGTATCCGTTTTCAGACGAACGCTCCGGCGAACTTGCCGGCCTTGCCGTGCACCCTGAATTCCGCGGGCGCGGGGCGGGTGAACGCCTGCTGGAGGCGGTGGAAAAGCGGGCCCGGGGGCTGCGCCTGAAGCAGCTGTTCGTGCTGACCACCCGCGCCGAACACTGGTTCGTCGAGCGCGGCTTCATTGAAACGGACGTGGGCGCGCTGCCACAGAAAAAGAAGGAGCTTTACAACTACCAGCGGCGATCCGTGGTGCTGATCAAGCGGCTGTAACCGTCCGACTGTAACAATTCCTTAACATTGAAGATTTATTGTGGAGAGATTGCATGCCGCGCACCGTATTCTGTGTAAAGCTCAAGCGCGAAGCCGAAGGGCTTGATTTTCCGCCGTATCCCGGCGCACTGGGAAAGCGGGTGTTCGACAACGTGTCGAAAGAGGCTTGGAAGCAGTGGCTCGAGCAGCAAAAAATGCTGGTCAACGAAAACCGCCTCAATCTCGCGGACAAGAAAGCCCGTGATTACCTCTCACAGCAGATGGAACGCCATTTCTTCGGCGCCGGCGCAGACACTGCGGCCGGTTACGTTCCGCCCCCTGCAAACTGATTTTCGCGTGCGGCGGTACGGCGCATGAACGCCGCCGTTCGCAAACCCCGGCGCATGCCCGGCAAGACCGGCTTTGCGCCCGAGTACTACCTCAACCGGGAACTGGGCCTGCTGTCGTTCAACCGCAGGGTGCTGGCGCAGGCGGAGAACCGGGCGCATCCCCTGCTGGAGCGCCTGCGCTTCCTGTGCATCGTCAGCAGCAATCTGGACGAGTTTTTCGAAGTGCGGGTGGCCGGCCTGCATGCCGAAATTGACGCCGGGCTGCCACCGATCAACCCGGACCAGCTGCGCGCGGACCAGGTCTACGTGCAGGTGGCGCGGGAGGCGCATGAGCTAGTCGCTCGCCAGTATCAGCTGCTGAACGAGGAGATCCTGCCCGGGCTTGAGCGCGAGGGCATCCGCTTCCTGCGCCGCAGCGAGTTCACCCCGGCGCAAACCGAGTGGATCCGCAGCTACTTCATGCGCGAAGTGATGCCGGTGCTGACGCCGATCGGGCTCGATCCGGCCCATCCTTTTCCCCGGGTGCTGAACAAGAGTCTGAATTTCGCGGTCGAGCTCGAGGGCAAGGACGCCTTCGGACGCAATTCGGGGATTGCCATCGTGCAGGCGCCGCGCGTGCTGCCGCGGGTGATCCGCCTGCCGCAGGAGGTCGCGGGAGCGGAATACGATTTTGTTTTCCTGTCTTCGGTGCTGCATGAACATGTCGGCGAACTGTTCAGCGGCATGAAGGTGCTGGGCTGCTACCAGTTCCGCCTCACCCGCAACAGCGACCTGTTTGTCGACGAGGAGGAGGTCAAGGACCTGCGCACGGCCCTGCGCGGCGAACTGCCGCACCGTCATTTCGGCGACGAAGTCCGGCTCGAGGTCGCCGACAGCTGCTCGCAGCACATTTCCAATTTCCTGCTGATGCAGTTCAAGCTCGATGAAGCCGACCTCTACCGGGTCGACGGCCCGGTCAACCTCGCGCGCGTGATCAGCGTCCCGGACTGGGTGGACCGGCCGCAGCTGAAGTTCCCGCAGTTCCGGCAGGGCCTGCCGCCGGTGCTGCACGAGGGCGGCGACATGTTCGAGATCATCCGTCGCGGCGACGTGCTGCTGCATCATCCTTACCAGTCGTTCCAGCCGGTGATCCTGTTTCTGCAGCAGGCTGCGCGCGACCCCGCCGTGGCCGCGATCAAAATGACGGTGTACCGCACCGGCGCCGAATCCGAGCTGATGGAGCTGCTGATCAGCGCGGCGCGCAGCGGCAAGGAAGTCACCGTCGTCCTCGAGCTGATGGCGCGGTTCGACGAGGAGGCCAACATCAACTGGGCGCAGCGCCTGGAGGAGATCGGCGCGCACGTGGTCTACGGCGTGGTCGGACACAAGACGCATGCCAAGATGCTGATGGTACTGCGGCGCGAGGGTGAAGGGTTGCGGCGCTACGTGCACCTGTCCACCGGAAACTATCACCCGCGCACCGCCCGCCTCTACACCGATTTCGGGCTGTTTACCTGCCACGAGGAAATCGGAAACGACGTTGCCGAGGTGTTCATGCAGCTGACCGGACTCGGTCGCGCGACACGGCTGAAACATCTGCGCCAGTCGCCGTTTACGCTGCACAGGGAGATGTTGCGCGCCATCGCGCAGGAAACGGCGCACGCCAAAGAAGGCCGCAAAAGCCAGATCATTGCCAAGATGAACGCATTGCTCGAGCCTGAGGTTATCAGCGCCCTCTACGAGGCTTCGCGCGCGGGCGTGCAGATCGACCTGATCGTGCGCGGCGTGTGCGCGCTGCGGCCGGGGGTGCCCGGCGTGTCGGAAAACATCCGCGTACGCTCGATCATCGGGCGGTTCTTGGAACATACCCGGGTGTTCTATTTTTACAACGACGGCGCCGAGGACGTGTACCTCTCGAGCGCGGACTGGATGGGACGCAATTTCTTCGGGCGCGTCGAAGTATGTTTTCCGGTGCTTGACGCAGCATTGCGCAAACGCGTGATTGTCGAGGGACTGCATCCCTATCTCGACGACAACGTGCAGGCCTGGATCATGGGCGAGGACGGGCAGTATGCCTGCAAGGTTCCGGGCCGCGCCAAGTTGTTCAGCGCCCAGGAACACCTGCTGGACAGCCTGGGGCACAAATCCGGCGCATGAGCGCCATGTCCACCGAAGTCGAACTCAAACTGCGGTTTCCGCCCGCGCGTTTGCGCGAATTGCTTGCCTCGCCGGCGCTGGCCACGCCGCGCGGCTCACGGACGCGAAACCTGGTAGCGACCTATTACGACACCCCAGCCTTGGACCTGTGGCGCCGCCGCACTACCTTGCGCATCCGCCGAGAAGGCGGACAGTGGGTGCAGACGGTGAAAGGCGAGGGCATGGTCCAGGCCGGGACACATCGTCGCCTCGAAATCGAGACGGTATTGAAAAGCGGCCGGCCGGATGTGTCGGTCCTGCCGCGTCATGCAGTGACCCGGTTCCTGCGCTCTCCTGCTGTGGCGGCGGCACTGATTCCGGTCATGCGCACCGACATTTCGCGCAAGCTGCTGCTGATCGAACCCGCGTCGGGCGTGCTGGTCGAGGCCGCAGTGGACAGCGGAACCATCCGTGCGGGGCGGCGGCGCGAGCGGGTGTGCGAACTCGAGCTGGAACTGAAAAGCGGGCCGGTTTCGGCGCTGTATGACATTGCGCGACAGATATCGGCGAGGGTGCCGCTGGCGCTGGAGCACCGTTCCAAGGCGGAGCGTGGCTACGAACTGTATGGCGCGGCGCTGAATGCGCCGCTGAAAGCGGCACCGGTAAGCCTTGCCGGGAACATGACCTCCGGCGCTGCGTTCCAGGCGATTGTCGCGGAGGCGCTGCACCAGGTCCATGCCAACGAACACGGTGTTGCCGTATCCGCGGATCCCGAATACCTGCACCAGATGCGTGTCGGCATCCGCCGCCTGCGTTCGGCGCTTGCATTGTTCGCTCCGTTGCTGGACGCTGCGGCGGATGCGCAATCCGCGATGTTGCGGGAACTGGGCGCACGACTGGGTCCGGCGCGCGACTGGGACGTGTTCATCGCGGAGACATTGCCGGCAGTCTGCGCCAGATGGCCGAATGACGAACTGCCGGCTGCATTCAGGCGTTCCTGTCTGGAGCATCAGGCGCGCGCCCGCGCAAAATCAAAAAAATCAATAAAAACAGATAGCTATGATAAATCCATGGTGGGGCTGGCGGTCTGGGTCTCGGATCAGTTCCAGGCACCCGGCCCGCCACGGCGCCCGCTGCGCGAATTCGCGGCCCGGGTCCTCGGTGAACGCCATGCGCGGGTGCTCAAGCGCGGACGGCATCTCGAGCGGCTGACTGCAGCGGAATTGCACCGGCTGCGCATCGCCGTCAAGCAGATGCGATATGCCGTCGAATTTTTTGCCGGCCTTTTCCCCGCGCGCCGCATGGCGGGCCTGCGTGCCCGGCTGTCGATGCTGCAGGATATACTGGGCCGCATGAATGATGCGAGCGTGGTGTCGAAACTGATGGCCGAGGTTACGGCGCAGTCGAAGAACCGCACGGTGGCGGTTGCAGCGGGACGGATTGCGGGCTGGTACGCGGCGCTTGCCGATCAGCATCGCGAGGCGCTGAAACCGGCGTGGCGGCGGTTATGCGCGCAACGCGCGACCTGGCGCACCTGAAACAAGCCGAAGGCCGTTCGATATAACGATCATGGAACTCATACTGTGGCGTCATGCGGACGCTGAAAACAGGCTGCCGGACGATGCACGGAAGCTGACCGAAAAAGGTCGCAAGCAGGCGAAAAAAATGGCGGCCTGGCTGGTTGCACGCCTTCCTGCCGGATATCGCGTGTTGTCCAGCCCCGCGCAGCGGGCCCGGGAAACCGCCGCTGCGCTGGGTGACGCGGTGGTGATCGAGCCGGCATTGTCGACTTCGGCGACGCCGCAGTCGGTGCTGCGTGCCGCAGGCTGGCCGCGCGGCGAAGGCGCTGTCGTCATCGTCGGCCACCAGCCAACGCTGGGTGCTGCGGCAGCGCTGGCATTGACCGGAACGGCTGCGGCCTGGAGCCTGAAAAAGGGCGCGATCTGGTGGATTGCCACGGAGGCGGACAGCGATGTCGTCCAGGTGCGGGCGGTCATGACGCCGGGACTGCTTTAAGGATATCCGTATGTTCGAATCCGCCAGCCTTTCACACCGCATCGACAAGGCAGTATACCGGCGCGAAGAGCCGAAACTGCGCGAGGCGTTGCTCAACGCCCAGTACGATCTGAAGCAGAACGGAAAATTTGCGGTGCTGATCCTGATTGCCGGCGTCGAAGGCGCCGGCAAGGGGGAGACGGTCAATCTGCTCAATGAATGGATGGATCCGCGCCATATCGAAGTCAGCGGTTTTGCCGATCCCTCCGACGAGGAGAACGAGCGGCCGCGGGTATGGCGGTATTGGCGCGCGTTGCCGCCCAGGGGCAAGATCGGCATCTTCTTCGGCGCCTGGCACACCCAGCCCATCATGGATCGTGTCGGCGGGCGGATCAGCGCAGGCAGGTTTGACCAGCACATCAGCGAGATACTCAGGCTTGAACGCATGCTGGTCGACGAGGGCGTGCTGTTGCTGAAGTTCTGGTTTCACCTGTCCAAGGCGCAGCAGAAAAAACGCCTGCGCGAACTGGAGCGCGATCCGGAAACCAGCTGGCGGGTGACGCGCAACGACTGGAAGCTGTACAAACGTTACGACGAGTTCGCCGAAATCTGCGAACCGTTCGTCCGCCGCACCAGCACCGGCGAGGCGCCGTGGCTGGTGGTGGCGGGGGCCGATCCGCGTTACCGCAGCCTGACGGTCGGCCGCACGCTGCTGGCCGCCCTGCGGGAGCGTATCGATGAAAAACCGCCGGCGCGGCTGCCGGATCGCAACCCGCCGCTGCTGCCGCCGATAGATCGGCTCAACGTGATCCGTGCGCTGCAGCTGGACCATGCGCTGTCCAAAAAACAATACGAGAAACAGATGGCGGAATGGCAGGGGCGCCTCAACCGGCTGTTCCGCGATGCGCGGATGCGCGGCATGTCGGTGGTGGCGGTGTTCGAAGGCAATGATGCCGCCGGCAAGGGCGGGGCGATCCGCCGGGTAACCCGGGCGCTGGACGCCCGCCGCTACCAGACCATATCGATTGCGGCCCCGACTGAAGAAGAGCTTGCCCAACCTTACCTGTGGCGGTTCTGGCGGCACATGCCGCGCCGCGGCAGGCTCGCCATATTCGACCGCTCGTGGTACGGGCGCGTGCTGGTCGAACGTGTCGAAGGTTATTGCGACGAGCGCGACTGGATGCGCGCCTATTCGGAAATCAATGATTTCGAACAGCAGATGGCGCAGCACCGCATCCTGGTGGTCAAGTTCTGGCTGGCCATCAGCAAGGACGAGCAGCACCGCCGGTTCAAGGCACGCGAACAGGTTTCATTCAAGCGCTTCAAGATCACTGCCGAGGACTGGCGCAACAGGAAAAAGTGGGACGAGTACGAAACGGCAGTCTGCGACATGGTGGACCGTACCTCGACCACCAGTGCGCCGTGGACGCTGGTGGAGGCCGACAATAAATATTACGCCCGCGTGAAAGTGCTGCGCACGCTGGCTGAAGCGGTCGAGGCTGAGCTGGGCCGGATCGGCAAGCCGCGCAAGCGCCGCTAGTCGGCCAGCGCGGGCTCCGGGGCGAGTGCGAGATCGTTCAATCCGGGTATCTTGAGTTCCTGCCCGATGCGCGCCCATTCCGCCACTTCGTCGCGCAGCGCGGTTGCCGTCAACGGATTGGCTTCCAGCCAGTCCGCATCAAAACCGATCCTGATGCGGTTGGTCTGCAGTTTGACGTCCAGTGAAGGCAGCCGGATGTCGCGCCGGGCGCGGCACAGCAGTACGGCCAGCCGCAGCGCAAGCACCATGGCCTGGTCGTCCTTTTCGGGGAGCGACTCCAGCGATTTTTTCAGCGACCGGCGGTGGCTCAGCACCAGCGCGGCCAGGCGTTCCTGCTCCTCGCGCGAGAACCCCGGCATGTCGGCATTGCTGATGATGTATGCGGAGTGCTTGTGATAACCGCTGTAAGCCACCGGTATGCCGATTTCATGCAGTTTCGCAGCCCACGCCAGCAGGCGCGGCGCGTCCTCGTCGGGCGTTGCCGCTTCCCCCGAGAACCTGTCGTAGAGGGCAACGGCGCAGGCACCGACACGCCGCGCCTGCTGGGCATCGGCGTGGTAGCGTTGCATGAACTGCGCTACGGTGACGTCGCGCATGTCGTGATGATGAAAGCGCCCGAGCATGTCGTAAAGTATGCCCTGGCGCATGGCGCCGCTCGCCGGGGTCATGCTGTCGATGTTCAGCTCATCGAGGGCGGCGTACAGTATGGCAACGCCGCCCGCCAGCACCGGCCGCCTGTCCGGACGCAATCCCGGCAATTCCACGCGGCCGATGTCGCCGGCCTTGATCAGGTGGCTGCGCAGGCGGTCCAGCCCTGCCAGGGTGACCGGTCCGTCGGTGTATCCGGACAGCTGCAGGATTTCGGCCAGCGCGCGGATGGTTCCGGACGATCCCACCGCGTGTTGCCAGTTGCCGCGCGTATAGCTGCCGACGATGGGTTCGAGTTCGGCGCGCGCAGCGAGTTCGGCTTCCTTGAACGCCCCCCTGGTGATGCGGCCATCGCGGAAATAGCGCAGGCTGTACGACACGCAGCCCATGAACAGGCTTTCCAGCTTCAGCGGTTTGTAGCCGGCTCCGATGATGCATTCGGTGGAGCCGCCTCCGATGTCGACGACCAGGCGTTTTTCCCGTGAAGCCGGCAGGCTGTGTGACACGCCGAGGTAGATCAGGCGCGCTTCCTCGCGCCCGGCAACGACCTCGATCGGAAATCCCAGTGCGGCGCGCGCCTTCCGCAGGAACGGCTTGGCGTTTTTGGCGACGCGCAGCGTGTTGGTACCCACGGCGCGCACCGCGTGCCGGTCGAGGCCGCGCAGGCGTTCGCCGAAACGCGCCAGGCAAGACAGTGCGCGTTCCTGCGAGTCTTCGTCGAGTTTTTTGTCCTTGCCCAGGCCGGCTCCCAGGCGCACCGGCTCGCGGAGGGAATCCAGGGGGTAGAACTGGTCCCCCGCCACCCGGGCAATCTGGCAGTGAAAGGAGTTGGAGCCGAGATCGACTGCGGCGATGGTGGCGTGTTCGGCCATCTCAGCGGGCTCCGTCCGTGCAACCGGCATCGCGTCGTGTCATCGCAAACTGGCTCCCATACCGTGAGCCAGTGTACCACGCGAACGTTTCAGCAATGCAGCAACGTCACCCCAGCGCTTCGCGCTCGATGGCTTCGACCCCGGTGTGGCGGACATCCTTGCCCTTGACCAGGTAGACCACGTATTCGGACATGTTCTTGGCATGGTCGCCGATGCGTTCGATCGCCTTGGCGATGAACAGGATCTCGATGGCATGCGAGATCGTGCGCGGGTCTTCCATCATGAAGGTGATCAGGTGGCGCAGGATGCCGGTGAATTCCTTGTCGACCTGCTCGTCCTGGCGCACCACCTTGGCTGCAACCGTGAGGTCGAGGCGGGCAAAGGAGTCGAGGGCGTTGCGCAGCATGCCGATGGCGATTTCGCCGACATGCTGGACTTCCGAAGTGCGCGGCACGGTAGGCCGGTCGCTTTCGTAAATGGCTTCGGTCATGCGCGCGATCTTGGCCGCCTCGTCGCCGATGCGCTCCATGTCGGTGATCGTCTTGACTACCGTCATGATCATGCGCAGATCCTTGGCGGCAGGCTGGCGGCGGGCGATCACCGTGCTGCATTCCTCGTCGATCGCGACTTCCAGCGCATTGACCCGGTGGTCGTCGATCATCACCTGCCTTGCGAGCGCGGCATTGCCGTGCGTCAGCGCTTCCAGCGCGCGGGTAATCTGCTGCTCGACGAGCCCGCCCATCTGCAGCACCCGGGAGCGGATGTCTTCCAGTTCGGTGTCGAATTGTCTGATCGTATGGTCTGGCATGGCGGGGTTCCCGGCCGTAAAAGGCGATTATTAGCAGTGTTTCATGACAGTTTTGTGGCGGCCGAGGGCCGGCGCAGCGTTTCCACGCCGTCCTTGCCGGCGAGCAGCAGTATGTCGGCGCTGCGGCGGGCGAACAGGCCGTTGGTGACCACGCCGGTAATCTGGTTGATCCGGGATTCCAGTTCGGGCGGGTCCAGGATGGTCAGGTTGTGCACGTCGAGGATCAGGTTGCCGTTGTCGGTCACGAAGTTGGCGCGCCATTCCGGCTGTCCGCCGAGCTTGACGATTTCACGAGCGACGTAGGAGCGCGCCATCGGGATGACTTCCACCGGCAGCGGGAAGCGGCCGAGCACGTCGACCAGTTTCGTGGAGTCGGCGATGCAGATGAATTTCCCGGCCACCGCGGCGACGATTTTTTCGCGGGTCAGCGCGCCGCCGCCGCCCTTGATCATCATCAGGTGGCGCGTCACCTCGTCGGCGCCGTCGACGTAAACCGGCAGGTCGCGGACGCTGTTGAGATCAAAGACCTCGATGCCGGCCGCCTTCAGGCGCTTCGCGCTGGCTTCCGAGCTGGACACCGCGCCATCGATGCGGCCGCGGATGCCGGCCAGTTCGTCGATGAAGAAATTGACCGTCGAACCGGTACCGACGCCGACGATGCTGCCGCCGGGCACGAGGGCAACCGCGGCTTTCGCCGCCGCCAGCTTGAGGGCGTCCTGACTCATTGTGGGGTTTCGCGTTGCATGTGCGGACCAATATACACGATTCGCTTTGCACCCGGCATCCATCGCCGGGGGGGCGCATTCCTGATAACCTTTCGCAACCGGAAACAGGCCCGAAGCCGCTTGCAACAATATGAAACCCCGATGAAAAAAACGGACTACCTCGAACGTATACTCTGCGCCCGCGTCTACGACGTTGCCGTCGAGACGCCGCTGGAGGCGGCGCCGAACCTGTCGCGGCGCATGCACAACCGCCTGCTGCTGAAGCGGGAGGACATGCAGCCGGTGTTTTCGTTCAAGCTGCGCGGCGCCTACAACAAGATGGTGAATCTCGGGCCGGAAGCGCTGCGCCGCGGCGTCATCGCGGCATCCGCGGGTAACCATGCGCAGGGGGTGGCACTGGCGGCCCAGCACTTGGGCTGCAAGGCGACCATAGTCATGCCGGTGACGACGCCGGAGATCAAGGTGGACGCGGTGCGTGTGCGCGGCGCACACGTGGTGCTGCACGGCGACTCCTATGACGAGGCCGCGGCTCATGCACGCAAACTGGAGCGGCGCGGCCGCCTGACCTACGTGCATCCCTACGACGACCCGGACGTGATCGCCGGGCAGGGCACCATCGCGATGGAAATCCTGCGCCAGCATCCCGGGCCCATCAACGCGATTTTCGTCGCGGTCGGCGGCGGCGGCCTGATCGCCGGGATCGCGGCTTACGTGAAGCGGCTGCGCCCGGAAATCAGGATCATCGGCGTTGAGCCCGTCGACGCCGACGCCATGTACCAGTCGCTGAAAGCTGGGCGCCGCGTCAAGCTGGCGCAGGTCGGGCTGTTTGCCGACGGCGTCGCGGTCAAGCAGGTCGGCAGGGAAACCTTCCGGCTGTGTCGTACGCTGGTTGACGAAATCATCCGCGTCGACACCGACGCCATGTGCGCGGCGATCAAGGACGTGTTCGAGGACACGCGGGCGATCCTCGAGCCCGCCGGCGCGCTGGCAATCGCCGGCGCCAAGGTTTACGCCGAACGCAAACGGCTGCGCGATGCGACGTTCGTGGCGGTGGCATGTGGCGCCAACATGAACTTTGACCGCCTGCGCTTTGTCGCAGAAGAAGCGGAACTGGGTGAACACCGCGAGGCAATCCTGGCGGTGACGATCCCGGAAAAACCCGGGAGCTTCAAGGCTTTTTGCGAACAGCTGGGGCCGCGCAACGTGACGGAATTCAACTATCGGTATGACGATGCCAGGCTGGCCCGCGTGTTTGTCGGCGTCCAGGTGCGCAACCGCAAGGAAACTGCGCAGCTGGTGCGCGCATTGCGGCGTCGCGGACTGCAGACGCTGGATCTCAGCGACAATGAACTGGCGAAACTGCACGTGCGGCACATGGTCGGCGGGCATGCGCCGGGGGCAAAAAATGAAATCCTCTACCGTTTCGAGTTTCCCGAGCGGCCGGGGGCGCTGATGCGGTTTCTGACCAGCATGAGCCGGGGCTGGAATATCAGTCTTTTTCACTATCGCAATCACGGCGCTGACTACGGCCGGGTACTGGTCGGCATGGAAGTGCCGCCCGCAGACCAGGCCAGGTTCCGGGCGTTTCTGGCGAAAGTCGGTTATCCCTGGTGTGATGAAACGCGCAATCCGGCCTACCGCTTGTTTTTGGCATAATATTGTTTATAATCAAAAGGTTATGTTAGTGAGTCGGATCGCGACGGATGGCATCGGCCCCGGCCGCTGCAAGGAGATGGTCTAAGCCCATGCGCACCGGTTCTGCATGGTTGGCGCTGGTGTGGATCGCCATCGCCGGTGTCGCGCAGGCCGCTGGCCTCGATGAAGCGTTCCTCGCGGCGCGTGATGCTGCGCGCGCCGGCGACGGCAAAAAGCTGGAACAGATTGCACCGCGTTTCAGCGGCCACCTGCTTGAACCCTATGTGCAGTACTGGCGTTTGTCGGTTCGCCTGGGGGCACGCGAACCCGAAGAGATCCGCCCCTTTCTCGGCGCCAACCGCGACACGCCGCTGTCCGATTACCTGCGCCGGGACTGGCTGAAGCAGCTGGGCAAGACCGGGCAGTGGGAACTCTACGGCGCGGAACAGCCCGCGCTGGTCAACGAAGACCTGGAACTGACCTGTTACACCCTGCAGTTCCGCGTGCGCACCGATACGCTGGCGCTGCGCGAAGCGCGCCCGCTGTGGTTCGTCGCCCGCAGCCTGCCCGACAGCTGCAATCCGCTGTTCAAAGCGCTGGTGGAATCGCGGCAACTGGATGCCGATGACATCTGGACCCGCGTGCGCCTGGCACTTGAGGTGGGACAGGTGACGCTGGCCAACCGGGTTGCCTCCCATTTGCCCAAGGGCCAGGCTCCGGATGCGCGTGTTTTGTCCGGCATTTACGGCAATCCGGCGGGGTATCTCGGCAGGGGCGTGGGCAATCTCAAATCGCGCGCGGCACGTGAAACCGCCATGTTCGCAGTGTACCGGCTGGCGCGTACTTCGCCGCAGCAGGCGGCCGCATACTGGGTCAAGCTGGCGCCGCGGTTTTCCGATGACGAGCAGGCCTACGTCTGGGGCATGCTGGGATATTTCGCCGCGCTGCGCCACGACCCGAACGCCCTCGACTGGTTTGCGCGCGCTGCTGGCATGAGCGACCAGCAGCTGGCGTGGAAAGCGCGCGCCGCCCTGCGCGCGCAGAGCTGGAGCGACGTGCTGGAGGCCGTCAATGCGATGACTCCGAAAGAGGCGGAACGTCCGGCCTGGCGTTACTGGAAGGCGCGTGCGCTGAAAGTGAGCGGACGCGAAAACGAAGCGGTCGCCCTGCTCAAACCGCTGTCGGCGGATTACGGTTTTTACGGCCAGCTCGCACTCGAGGAACTCGGCGGTGCGGTGCGTGCACCGGACGTCGCCTACCGGGCGGGGGAGGAGGAAATCCGCGCTATCGCGGAGCGCCCCGGCATCCGCCGCGCACTGGAGTTGTTTCGTCTGGATGCCCGCCTGGAGGGCGTGCGTGAATGGCTGTGGGCGATCCGCGGGTTCGACGACCGGCAATTGCTGGCTGCAGCGGAAATCGCCCGCCGCAATTCGGTCTGGGACCGTGCCATCAACACCGCGGATCGCACGGTCTTCGAACATGATTTCGGGCTGCGCTACCTGGCGCCGTACCGCGACCAGCTGAAATCGGCGGCGAACCAGCTCGATCTCGACGAGGCCTGGGTCAATGGCCTGATTCGCCAGGAAAGCCGCTTCATCGTGCGCGCCCGGTCCAGCGCCGGCGCCAGCGGCCTGATGCAGCTGATGCCGGCCACCGCACGCTGGGTCGCCGGCAAAATCGGCTTGCGCAACTGGCACTGGTCGAAAGTGACCGAAGTCGATACCAACATCAGCCTCGGCACCTATTACCTGCGCCACGTGCTCGACACGCTCGACGGCAGCCCGGTGCTGGCTTCCGCCGCCTACAACGCCGGCCCGGGCCGCGCCCGCGGCTGGCGTGCCGATGACGGCATGGAAGCGGCGATCTACGCTGAAAGCATACCGTTCAGCGAGACCCGCAACTACGTGAAGCAGGTGATGGCGAATTCCAGTTATTACGCGCACAACTTCAGCCGCCAGCTGCAGTCGCTGAAGGCGCGCATCGGCGTCATCGAACCGCGCCTCCGCGACCGCGAGAAATCGCTGGGCGATACCCCGTGATGCCGTAACTCCCGGCGTCTGTGGCCCGGGGTAGAATCAAAGGATGCAACTCACTGAAATCTGCGTGATCGGCGGTTCCGGCTTTGTCGGCCGCCACCTGTGCCAGCAACTCGCCGGACGCGGCTACCGCCTGCGCGTGCCGACCCGCAACCGCGAACACGCCAAGGCATTGATCCTGTTGCCCACGATCGACGTGATGGTCGCGGATGTGCACGATCCCGCAGCACTTGCCGCAGCCATCCGCGGCTGCGATGCGGTGATCAACCTGGTCGGCGTGCTCCACGACGGCCGCGGTACGCGCGGCTTCGGCGCCGCCCATGTCGAACTGGCGCGCCAGGTGGTCAAGGCCTGCCGCGACACCGGGGTGCGGCGCCTGCTGCACATGAGCGCGCTGGGAGCGGCGTCCGATGCCCCCAGCAACTACCTGCGCAGCAAGGGAGAGGCGGAACGCCTGGCGCTGGATTCGGGACTCGACGTGACGGTATTCCGGCCGTCGGTGATTTTCGGCCCGGAGGACAACTTTCTGAACCTGTTTGCCGGGCTGCTGCGGATGTTCCCGGTGTTGCCGCTGGCCGGGCACAGGGCACGGTTCCAGCCGGTCTACGTCGGCGACGTGGCAGCCGCTTTCCTTAGGGCGCTCACCGACCGCGCAACCTTCGGTGGTCGCTACGATCTGTGCGGGCCGAAACGTTACAGCTTGCGCGAACTCGTAACCTGGGTCGGTGCAGCCACGGGTTGCCGGCGACCGGTCATCGGACTCGGCCGCACCTTGTCATTGCTGCAGGCTGCAACAATGGAATTGTTGCCGGTCAAACTGATGACCCGCGACAACCTGCGTTCGATGCGGGTCGACAGCGTCTGCGACTGCGCCTTTCCGTTCGGCATCAAGCCGCAGGCGCTGGAGGCCGTGGCGCCGGACTGGCTGGCGCAACGTGTGCCGCGCGCCCGCTATCAACGTTTCCGCAATGCCGCGGGGCGCTGAGTTGCGGCAATCCTGAGCGGACTGCTGCTGTCCTGACCATGAAAACCTATGTTGTCGGCGGCGCCGTGCGCGACGAGATGCTGGGGCTGCCGGTCAAGGACCGCGATCACGTGGTGGTCGGAGCGACGCCGGAGGAGATGGTCCGGCTCGGCTATCGCCCGGTCGGGCGTGATTTTCC
>Ga0222714_10003706_pt1 | contig 15357 bp, 16 predicted proteins | sample C33_3DmetaG_FD_165048 | JGI IMG/M metagenome (GOLD analysis project Ga0222714, IMG submission 165048) | Estuarine water microbial communities from San Francisco Bay, California, United States - C33_3D | ecosystem: Environmental > Aquatic > Marine > Unclassified | place: USA: California... | reverse complement strand
ATTCTTTTTCTATTATTAATCTTTCCGACAAAAACTTGAACGAATCTATAATTCCCTGATCTATTAAATTTAATCTAAAATCTTTTGTATTGGCAAATTTTTTCTTCAATATAATACCATCAACGGTGTAAACATCGCCATAAGCTCTGTTAGTAATTGATAAAAATATTATAAAAAAAATAACTTTTTTAATAATTTTACTATATTGTCTAAAATTAAAATAATAATTCATATTTAATAATGCAAAAAAAAAAATTTACCTACAAACAAAGTGGTGTTGACATTAATACCACAAATAATCTTGTAAAATATATTTCCAATTTATCCAACAAAACTATAATCAAAGGAAGTAAAGTAAAATCCTTTAAAAATATTGGTGGTTTTGGTTCATTATTCGATCTTTCTCAGTACAAAATTAAAAACCCTGTGCTTGTATCCTCCACAGATGGTGTGGGTACTAAGCTTGAACTAGCTAATGAAATGAGAAAATTCGATACAATTGGTATCGATCTTGTTGCCATGTGCGTTAATGATCTTATTGTTCAAGGTGCAAAGCCTTTGTTCTTTTTAGATTATATTGCAGTTGGTAAAGTCATTCCCAAAAAGTATAAGGAAATTTTAAAAGGAATTGCAAAAGGTTGTGAAACTGCAAAATGCTATCTAGCAGGAGGAGAAACTGCGGAGATGCCGGGAGTATATGAAAAACAAGGATTTGATCTGGCCGGTTTTTCAGTGGGGGTAGTTGATAAAAAAAAAATTTTAAGTGGCGATAAAATTAAAAAAAATGATTTAATTCTGGCTGTTCCATCATCAGGAATACACTCAAACGGTTTTTCTTTAGTACGAAAAATTTTAAAAGAAAAAAGGATAAAATATAACAATCGAAATAAAAAACTTTATCAAACATTAATTGTCCCTACAAAAATTTATGTAAAAGAAATTAATAAACTAATAAACAAGAATCTGATTAATGGAGCTTGTAACATTACGGGAGGAGGGTTAATTGAAAACATTCCCCGTGTTTTATCTAATAATATAACCGCTAGAATTGACTTAAATAAAATTAAAGTAAAAAAAATTTTTTCTTGGATACATCATAACGGAGTTGAAGAAAAAGAAATGCTACGAACATTTAACTGCGGTGTAGGATTTGTTTTGTTTGTTAAAAAAAATAACTTAAAAAAAGTAGTTAAAATTTTTCCCTCTTCATTTAAACCTTATGTGGTTGGTGAAGTTATAAAAAAATCTTCTTCAAAAATTAAATTTGAGGGTAAGGTTAATTTTTAAAATAATCTAATTATTTTTTAATTAAAAATAATTATTATGATTTAATAATCAGATATATTGTAATACTCTTTAAAACTTCCTAATCTTTCGAAAAGAATAGCTCTATCTCCCTTTTTGCACTTTCTAAAGAGTCTGATCCATGAACTGAATTTTTATCTATTGATATTGCAAACATTTTTCTAATTGTTCCTTCTTTTGCATCTTTGGGATTTGTGGCTCCCATCAAATCTCTATTTTTTTGAATTGCATTTTCACCTTCCAAGACCATAGCTACTAATGGTCCTGAACTTATATAGTTGCAAAGATCATTAAAAAAAGGACGTTTTGAATGCATTTCGTAAAATTTTTGAGCAAATTTTAAATCTACATGTATTTTTTTTAGTTTTTTTATGACTAAATTATTTTCCTCAAAAATATTTACTATTTTTCCTATGAGATTTCTTTCTACTGCGTCTGGCTTAATTAAAGATAAAGTTTGTTCCATATTATTTTTCGTAATGCTCCTTCACAAGTCTATTTAATAATTTAACTCCATACCCTGTCGCACCTTCAGGAACAACATCAGTATCTTTTTTTGTCCAAGCCATTCCTGCAATATCAAGATGGGCCCATGGGGTACCTCTTCGTATAAATCTTTGTAGAAATTGAGCCGCAGTAATTGAACCACCGCCACCTGAATAATTTATATTTTGCAAATCAGCTATTTTTGAATCCATTAAGCGATCATAATTTTCATGCAATGGAAATCTCCATGCTTTTTCATTATCTTTCAATCCTGTTTCATAAATTTGTTTAGCCAGATTATCATTATTTGAAAACAAGCCGGCATACTCATTTCCCAAAGAAACAACAATTGCTCCAGTAAGAGTTGCCAAATTGATTATAAACTTTGGTTTGAATCTATCTTCAGTATATGCAATAGCATCAGCTAAAACCAATCTTCCCTCGGCATCTGTATTTAAAACTTCAATTGATTGTCCTGAGTAACTTATTACTACATCTCCTGGTCTTTGAGCATTTCCATCTGCCATATTTTCTACTAAACCAACTACACCCACTACATTTACTTTAGCTTTTCTTATTGCCAGAGTCTTCATAAGACCTGTTACTGTACCTGCCCCAGCCATGTCATACTTCATATCTTCCATGTGAGCTGCTGGCTTAAGAGAGATTCCGCCGGTATCAAAACAAACCCCCTTTCCTACAAAAGCCAATGGTTTATCCATTGAAGATTTAGATCCATTCCACTTCATAATAACAAGATACGAATCATTTGAACTGCCCTGACCAACCCCCAGCAATGCATTCATACCAAGTAATTTTAGTTTTTTTTCATTAAATATTTCTACGGATATTCCAATTTTTTTTAAATTTAAAATTTCATTTACAAAATTTTTAGGATTTAAAATATTTGCAGGCTTAGTAACTAAATTTCTTGTTTCTTCTATACCTCGATAAATACTTAGAGCATAGTAAATGGCTGATTTCATTTTATCTTTAGAAGAAGATAAAACTGCAATTGATTTTAGTATATGTTTTTTTTGTTTAATTTTAGATTTATAATTTTCAAAATTATAACTTTTTGAAAAAAATCCTAAAAAAAAATTAGTACAAAATATAAAACTATTTTTCTTTGTAGATGTAACTGTATCTATAAATATATTGACAGTTGAAAAATTTTTTATTTCATTAAAAATTAATCCTCCTGCTTTTTGAAAATCATATTCAGAATAATTTTTTTTTAATTTATATAAAATAATTTTATTTTTTTTATTATTATTTAACAAATCAAATGATACAAAATCCGACTCACTTAAATCAGTTTTAAATAGGTTGATACTTTTTAAATCTTTTGAAGAAAAAAAATTTAATTGATTCTCAAAACAAAGTTTGTCATCTACAAAAACTACGGCAACTCTAGCATTTTTATTTAAATTGTGCGTAATGGTAAACATATATAATACTAACAAAAAGTAGTAATTACATTATTTATGTTGAAAAACAAGTTGAAGAATTATTTTATATTTGAAGTGATAAAGTCTTATTTATTTGTACTACTCATACTATCATTATTATTATGGATAATACAAGCAGCTAAGCTCATAACTTTAGTTACAGAATCTGGGTTATCAATCTACACATTTTCTCAGTATATATTTTTTTTATTTCCGAAAGTATCGTCTCAAGTAATGTTAATTAGTTTTTTAATAAGTTTATTTATAAGTTTAATTAAGTTCCAAAATAATAGAGAAATAGAAATTTACTGGCTATCAGGGATTAGCAAACAAAAAATAATTAACATGGTTTTGCAAATATCCTTTTTAATTACTTTAATAACTTTTTTTTTTTATATCTATTTAGTCCCACTAAGTAGTCTAAAAGCAAGAAATGTTATTGCACAATCTGAATTTTCTTTGATCAACTCATTGGTGAAAAAAAATAATTTTAATTCACCATTAAAAGATTTAACTATTTTCATTCACAAAAATGACAATAGTGGAAATTTAGAAAAAATTTATATTTTTGAAACTAACAAAACAATAATATCTAAAAGTGGTAGGGTGCTAAATATAAAAAATAAAAATTACATAGAACTTCTTGATGGAACGATACATGAAAAAAATGAAAAAAATAACATTAATAGTATTAATTTTCAAAAAACACTCTATGATTTTACAAAGTATAATTCAAATATTATTTTAACTCCAAAAATTCAAGAAATAAATTTTTTTTCAATACTCAAAGAATATAAAAAACTTCAAACACAGGAGTTGCTATACGAAATACACAAAAGAATATTCAAACCTCTGTTTATTCCGATTATCGGAATTATGTGCTGTTTTATATTATATAATAATAATGAAAAAATAAATTTAAATAAAATTAAATTCATATCGTTTTCATTAATTACGATATTTATTTTGTTAATTGAAGTATTTTTAAATTTAAGTAGTTTTAATTTATTTTTCAAATATCTTCTTTACTTATTTCCTATACTAGGAATTGTTACTAGCTACCTTTTTTTACTAAAATTTTTATCATTAGAAAATAAATCTTTATGAAAAAAACATACACACCCTATAAATTAATTATTTATCTGTCTAAAGAATTTTTGAGTTCATTGTTAATAGTTTCATTGGTATTTTTATCTCTTTCACTATTAATAAATTTTGTTGAAGAAATGGCCTTTTTCAAAGACAAAAAAATTAAAAATTTAATCTTAACTATTGCTGAGTTAACATTTTACAAAACTCCAAATACACTAATAGAATTATCTATTTTTATTTTTTTATTTTCTGGAATACTTTTTTTTGTAAAAATACAAAAAAATCACGAAATTAATACTGTGCTACTATCTGGTTTGTCAAAATCTATACCTATTCTATCTCCAGCTATAATATCTTTTTTAATTGGATTGTTTATTATTCTATTTGTTAGTCCCATTTCGTCATCCGCTCTTAAATTATATGAGTCAAATAAAAGACTTTACTTATCTAATGATAATTTAATTACTATAAACAACACTGGACTATGGTTTATGGAAACTTTATCAAATGGCTATAACATCATTAGAGCTGATAAAATTTTAGATAATAATTTTTCCAAGCTTAACAATGTTACGATTTATATTTTAGACAAAGAGTTTAACTTTATAAAAAGATTTGATGCAAAAACAGTTTCTATACAAAAAAAAAATTGGGTTATGGAAAATGCTAAAATTTTAGATAAAAACGAAGATACAAATAAGATTATAAATAAAAATTCAGAAATACTATTCGTGTCGTCTTTGGATATTAATGATTTGAAAAATTATTTTTCCAATGCCTCAACAGTTTCTTTCTGGGAGATTGCAAATAATATAAAAACACTTAATCTTAGGGGGTATTCAGCTGATGAATTAAAAGTTAAATTTCACAAATACCTTTCTTTGCCAATATATTTATTCGGCATGATACTTCTATCTACTATATTTACAATTGCTATAAATAAAGAATATAACACTTTAATGTACTTATTTTTTGGATTAATAATCGGATTTATTTTGTATTTTTTAAATGATTTATCCATTGCTATTGGTCTATCAAATAAACTACCATTAATTATTGCGATATGGGCTCCGGTTATAATCGTAACTTTTTTAGGCACAATTAATTTAATGAATATTAATGAAAATTAAAAAAAAAATATTTTTTACCATAATTTTGATTTTTTGTTTTTTTATAAACACAAAAATTCACGCAGAAAATTCTTTATATGAAATTAATGGTAAAAAAATATCATATACAAAAAACAATGAAGTTATCATAGCAGAAGGAGATGCTATAGCAAAAGATCAATATGGTAAGCAGGTTTCTTCTGATAAAATAGTATATGATAAAAAAAATTCTATTATATTTACTGATACAAAATCAATTTATATAGACACCAAAGGTAACACATTAATCGCTGATAATTTTACTTATGACTTAAAACTAAAAATTATAAAAGCCAATAATAATGTAAAGTATCTTGATAAAGAAGGTAATATTTTCTATTTCTCAAACCTCCAATATAATGAAACTAATGAAGTTGGAGCTGGTAATTATTTTAAAGGTTTTTTGGTAGATAAAAGTTCGGTTGAAGGATCTAGAGCAGAGTTTAACAATAAATCAAAAGTTTTAGTTGTGGAAAACAAAAAAAACAGAAGTTTAATCGATAGTATTTTTAAAATTTTTGAGAAGGAATCAAATACTTTCACACCCTGTGAACAAAAAGACAATAACTTAAAAACTATCAAAGAAAATTGTCCTGATTGGAGACTTGAAACCCAAAAAACTATTTTTGATAAAAATACCAACATGGTTTATCATTATGGATCAGTTTTAAAAATAAAAGATATTCCAGTTTTTTATACTCCTTACTTTTCCCATCCAGATTCAAGCGTAAAAAGAAAAAGTGGTTTTTTGCCTCCCACTATTAAAAACTTCACTGATCTAGGACAAACAATTAAAATCCCATATTATCTGGCGCTTGACCAGAACAAAGACTTAACTTTTTCTCCTATTTATTATTTTGATGAAAGGCCAATTTTTCTAATTGAATATAGACAGCAAAATAACAAAAGTAAATTTTACTTAGACTCAAGTTATACAGAAGGCTACAAACATTTAAATTATCGTAATTCAGATGGTGATTTGATTCAACGTAGTTCAGGATCTAAAAATCACTTTTTTTTTAATTTTTTAGGAAATTATGATGACTTATTATTTTCTAAAAATGATTTAGAAATTAATGTGCAAAGAATTTCTCAAAAAAACTATCTAAACGTTAATCAAATTAACACGGAACATGTAAGACAGGATATTACCTCACTTAATAGTAATATAATTTTGAATTCCTACGAAAATAATAAAAAATTAAGTTTAAGAGGTAATATCTATGAAAATTTAAATGATGACAACAAAGATACAAAATATCAATACTTGTTACCTTCCATAAATTTTTCAAATTTTTTTCGTGAATATAAACAAAATATAAACTTAACAAATTCATTAGAAATGAAAAATGTTGGCGGTAACTCAAATCAAGCGTACCAAATTAACAATATTGAAACGACTAGTGATGGACGAATTTCTTCATTTTTATTAGACGGTGTAAACAATGTATTTAAATCTTCATTTAACAATATTAATTTCTATAATCAAAATATTGCTGGACAAAAAGAAAATTTAAACAACGATTTGTATATAAGCGCAGCAATTGAAAGTACTTATCCACTAATCAAAATACATGAAAAAAATGAACAAGTAATTTCACCTAAAATTTTTGCTAAATTTACAAATGGGTCAACAAACGTCACAGCCTATCAAAATAAAATTTTATCATACTCCGACATATATTCATTAAACAGATCCAATTCAGCTATTATTCCTGAAACAGGTGCTAGCATTGGTTATGGAGCGGAATACAATACGACATATAAAAATATAAATAACGAAGTTTATTTAAAAAGTAATTTTGCTATAGGACAGATAATAAGAGACAACAAACAATTTAATACTGAAGATAAATCAACAATTTCAGATAAACGATCAGCTTATGTTGGACATCTAAATTTTCAATATGACGTCTTGTTAGAAAAAAAATCAAGTTCGTTAGAAAATAACTCTCTAAAAGATGCGTTCAAGAATAATAATTATACAATTAATTACGATTTTGTTATTTCAAAAAATTTAAATAAGTTGCTAAAAAATCAAATAGTGTCTGATGTAAATTTTGGAAATAATTACATTTCAACTAACTATTATGAAACCCACGATATTAGCAATGAGCATTATATAGATTTTAGATATACAAAAAAAATGGATAACAACATTAACTTTTTACTTGGAGGAAGAAAAAATATTCAAGATAATTTTACAGAAAATAACTTCATAGAAACAAACTATGAAACAGATTGTTTAAAAGTTGCAATTAACTTAACTAAGACATTTTATCAAAATGAAGAAATAAAACCCTCCAATAACCTAACACTATCAATTGTATTAAAACCATTCGGAAAACCAGTTTCACCTGATTTATCTAGTTTTTTAAAATAAGAAAATTAAATGAAAAAAATATTACTAATTTTTATAATAATTACAGAAATTGCTTTTTCCAATACCAAAATAATCACAAGAGCATTAGTCAACAATTTGCCGATAACAGATATCGACATCATTAATGAAATTAAAATTATTAATATTTTAAATAACGAAGTTAAGCTAGACAATAACTTAAAAACAATGGCTATTCAAAATTTAATTAACGATATTTTGAAAGATGAAGAAATTAATAAAAATAAAATTAAAATAGATGAGGATATTATAAAAAAAAATTATAATGCATTTCTTGAAGAAATAGCAAAAAAAAATATCAACATAGAAAATAATTTAAAAAAAATTATTTATAATAAAATTAAATTAGAAAATAGCTGGAAATCACTTGTGGCAAATAAATTTTCTTGGAAGGTTAATATTAATATTAATGAAATAAATAAAATAATTGAGGAATATTCAAAAAAGAATAACGATGAAATAAAAATTTCAGAATATAGAGAAAAATTAATATTAATAGAAAAAAATAAAAAAATGGAAGTTTATGAAAACAATTATTTAAAATTATTAAGAAAAAATGCAATTATAAAAATTTTCTAATGAAAAAAAAAATTTTGATACTTACATCAGACCCTGAAAGCATTAATGGCGAAATAATTAAAAAAAGTCTTTTTTTTTTTAAAAAAAAACTAAATAACGATTACATTTTTATAGGTGATTTAAAACAAACTTTTGGAAACCTAAAAACTAACGAATATAAAATAAAATTCATAAACATATCCAAAAACTGTAGTACAAAAATTTATATGAAGAAATGCTTTCAAAAAGCTTTTATATTGCTAAAAACAAAGGAAGCTCAAGGGTTGATAAATTTACCTCTTAATAAAAAAAATTTACCAAAAAAATATTCGGGTTTCACAGAATATATATCGAATTATTTTAACACAAAAGGTCATGAAACAATGCTACTATACAGTAGGAATTTTTCAGTTTGTCCAAATACAATTCATATTCCATTAAATCAAGTACATTTAAAATTAAAAGAAGAAAATATAATTAAAAATATAATAAATATAAATAATTTTTACAAAAAAATTATAGGTATTAACAAGCCCTACATAGCAATAATGGGTCTTAATCCACATAACGGCATAGATTTTTATAAAAAAACTGAAGAAGAAAAGATAATAATACCCGCAATTAAAAAACTAAAAAAATTAAATTTTAAAATTTGTGGTCCGATAAGCCCAGACTCCGCTTTTAACATCATTAAACAAAAAAAAATCAATGTACTAGTAGGCAATTATCATGATCAAGTTTTGCCATTATTTAAATACATTAATAAATTTAAGGGAATAAATATAACTCTAGGACTACCGTTCTTAAGAGTATCTCCTGACCATGGAACAGGAAAAGACATAGTAGGTAAAAATATTGCAAATCCTGAAAGTTTTTTATATGCACTAAATTTTTTTGAAAAATATTATAAAAATACATGAAAAAAAAATTCGGACAGAATTTTTTAATTAATAAAAATATAATAAATCAAATATTAGAAATTTCACAAATAAATAACAATTCTATAGTTTACGAAGTTGGTCCTGGCAATGGTGCACTAACTAAGGAAATATTAGTGCGTAATCCAAAGCAATTTCTAGCTATTGAAATTGACAACTCTTTAAAAAAAAATTTAGAATATTTGTTCAATAAAAATAATCATAAAATTATTTTTTCTGATGCTTTAAGTTTTGATGAAACTACTTTTTTCAAAAAAAATGCTCTAATCATAGGTAATTTGCCGTACAATATTTCTTTACAATTATTAACAAAATGGATTTATCAATTACTTCGTCATACATGGTTTGATGAAATGATTTTAATGTTTCAAAAAGAGGTTGCAGAAAGAATAGTAGCACAAGAAAATTCAAAAAAATTTGGTAGAATAACATTGTTGGTTTCTGCTTTTTTTAATGTGACAAAAATTTTAGATATAGATAAAACAAATTTTTATCCAGCTCCTAAAGTTGATTCAAGTGTTTTGCATTTTAAAACTTTAAAAAATCCTATTTTTCATGTCAACAATATTGATAAATTAGAGTACTTAACTAAAAATTTATTTTCAAATAGAAGAAAAAAAATTAAAAACAAAATTAAACTTCTGTTCAACGAAGACATTATTAAAAAATACAATCTTGATAATTATTATGATTTAAGAGCAGAAAACTTAAAAAAACAAACTATTTTCTTTTTAGCAAAATTACTTGAATAATCTTATTAAAAATTTAGACCTAAATATCTATTTGGTCTACAAAAGTTGATGTTTAATATTGTTCTAATTTTTTTTACACATTTTTCTAAATTGTCATTTACAACAACGTAATCATATTCTTTCCAATGCATAATTTCTTTTTTCGCTTTACTCATTCTATTTTTAACAAAGTCCTCAGTGTGCTTTCTATTTTTTAATCTTTTTTCAAGTTCTTTCAGAGATGGGGGTAAAATAAATATACTTAACGTATCGTTTGGTAGTTTTTTTTTAATTTGTCTAGCTCCCTGCCAGTCAATATCTAATAAAATATTATTTCCTTTTTTTAATTTTTTTAAAATTTCAGAATTTAATGTGCCGTAAAAATTATTAAAAACTTTTGCATATTCTAAAAAAGAGTTTTGTTTAATTTTTTTTTTAAAAAAATCTAAATTTACGAAATTATAATCTTTTCCATGTGTCTCACCTAATCTTGGTCCTCTTGTCGTTAAAGACACTGATAGTTTTATATTAGAAACTGTATTAACTAATTTTTTTGCTATCGTAGATTTTCCAGCCCCTGAAGGGGATGAAATAACTATTAGCAAACCACTTTTTTTCTTTTCTAGCAAAACTATTTAGCTGATTTTTCAATAAATTTAATAGCATCGCCTACAGTTAATATTTTTTCTGCTTCACTGTCAGATATTTCTGCTGCAAACTCTTCTTCAAACGCCATGACTAATTCGACTGTATCTAAACTATCGGCACCAAGATCATCAATAAAACTTGCATCTTCAGTAACCTTTGCCGCATCTACTCCTAAATGGTCTACAATAATTTTTTTAATTTTTTCAGCTACTTCACTCATAATTTATCCTTTTTGTTAAATATTTATTATAAAAATGCTTTAGATTATTAAATTAAAATAATCAAGCCATATACATTCCTCCATTTATATGTAGAGTTTCTCCTGTAATGTAATTTGACAGATCTGAGGCTAAAAATACTACTGCATTCGCAATATCATCTCCTGAGCCCATTTTTGCCATTGGTATATTATTTAATAAGATTTTTTTATGCTCTTCTTTAAGCGATGCGGTCATATCAGTTTCAATAAATCCCGGAGAAATACAATTAATTCTTATATTCTTTTTTGCATATTCTTTTGCAAGAGATTTGGACATTGCTATAATGGCAGCTTTAGAGCTTGCGTAATTAACCTGTCCTGCATTACCTAAATGCGCAACTACAGAACTTATATTTATAATTGATCCCTTTTTGTTTTTAATCATACGTTTAATTGATTCTTGGCACATTAAAAAACTAGAAGTTAAGTTAAGATTAATTACATCAGACCATTCAGTTTTGCTCATTCTAATGGCAAGATTGTCTTTTGTTATTCCTGCATTATTAATTAGGACATCCAAACCTCCTAATTTATTCATGCAACTATTAAATAAATTTTCAATTTGTTGGTGATTGCTAAGATTAAAAACTTCAACAAAAATATTAGGGTATGTTTTTTTCACCTTATCTAAATTTTCTTTATTAGAACCAATAATTAATATTTGTGCATTGAGTGAATATAGCTTTTGTAAAATTGAAAGACCTATTCCTCTAGAGCCTCCCGTTAAAATTATTTTTTTACTTTCCAGATTTACATTTAACATAATCAATTTTTAGTGTCGGTTAAATCATTATAACTTTTTATAAAAATATCTTGCTTAAATCTTTTAAGCATACCACTAAGAGATTTTCCAGGTCCAATTTCAGTAAAATTTTTTACCGAATTCTTTAACATAAACTCTATTATTTCTCTCCACCTAACCCTTTTGTATATTTGCTCTATAAGCAATTCTTTAATTTTCATAACTTCGTCAACTTGATTTGCTATTACATTAGATACAATAGGTATCTTGGGTAGTTTTATATTTGAACTTATAATTAAATCTCTCATTTTATTTGAAGCAGGTGTCATTAATTTACAATGAAAAGGAGCTGAAACTGGTAGAAAAATACTTTTTTTTCCAATTTTATTTTTAATATCGTTTGCGCAACTTTCTACCTCTAATTTTTTTCCACTTATGACTATTTGTCCAGGACAATTATCATTAGAAATTTCAACAGATACATATCCACCATCATTGATAATTTTTTCAATTTCTACTATTTCTGCTCCTAGAATTGCGGCCATTCCACCCTCGCCTGCTTTGACAGCTGACTGCATTGACTCACCTCTTGCTCTTAATATAATTGAGGCATCCCGAAGAGATAATGCATCTGAACACACAAGAGCCGTATACTCACCAAGAGAGTGTCCTGCACAAAAATCAAAATCAGTTATATTAATTTTGTGCTGACTTTTTAAAACTCTATAAATTGCAACTCCTGTTGCCATAATTGCTGGTTGGGTATTTGAAGTAAGATTAATTTCTCCACTAGCATCCTTCTTAAATATAATATCACTTAATTTAAATTCTAATGAATCGTCAACCTCTTGATAAACTTCTTTGGCTTCTGCATAATGTTGGTAAATATCGTAGCCCATGCCAGCGTATTGAGCTCCTTGACCTGGAAATATTATAGATTTTTTCAATGTTATAATTTTTTTATATAGCTTGATAAGATAAGCATAATAATATATTTAACAACTTTTTTTATCAAGAAAACACTAAAATAATGAACTATTACGAACATACATATATAACAGCTCCTGAATTGAACAATCAAGAGTTGGAAAGTATTAGAAAAAAAATTAAAGAAATACTCGAAAAAAATGAGAGTAAAATAGTTCGAGAGGAAGATTGGGGAATTAGAACACTCGCTTACCAAATTAAAAAAAGTTCTAAAGGAAAATATAATAATATTTATATCGAAGGAAATAACAAAGTAATTAAAGAGATCGAAAACTTTGAGAGATATGAAGAAAAGGTGTTAAAATTTTTATCTATTAAAATAAAAAAAATACCAGAAGAAAATTCTGAATTGTCAAAAACAACATAATTATGAAAAGAAAAAAAGATAAAAAAAAATTTAGCAAAAGTAATTCTAATTCTTTGTTTAACAAATCTAATCAAAGACAAGCCAAATCATGTCCATTAAGTGGAAAAAATGCTCCTGAAATTAATTATAAAAACTTAAAGCTGTTAAAAAAATATGTTTCAGATACAGCCAAAATATTACCAAGTAGAATTACTAATGTATCTTTAGGTAAGCAAAGAAAATTGTCTTTAGAAATTAAAAAGGCAAGGGTTTTAGCTTTGATGCCTTACGTAGGAGAGTAACAGTATGCAAGTAATTTTATTAGAAAATATAAAAAAACTGGGGACTATAGGTCAAAAAGTGGAAGTTAATGATGGATACGCTAGAAATTTTTTAATCAAAAATAAAAAAGCACTTTTAGCATCTAAAAAAAATATAGAATACTTTGAAAAACAAAAGTCAGAGATAAATAAAAAAAATGAAACTGAAAGAGAAAAGGCAAAAGAAATCTCAAAATCAATTAATAATATTGAATTAGAGATTTTTAAAGAAGCCATGGACAATGGTCAGTTATATGGCTCAATAAATATTAAAGAAATTATATCATTAATAAAAAATCAAAAAAATGTTGAAGTAAGTGCAGAAAAAATTGAAGTTAAGGGACAAATAAAATCTACTGGCACCTTTAAAATATTTGTAAATCTACATGCTGAGGTTCAGGCTGCAATTAATTTAAATATTAAACCTAAAGTAGAATAAAATTTAAAAATAGTTAAGTTCTCCACAAAATCTAAAAAACAAAAAGATTGAATAGAGCAATCTTTAAAATACTATAGATAGTAGTAATCATGAGGTCTCTCAAGAACATAGAAATATTGTCTAACTTAAATAATTCTCCACAAAATTTAGAGGCCGAGCAAACTGTGTTGGGTTCGATATTAATATCAAATGAAATATATGATGAAATCACTGATATTAATGAAGATTATTTTTTTAATCCAATAAATAAAAAAATATACAAAATTATTCATGATCTAATGCAAAAAGGATTATTAGCTAACCCAATTACATTAAAAAATTTTTTTTCTAATGAAGATGAATTAAACGAAATAGGTGGCAGTGAGTATTTAGTAAAACTTACCAAATTTTCTACATCAAAATTACAAATTAAATATTACGCAAATTTACTTCATGATCTGAAAATTAGAAGAAATCTAATAGATATTTCAAGAGAAGTACTAGACGAGTCATTAAACAAAAATTCAGAAATTAATGCGGAAGAGATTATAGAAAATGCTGAAAAAAAATTATTTGATATAGCTGAAAGAGGAAAATTTAATAAATCATATGTTGAATTTAAAGAAGCATTAACACAAACAATAGCAATGGCATCTTTGGCATATAAAAATGATGAAGGAATTGTAGGCGTTCCAAGCGGTTTAAAAGATCTAGATGATAGACTTGGTGGACTTCATAAACAAGATTTAATTATAATAGCAGGAAGACCCTCTATGGGAAAAACTGCTCTTGCAACAAATATCGCATTTAATGCAGCCAAGACTTTATTATCAAGGGATAAAAAATCTTCTATAATTTTTTTTTCTCTAGAAATGTCATCTGAACAACTATCTACAAGAATTTTGTCTGAACAATCTAGAATTAAATCAAACGACATTAGGAGAGGAAAAATCAATCAAGACGATTTTGAAAAATTTATCGAAACATCTAAAAGTTTAGAAAACTTACCTCTATTTATTGATGACACCCCAGCAATTACCATATCCACTTTAAGCAATAGAGCTAGAAGAATAAAAAGATTGCATGGTATAGATCTGATTATTGTTGACTACATACAGCTTATAAGGTCGGGAAATTATAAAAATGAGGGAAGAGTACAAGAAGTTGCTGAAATTACTCAAGGACTCAAAGCTTTGGCAAAAGAATTGGATGTGCCGGTTGTGGCATTATCACAATTATCAAGAGCTGTTGAACAAAGAGATGATAAAAAACCTCAGCTTTCAGATTTAAGAGAATCTGGTTCAATTGAACAGGATGCTGATGTGGTAATGTTTGTATACCGAGAGGAATACTATTTAGAAAAACTGGAACCAAGAGTAGGAACTGCGGAACATGTGGAATGGCAAGAAAAAATGAATTTAGTTCATAATTTAGCTGAACTAATAATAGGAAAGCAAAGACACGGACCTACTGGCGTAATAAGGCTAGAATTTGAAAGCGCCTTTACCAAGTTTAAAGACGCACAAT
>Ga0222714_10003705_pt1 | contig 15360 bp, 7 predicted proteins | sample C33_3DmetaG_FD_165048 | JGI IMG/M metagenome (GOLD analysis project Ga0222714, IMG submission 165048) | Estuarine water microbial communities from San Francisco Bay, California, United States - C33_3D | ecosystem: Environmental > Aquatic > Marine > Unclassified | place: USA: California... | reverse complement strand
CGAGATGGTTGAGATCAACCCTTCTGGATCAAACGACCAAATCAGGTTTCCGGCGGCATCGTACAACTGACGTACGCTCCACGTGTGCGTTCCAATAACGTGGTAATCAATGAAAAATGCCCAATTGGAGAAGAGCTCGTCGGCAGGAGTCTCGGCCGTGGGGAAGGCGACAGAAAGGTCGGGCATACCATACCCAGGAATAGGGATGAGTTGCATAAAAATGGCATACACCACCAATAGGCCGACCGTCCAGCGCATCAACGCTTTGGGAGAGGGGAAAAGAAAATAGAGGGCAGAAGCGAGTAGATAACACCAGGCTATGCGAACCAAAACGCCCGGGACGCGCAGGTGGATTATTTTTTGAACCAATGGATCGGACTCTATGCCCAATACCAGGGAAGCGAAGAACAGGAGCAGTCCGATGCAGAACATGGGCCACCAGCGGAACGGGTAGCGGGTGCCCGCCAGGAGTACGATGGTCGACGTCATTACTGCCACAAAGCCTATACGTAACATGATGCCTCCCAACGCCCACGAGTCGGGAGTGGTCCAAATCACCGCCGACCACGTACTGCCCCAATATCCCAGTAGCATCAAGACGGCGGCCCTGCGAACCACATGCCCAAACAGCTCTTTTCGGGAATCCCCAGCGGCCAATCGCTTGGGGAACGAATACATCATGGCCACGCCAACCATAAACAAAAAGAAAGGAAAAACCAGGTCCGTAAACGTCCAGCCATTCCAAGCGGCATGCTCAAGGGGCCAATAGATCGAACTCCAAGAGCCTGGATTGTTAACCAATAACATCGCTGCGATGGTTAATCCGCGTAACGCGTCGAGCGACTCTAATCTGTTGGTGGGCTGAAGGGTGTTCATCGGTTAATTATCTAGATATCCCTAGGATGATGTAGCATATGACTCTGATTGGTACCATCCAATTTAGTACAATCCAATTTAGTTCGACACTATGTGACAGCTGAACCGCCGCTTTAGCCAGTTTCTGTTACTTCTTGTTTTTGCAATCTTCGCCCTTTTGCGCCACGTGTTGGAAGAAGTGTCCGGTCAGGATTTGAAGGTGTTTTTTGACCAATGGGTCTACCGAGCAGGTCAGCCCAAATTGGACGCCAAATGGTCCTATGCCGACCAAGTATTAACCATAGAGATACTCCAAAAGCAAACAGAAACGTTTCAGTTTACGTTGGATGTCGATCTTGTTCTCGAGGACGGCTCAACGATCCGGAAATCCGTAGATATCGCTTCTGAGTCTACGTCTGCCACGTTTACGATGGAGAAAAAACCTGTGGAAATCGTGTTGGATCCGGATACGTGGCTCTTGTTTGAAGCCGGTAAGGTTATTGCTTTATAAAAACACGAAAAAAATTGAAAACGGATTACGCTAGGCTGGAGTGGCGGCGACTAGAGTCGGAGTTAAGGGGAGTCGGCCGCGAGTAGGGGATGCCGTGAGCTGATGCGTTGGTGAGCACGCAAAATGAAAAAGCCTCAACCCGTTGCAGTGCAACAAGTTGAGGCTTAATTCTGTACCTCGGGCCGGAATCGAACTAATTGTTTGTAAGTGTATATAAAACAAATACTTACAACGAATTATATTGGTTCTAGTTAAGGATAAGGTTGAGATAATTGACAGGAAACGCGATTTGAGGCTATTTGCTTTCGTAGGGGGGGCAGGGGGGTAAGAAACCATTGCCAATCTTAGGAAACCTTCTCTCTATGTGCGCTCAATTTCCACCAATTTCAGCTTTAGTAGTGTAATCCAAATCGAGGTAGAACCCCCATTTTTTCTTTTCTTAGTGTCGTCAATTTAAACGTGAACTGACGGTTCGAGCGCTGATTGTGTTGTTTTTAACGGATAAGATTTCTATTTCGATATCTCGATATTCTATTAAGCCTGGGGTGGAGACTGCATCTCCACCACTGACCCTCTCTCGAGAGGGTTACTGCGGGCCGCCTCCGATCTCGGAGGCGGCCCGTATCTGTTTACTGTAGCCCTCATCGTCCAATGGGCTTTTTTAGAGATTCTATTCGCCGATGGCCATAAAAGCCCTAAGACCCGAAGGCAAGACTTCCGCTAAACACAAATCACTTCGATTCCGTTGTCCTCCAGTAACCGGACCGTTTCTTTTGGTGCTTGATTGTCTATGATGATTTTGTCGATTCTGTCGATTGTGCAAATTTTACTGAATCCTCGGACACCTAATTTTGAGTGATCTGTCACCACGATTACTTCTTGAGCTGCGGCAATCATGCATTGATTCAGGTTTGCCTCTTCGGGGCTCGATGTCGTCAGGCCATGTTGAACATCTAAGCCGTCTACACCTAAGAATAGTTTTCGGCAAGACATCGTATTCATCATGGTCGTTGCACTCGCACCAACAACAGAGGTAGAAGTGGCACGAACCATACCGCCTAATTGAATAAGCTCGATACCGGGCCGGTCCACGAGATCTAGAGCAGTATGAACACAGGCGGTTACTATCATAGCCGTCGCACTGGGCGAGATATGTCGCGACACCTCGAGGACCGTAGTTCCTGAAGCAAGAATGATGGAGTCATTCTTTTCTATCAATTCGGCGGCTTTCATCCCGATGCGTCTTTTCTCTTCAGAGTACCGTTTGGCCTTTTCAGAAATGGGGCGATCATATAGTAGGTGGCTGTGGGGGTTAGCGCCACCATGGGTTCGATGAAGGAGACCCCGGCCCTCAAGATTTCTAAGGTCTCTTCTGACGGTAGCCTCAGACACATTTAGCGCATTTTGAAGATCATGAACAGTCACGAATCCCCGTTGACGTAAGGTATTCAGGATGTGGTTGTGACGTTCTGCTGGACTTTGCATGATTGCTTTTGTTCGAATGAGCATATTCACGTAAATGTAAGGATCATTATACCCAAAAAAGAACACTAATCAATCAGAACTGATCAATTTGTGACTGATTGATCAGTGCTCTTGCTTGTAATTAATCCGGTGTGTATTGTTACTAAGTGGTTGAGGCCCAATCAAAGGTTATCTGTGCCGAGGGTTGGCTTTAGGAAAAATGTTATTCATGCAACCAGATATTTTGTCTTGGTTGAGAGTCCCAGTCTGCATCTCTTTGCAAAAGGGAGGAGGCCACTCTCTCATTACGAATTAATGAAGTTCATGCGCGGAATTTTTCAGTTAACCTTTGCCTTGGTCATTGTCAGCATATGTCAGGGAATGTGGAGCAATCCGTCACTCGCAGTTGAACGTGAGGCGGTTGCTGGGAAAATAGCGGGCCGGGTCGTCGAAGTTGGAACGGGCGAGTCGCTTATTGGAGCAACTGTATTCATCGAAGAAACCAGTCAGGGCGCAGTCGTAGCGCCAGATGGCAGCTATGCTATCATAAATGTGGCTCCCGGCGTCTACACGGTCAGAGCTTCAATGGTCGGGTTTGGAACGGTGCGCAAAGGGGAGGTAAAGGTCTCGATTGATCGCACCACGCGGATCAACTTTGAGCTTGCAGTTGAGGTAATTCAGGGAGAGGAGATACTTATTACCGCGACACGGCCGATCATCGAGGTAGATCGAACAACTTCGGCATCATATGTGGATTCCGAAGCTATTGCCAACCTGCCCGTTCAGGAGGTTTCAGATCTGCTCCAGCTACAGTCTGGTGTGACCTACGATTCTCAAGGCCAACTCCACATGCGCGGTGGTCGATCCGGAGAAGTAGCCTACCTTGTTGATGGTATTCCTGTGACGAATCAGTATAGCGGTGGATCCAAGATTCAAATTGAGAATAACTGGATTCAGGAGCTGCAGGTGATCAGTGGCGTGTTCAATGCTGAGTATGGCCAGGCTCAGTCGGGTGTAATCAATATTGTAACGAAAACGGGGTCTTTGGATCGTTTTTCAGGTGATGTGGGCTTCTATGGTGGCTCTTATCTGACTTCTAGTTCAGATATCTTTGTCGGCGAGGATACCCCGTCAATGGATGAGTTCAATATTCAGGGTAGCCTTCAGGGGCCGATAAAATTCCTGCGTGAAGGCTCCTTTTTCAGCAACATCCGCTTTTCGGATAATGATGGTTGGCTTAATGGAGAACGGCGATCTTTAATATCCGATACGGTGCCTATTCAAGCCTATATCCAAGAAGCTCAGCAAACGGCATCTGACTTGGATAACCTGGCCGGGATACCGATTCCTGATTCTTTGCTATCTGGAGATCGCTCCCTTGTATCGATGAATTCAAGGCAGCGTCTATCTGGGCACGTTCGCCTTTCCTTCCGTCTTTCCTCTATGCTGACGACCAGCTATGCTGCTTTTTTCAATGACGAGGAACGCAAGTCGTATGAGGACTACAGACGGTATGCTCCTCAAGGGCTACCCACAATAACTGAGCGCGGCATTAACCACATGCTATCGTTTACGTTAACCCCGGATACGCGCTCCTATTTACGTTTGGGTATTTCCTATCAGGATAATCATATTCGTAGTCGCCTCTTTGATGATCCATTAGATTCTAAGTATCAGGGAAGTCCGTTTTCAGCAAATGGATTTGCTTTTGGAGGTACCAGCAATGGGAGATCTGAAGCCTCAAATTCAACATTCTTGGTCAAGCTGGAAGCTGAGCGGCAAGTGACCCAGAATAACTTGGTCAAAGCAGGGATTGAGTGGCAAAGACACCGCGTGGAAGAGGCGTCCCAAGTCACCATTTCTGACGGCCCTGTATACCTCGAACCAACCCAGCGTATTCCAGATGGTAACACGGCTGGTAACGATCGGTATACGAGAGAGCCTTGGGAAATCGTTGTCTTTGTGCAGGACAAGCTAGAAGTTGACGAACTCGTTTTGAACGCAGGTGTGCGCTTTGACCTGTGGGAGCCTAATGCTCCTGTGCCTGACGATCTGCAAGCGGTAACCAATCCAGAGGATGGCATTCGTTTGGCGACTGGATTTGTGGATGCCAAGCGTTCGATGCAGCTCAGTCCACGAGTTGGTCTTGCGTTCCCTATTTCCACCCGAGGGGTTCTTCACGTCTCTTATGGTCGATTCTTTCAGGTGCCGCGCTTCTCGTACATTTATACCAATTCTGAGTTTGAAATTGAACTCGGGGATTTGGAGACCATTATGGGCAATGCGGATTTGAAGCCCGAGCGCACGACTGCGTATGAATTGGGTCTGCAATATGCATTGACTCCGTCTTGGAAGGTGGAAGCGACCATCTACTACAAGGATATCAAGAATCTGCTAGGACAGGAAATTATCAATACGGTAGACAAGAAAGTCTACGCGAGATATATCAACAGGGACTACGGCAACACTAGAGGCTTCGCTCTGTCCTTGCTTCGTCAGTTTGCGGATCAGTTTGGTTTGAACCTGGATTATACCTTTCAGATTGCGAGAGGAAATGCATCTGACCCGAATGCAGTTTTCTTCAACAATCAGACAAAACCGCCTATAGAGCCAGAGAAGCAGGTTATTCCGTTGAATTGGGATCAACGACATTCTCTGAATGGATCTGTAATCATGGGCGACCCCAAAGGATTTACGTTCAGCATTATTGGTCGTTTTTCAACAGGTCAACCGTACACCCCAACGAATCCTGGAAGTCAACTTTCTTCTCAGCTTGCGAATAGCGAATCGAAACCAGTCCGGATGAATCTGGACATCAACGTTTCTAAGCGTATTCAGATTGCGGGTTTAGAGACCCGTCTCTACGCAAAGGGCTTCAATATTCTTGATCGTTTGAACGCTAAATCGGTTTACCCAAGTACTGGAAACGCACTTCATCCGTATCGAACGATTGGTCAGGCTGAGGTGTTAGCTCTCAATCCGAATTTCTCTTTGGGAGAAGTAGACTTACGGCCAGACTTCTTCGATCCACCACGTCGTATCATTCTAGGTCTTGACATTCGCTTTTGAAGATGATGAACAGAAAAATAGCGATAGATATTTCAACCAAGTTGATATCAGCTTCAGCAGAACCAAGAGCAGTCAGGGGCTTGGGTCTCAAGTGTACCATTTTACTGTTTAGCCTATGTCTACCGTTCGTGGTATCGGCTCAGGATCGAGTAGAAGGCGGCCGAGAATACCGTCGAACAGGGATTCATGACGGAAACTTGGTAGCTACTCGATATTCGAATAATGGTAATTTAGGAAGTCGATTTGAGCCACCAAAGATGGAATGGCCGAAGGGTTCAGGCCAATGGTATGGTTTTGAATTCGCGATGATGGCAGGTGCCGAAGTTCAGGATACAGATGGGCGATACATACGCATCGTTTCGGAGAACTATACTAATCCAAGCTCCTTCGATGTTAGTCCTGATGGCACCCATACCTATGGATGGGAGCCCCTGGCCGGCTACGTAAATTCAGGGTCATTCAATGAGTTTGAGTATCCCGCCATGAGTCATCTGGAAGAGACATGGCCCGAGCCATGGCCCTTTGACTACCCGGGCGATTCCGGATCTCGAGATGGTCTTTGGAATGGGGAGTTCGGGGCTTTTGTCCGCGCCGATCAGGAGTCCTACTACGTCATGGACGATCGTAATAATGACGAGTTCGACTACTTTCCTTTTTCAGGCAGTGTAGTCGATTCGTCTGATTTCCCGACGGGGCGTCGAGGGATTGGGTTGCAGGTCGGCGTTCGAGGATACCAGTGGGTAAACGTGCAGGCAGAAGACATCCTGATTGTTCGCTATGACATCGAAAATGTTAGCGATAAGGATTTGACAAAAGTCGTTTTCGGGATGTATGTGGATCCTGCAGTTGGAGGCCAGGGAGATTCTGTGGACGATTTGGCAGATTTTGAACGTCAGGATGACATCGTTTACATGTGGGATCGAGACGGAATAGACAATCGTGGTCGTCCCGGTGTGGGCTACTTTGGTTTTGCTTTTCTGGAAAGTCCAGGGGATCCGCTGGACGGTGAAGACAATGATCAAAACGGAATTTCAGACGAAGTACAGGATGACCAAGCCGGCACTCGGATTGAAGGGCAGGATGCTATTCTAGCGGCATTGTCTTCCCAGTACCTTATGACTGACTTTGAGAGTTTCTTTGGTAGTCCGACGCTTCTTCCAGCAGTAGAGTTCGGAGTATGGTGGACGGGTGATGAGGATGCTGACTGGGTGCCATTTGATGATTTAAATGGTGATGGCCAAAGAGAAAGTGACGAGCCATTGCTGGATGATAAAGGGTCTGACGGATTGGGACCTAATGATGACGGCTACCCAGGACCCGACTCCGATGGTACGGAGGACAATGGACGTCCGGATCAGGGCGAACCGAATTTTGGGAAGACGGACAACGATGAATCTGATCAGATTGGATTGACCAGTTACGTTCTTCGTTCAGCCGGTAACGTAAGCGACGACGAGCTCACCTGGCTTGAGATGGAGCCCAATCGCTTCGGTGGCGAAATGCCTAGCAATCTAGCCTTCATTTACGGATCAGGATATTTTTCTCTTCCTCGAGGGGCTACCCGAAAATTCGCCATTGCGTGTTTGTTCGGTCGCAATTTCGATGACATTCTTCGCAACAAGCGGACGATGCAGAAGATTTATGACGCGGACTACTCTTTCGCAAAGCCACCCAACAAATCTAGACTTACGGCCGTACAGGGCGATCAATCTGCCGTTCTGATGTGGGATAATGTTGCAGAATTCTCACGTGATCCAATTTATGGAACAGACTTCGAAGGATATATGATCTATCGGGCAACTGACCCATCCTTCAATTCCATAAAGACGATCACAGACGCATTCGGAAACCCGATACTCTGGCAGCCCATTGCCCAGTTTGATCTGGACAATGGACTCAAGGGCCCTCACCCGGTTCAAATTGGCGAAACCGGTGCTGTATTTAATACAGGTACCGATTCAGGTCTTCGCTACTATTACAAAGACACCGGCCTAGATAATGGCAGGTCGTACTACTATGCGCTTGTTCCTTACGATGCAGGGTATGACTTGGACTTCTTTGACCGCGGCATATCCACCCGAGACAAACTGACTCCCATTTCCCCGAGTGAGGCTTCCAAAATCATTCAAACGGATTTGATCGGAAACGTGACGTATGTGGATAAAAATACCGCTGTGGTGGTACCTAATGCTGCTGCTGCCGGTGTGCTAATTGGAGGATTGGATGGTGAAATAATACACGATGGTCCAGGAACGGGAAATTTCGAGGTAGAGGTAGTGGTTCCTGATAGCTTGGAGGAGGGAGGGCAATTTAGGGTCTCATTCACGGATACCACCAAGGCCTTGCTTACTCAAGGAATCCGAATTGATGATACGGTCAACAACGAGGTTGTTTACGAGGCAACGCCGTTTGACAGTGTTGATCTTTCACGTCGATTACTCTCGGGTTTGAATTTCCGGATCAACTCTCCGCCTGAGCCGGCCCCTTTCATCTACGGGTGGACAGACGGCGACTCTAACCTTCGAGCTACAATCGACCTTGTGGAATCAGGTCGATCAATTGCTGTACCTGATGATATCGAGATTAGAATGGGTGCCCCGGGAGTGGACTCGTCTTTTGTACAATTCGCCTTTCAACAACGAACGCCCGTAGATTTTGAAGTTTACGGAGTAACCTCAGGACGAAAATATCTGTTCATATTTGATGAGACGGGTGTACCTGATGGGCGGCTGAGTGCAGGGGATATTGTTACTCTCGTGTTTGATCCCGTTGGCTTCCGCTTCAATTTAGGCTGGCGTTTCACCTTCAGTGGTCCGGATGGCGAAAGTCCTAGACTGCCTGAATCGGGTGATGTATTTCGTTTGGATGTGAGCAAACCGTATTCATCATTAGATACGTTTACATTTGCAACCAAAGAAACGCGTTACGAAAGCGAAAAGGCGAAGTTCGACCTATCTAATGTATACGTCGTTCCCGATCCCTACGTCGCAAGCGCTTCTTGGGAACGTCCTCTTTTTAATGCAACGGGAAGGGGCGAACGTCGCATAGACTTCGTAAATCTCCCACCGAAATGCACGATCCGCATTTTTAATACTGCGGGTAAATTGGTTCAAGTTTTAGAACATGACACCATTTTCGAAAACGGATCCGAAAGTTGGGATCTGGTCTCCAAGGATGGACTCACCGTGGCCTTTGGTGTGTATTTCTTTCATGTCGAGACTCCGGATGCAGGAGAAAAAACAGGCAAATTCACATTGATCAAATGAGCTCCCGTAGAATCATATTCGTTATTTTCGTACTGATCGCGGCCTTCCTTGTACCGGTTGCGCAGGCTCAGGAAGTGGATTCTCCAAGCGCAAACTTCGTTGAGGACGTGTCCAATGCCGGGACCAGCGCCGCTGCCTTCCTTCAGATTGGAGTCGGTGCTCGGGCCATGGCGATGGGTAATGCAGGCACGACATTGGTTCGTGATGCCACTGTTTTGTACTGGAATCCCGCTGCAGCAGCTAATCTGCCTGCTCTAGCAACAGTTACATTCGATCACACCGATTGGCTGGTTGATACCAATTTAGATTATGTTGGCATGGTGTTTCGAGTACCTGGCGCAGGCACGCTTGGAATAAGTGTTTTGGCATTCGATGCGGTAGATAAACAGCCGGTTCGTACAATTTTGCAGCCTGAAGGTACCGGTGAGTTTTATAGCGCCTCTGACGTGATGTTAGGGCTGACTTATGCTACCTCATTAACCAATAGGTTTTCGGCAGGAATAACTGGGAAATACATCCGAGAAACGCTGTGGAATGAAACCGCCAGGGCGTTGGCTGTGGACCTTGGAATCTTGTACCAGACCCGACTTGAGGGTTTTGTCCTTGCTGCAAGTATTCTCAATTTTGGAGGGAATATGCAGCTTGCTGGGCGAGATTTACGACGCGCCTTCGATGATGACCCTGCGAACTTCAGTAACAATCAATTAAACGTGAGTCTTGATACGGACAAGTTTTCAGTTCCACTCACGTTTAGGTTTGGATTCGGTTATGAGAAAAATATCTCCCAATATCATCGGTTGACACTGGCAGCTGATCTGATAAATCCATCAGACAACAGTGAATCAGTAAACCTTGGAATTGAATATACTTTTGGTAACACCCTCTCCCTTCGGGGAGGCTACGCAGCGCTGTTTGAGCGCGATAGCGTAAGCGGGCTTTCTTTTGGTGTCGGTATTTATCGCCGACTTCTAGATCGAGTCCGGGTAATTGCCGAATACTCCTACGCTGACATGGGCTACCTGGGTAGTGCTCAGCGCTTCACGCTCGGTTTAGGCCGTTAATAGTACCTCTTCCCCCCTTCACCAACGAGAAAGATGATGAAACGATGGATATTCATTCTTACAGCGTTAGCCACCATGGCTACATTTTCTACGGCTAGTGCTCAGCAAGCGCTATTTTTTAACGAGATTCATGCCGATCCCGCGGGCGACCTGACCGGTGATTCGAACGGCGACGGAATTCGAAGCGGTTCTGAGGATGAGTTTGTTGAGCTGGCCAATATGAGTGCAGACTCCTTGGACTTGACCGGATGGATGCTGGGAGACGATGAAGCAATTAACTTCACCTTTCCGGACGGCTATAAACTTGCTCCACGACACTTACTGGTCGTTTTTGGAGGTGGGGATGTAACTGGCGTTGACGGATACAATGCCGATCCTCTATTGACTAGAGTGTTCAGTGCAGATGGCATGATCGGTAATGGGCTTGCTAACGGCGGAGAATATCTTGTTCTCAAATCGCCAGATGGCACAGCGGATAGCTATGCCGGCTATGGATCTAAAGTCGGCCTTGGTGCTCCTGCGACGGCAGCAACGGATGGTATCACGTTTGAATATGGTACGGATGTCAATGCTTCAGCCAATGATGACCAGTCCGCAACTCGATCTCCCGATGGAAATACGACAGATGCAGAACCGTGGGTATTACATTCCACTGTTAGTTCTGCTCTCTTCTCTCCAGGGGTCACCGTCAGCGGTACGAACGTAATTCCCATACCTCCACCGACACTGACGGTGATCATTAATGAGATTTTGGCTGATCCGGCATCGGACATTGCGGGTGACGCTAATGGAGATGGAATTCGTAGCTCCTCTGAGGACGAATTTGTGGAGTTGGCCAACGTCTCGTCTGACCCCGTAGACTTGACAGGATGGAAATTGGGAGATGATGAAGCCGTCAATTTCACGTTCCCAGATGGTTACATGATGGCTCCTCGTAGTTTTCTAGTCGTATTTGGCGGTGGTGATGTGACCGGTGTTGATGGGTATGATGCAGATCCTCTAGTGACACGGGTTTTCAGTGCAGACGGTACAATTGGTAACGGTCTGGCAAATGGTGGAGAAATCATCCTTCTCCACTCAGCTGATGGTTCCTACGATACATGGTTGGCTTACGGAAGTATGGCTGCCACGGGCGGACCACCCAATGCGGATAATTATCAGATCCAAATTGATGTCGGTGCCGCTGCAAATGCAGATAATAGTATTACGCGTTTTCCAGATGGAAACGTCAATATTTTAGATCCCTTCGTACAGCATCTGACGGTCGCGAATGCTGCTTTTTCTCCTAATACAACTATTGATGGTCGCTCCGCAGTTCCGCCACCTCAGCCTCAGGTTACTGTCGTTATAAACGAAGTATTGGCCGATGCCATGGGAGCTGGTGATGCAAACGGTGACAGTGTAATCAATGCAAGCGAAGATCAGTTTATCGAGATCGTTAATACGAGCGAGGATACTGCAGTAGACCTTGGAGGCTGGCATGTGGGCGATGAGAGTGGGATGACGTTTACCTTCCCCGCGGGTTACATGCTTGCAAAACAAGCTATGGTCGCTGTCTTTGGTGGCGGAGATGTATCCGGTGCACCGGGCTACTCTGCCGATCCAATGTTGACGCGTGTCTTTGCAGCAAGCGGTGCTCTCGGAGATGGATTGGACGCTGCCGGTGACTTTGCTGTCCTCGCGTCAAGCGATGGCTCGTACGATGCTTATGTTGCATTTGGCTCGAAAGCGGCTACTGGAGATCCCGCTATCAGTACTATGCCGGATGCAGAATGGGAGTTTGCCACATCTACGTCGGCAGCTGCTGATCAACAGACGTCGATTACCCGAAATCCAGATGGCAATATTTTGGCCCAAGATCCGTTCGTCTTGCACTCTTCAATAAGCCAGGTGGCTTATTCTCCGGCTCAGACGACTGATGCGCTAAATTCCTTGGATGATTTCGTAGATGTTGAGCATCCATGGGGTACGGGCCATGCACTGCATTTCAACTGGTGGGAGCGTGATCGCGTTGAAATTCGTGATGCGGCTTCCCTCTTTCCGCTACGAATGGACCAGGGAACGGTAGAAATGTGGTTTCGTCCAGATTCAGTTCTCACAGACGATACCCATGCCCCTGACTGGACTTATCTGTTCAGCAAAAACATTGGTGGGAATAATCCGGGTGATCTTGGACTCGGTTGGAGACGTAGCGAGGGTCGCATGGTTTTCTTCATGCAGGACGGCACAAACACAACAGACCTCGAACAAAGCCAAAAAGTAGATGAAGTGTTTTTCCCTCGCTGGTATCACGTAGCCGTAACGTGGAATACTGCGGATTCGATGCGCATTTTCGTGGACGGTGAGAAGAAGGCAGCCATAGAGTCTGCAGTGCCCTTGCTGGGTGGCGTAATGCCTATGGCGATTGGAAATGGGGCCGCAGACCTGTGGAACTCACGCTTTGAAGGATTCCGTGGAATGATTGACGAAGTTCGCGTTTCCGTTGTGGAGCGGTATACAGAGAACTTTGACCTTCCGACGGCACCTTACGCTAATGACGCATTGACTTTGGCATTGTGGCACTTTGACGAAGGAAGTGGTGAGACTGCCGCGGATGCAACGGGCAATGGCTTTGTTGGCTCTTTAGGCGGCTTGGACGTAGATGGAAATCCCGATTCCGCTTCACTTCCAAGTTGGGTGGAGGTGTCGACAATTGTAGCAACCGAAACAACGGAGCTTCCGCTACAATTTGAGCTATCTCAGAATTATCCTAATCCGTTCAACCCGTCAACTGCCATCGAATACCTGGTTCCGGCAGTTTCGAAAGTAGATATCCACGTATACAACGTCCTAGGTCAGCGTATTACAACCTTGGTTTCAGGTGAACATGCTGCCGGTGTGCATCAGGTAACATTTGATGCATCCAGGTATGCGAGCGGAATGTATTTCTATATTCTTCGTTCGGGCACAACACTGCTAACTCAGAAGATGTTGCTGATCAAATAGCGTATGTATAAAGTCTTTAGGTGTGCGCTTGTAATGGTTCTGTTCGCGTTGTCCGCTGGCCACGAGGCCAGCGGACAGGCGAAGGCCATTCTGTTCCGATATTTGCCAGAGGGAGGCGAGTTTGCATCCTCTGTAATATTGGAGAATGTTGAGGAAGGACCATTCATTGATCCGGTGGAATTTGCTGCGCGAAATCCCGGAGGTTGGGGGATGAAAGCGCCTAGTTCAGCCGAATTCGAGGCACCCTCATCAAGGATTAGAAGCCTAGAAACTCAGGATTTCTCTCAACCTTTCGGCCCCCAGATGACGGCGGAGGTATGGTTTCGAGGCCAGGAAGCAAGCCAGACTTCCTCCTTGCTTTCCAATCGTATTTCCGAGAGCGAAGGATTCACGATTGGCCTGGAAAATGACATTCCTTTCGTGGAGTTTGCGATTCAAAACTCAACCTTTCGCCTGAATGCTGATGGACCCGTTGAGGTCGATAAAAATGCGTGGGTAGCAGCCACCATTATGTATTGGCAAGGAACGCTGACACTCCGTCTTTTCGTAGATGGCGTCCAGCAAGCAGCTACCGAGGAACAGCTCTCTATACCCAGTCCCTACTCGATTTTACATCCCGTGATGGTTGGATCATCGGCGACGGGAGATGTCGAAAGTCCAACATTGAACGGAACGTTTACTGGTCAACTATTCGCCGCGGTTATCAGAGGCTATTCCGCGCCTGACGAATATCTTACTTCCGGTATTCCTCACGATGGGAGTGCATACTTCGGAATGCCGGCCTACCACGATTACCCACTTGATAGTCAGCGTCTCCCTGCGGATCTGAGGATTCAGAAATCCCCTGTTGAGATTCAGAAGCGGTTTTTCCTTCCGCATGCGAATGATTTGTACATCCCGCAAGGAACGGCTACGAATGTCGAAGAGATTGATGGAGAAGAAATTCCATTTGTGTATGTCTCGTATTACCACCGTACCCGTCTGGGGACCATTGGATTACAGCACTCCATTGTTGTTGAAATGAATGCCCAAACAGGGTTGGTGCGTCGTACGTTCCGACTTATGGGCCAACTAGGATACTCCCACGCAGGAGGTATTGCCTATTCACATGACGCGATATATGTCTCCTCATCCAGCGTAATTGAGCGGTATCCGGTGCCCGAATGGGATGCCTCAAATCCGTTGAAATACGTAGATCTAGAAGCCGATGTTGATGGGACGATCCAGACGCCGTCAAAAGCGTCGTTCATCTCAGCATTTCGTGACACACTTTGGGTGGGGGATTACCGTACTTCCTCAGATACGGCGCCTTTTCTGTTTGCGCACGCCCTTGACGAGAATGGCCGTCCCAATCCTCAGCCAGCCTACCGGTTTCCAATTACCAGACGAATTCAAGGTGTGGATCTTTTCGAGGCGCCTCAGGGAACGGTTGTCGTTCTTTCTAGGAATCGATCTTCTTCGACGGCCGAGTTGCTTCGCTATCGTCTTGATGCTCTGTCTCCGACGAGCATCGTCTCTCCTGATTCCACCGTTATAATGCCCCACGGCATCGAGGACTTATCGTTCCTTCCAGATGGCTCCTTGTGGACCAACTCCGAATCGGGTACCGACTATTATCAACGAAATTCAAGCGGGGCGTGGTCCAGCTACTACCCCTTTGTCTACAGTATTCCTGCATCCTCTATTCTAGGCTCCGCGGTGTCCACCATGCAGGAGGAGCAGCCCAGAAGTGAGGATCTTGATGTTGGGGTATTTCCCAATCCATTTGTAGACAAACTTAACATATCGCTTACTGGTGCTACCGATCGTCTCGTTTCTGTTTTTGTCGTGGATTTACTAGGACGTCGCGTAGCAACGCTGGCTGAGAGCATTCGTCCCGGGGAAGTTGAAACGCTGACCTGGAACGCCGAAAAAGTGCCTGCAGGTATGTATTTCACCGTGGTTAATAATGGGTCCCGATACACGGTTAAGCCCGTTATTCGTGCCAACTGATGGTCTCTCGGTGCTCATATCTATGGTTTAATTTGCTCGTATTTGCAGGGTGTAGGTCGGATGATCACGAGTCACAGGTGCTTGCCAGAGTAGGAAGTGCTTCCATCACGGTCATGGAGTTTAATCGGGACTTTGAGCAAGGCTTTCCTGAATTGAA
>Ga0222714_10003704_pt1 | contig 15362 bp, 35 predicted proteins | sample C33_3DmetaG_FD_165048 | JGI IMG/M metagenome (GOLD analysis project Ga0222714, IMG submission 165048) | Estuarine water microbial communities from San Francisco Bay, California, United States - C33_3D | ecosystem: Environmental > Aquatic > Marine > Unclassified | place: USA: California... | reverse complement strand
GTGGTTCATACAAGCACTACCAACTATCTTAGAAGGCAATCAAGAGGTTGACTTATTCATTATGCCTAGAATCAATACAGTCAACGGACTTACCGATGAGTGGATTGCAAAGTGGGGATGGAGAGTAAATGACAAAGGTTGGGTTAACTTCCCAGACTGGCAGATGAGATTATATCGAAACTGTGAAGAGGTTAAGTGGGAAGGACTGTTACATAGTAAAGTAGTAGGAGCAAAGCAATATACATTCCTACCAGAGGAGGAAGAGTTTTGTATCATACACCTTAAGGAACTAAGTAGACAGGTAGAGCAGAACAACCTATACGAAGAGATAGAAAAGAACGGAAGAACTAAGTATAAGATTTAAGAATGGAATATGTAAATACAAGAAGAGAGTTACTTGAGCTACTTCCAAAAAATAGTATAGGAGCTGAGGTAGGAGTCTTTAAAGGAGAGTTTGCTCAAGAGATGCTTGAAGTAGTATCTCCAAGTATGTTATACTTAATAGATCCCTGGAGAGGTATGATCAACTCAGGAGACAAAAATGGACAAAATCTAGAATACATTAACGGAAACGAATACTACACTAAAGTAATATTGCCTAAGTTTGGAGGAATGTCCAATGTAAAAGTATTACGAGAGGAGTCTACTATATTAAATTCGTTTGAAGATAATAGTATTGATTGGATTTATGTAGATGCAGATCATCAATATCACTCAGTAAAGCATGACTTAGCCTTAGCCTATAGTAAAGTAAAGGTAAATGGATATATACTAGGACACGACTACAATCACACCATCCATCCATCAGTAGTAAGAGCTGTAGATGAACTCTGTGAGCAAAACAATTTAGAGATACAATACCTATCACAGGACGGATGTCCATCTTTCTTTATTAAAAAAATATGAATTACATAATAGCATCGTATTATACTAGTGGAATAGATCCTCAGAGAGGAACAGCATGGCAAAGTAATTTAGAAGCAATTACAGAATGGATTAAGAGTGGGATTAGTTTATGTGAAAAATCATCAGATATAAGACTACTGCTAACACATGACAACCTTACTCAGGAAATGGTTGAAGCTATTGAGAATCCTTACTTAGATATTATAAAAGTAGAACCATGTGGAACATATTCACCTAATGAATACAGGTGGATCATCTACAAAAATCTAGTAGAAAATAATTTAGAGAGTTTTGACCGCATATTCTTTACCGACGTATCGGATGTTATTATAAAGAATAATCCTTTTACTGATATGAAAGAAGGAGTTCTTTATATTGGAGATGAAAAAGAGAATTGGGGAACAGGATGGATACAGAGTAGAAGTCACCACCACATGCAGTATGTAGAAGGATACGCTGCTCTTTTTGAAAAAGAAAAAAATAGTGTACTACTTAATTGTGGACTTGTAGGAGGAACAGTTAATACGATTTTAAAATACCTTACTAAGGTTGAAGAGATAGAAGCACTGACAGCAAATAAGTCTAAAGATACTACAGATATGATTACCAGTAACTACGTAGCTAAGGCTTTTTTTGAAGAGGTAGTACATGGAGCACCGGTAAACAGTGTGTTTAAAGCTTATCAGAATAGTAGAGAGGATGTCTGGTTTGTACATAAGTAATATACTATGAAGAAAGTAACATACATTATACCTACAGTAGGAAGAGCAAGTATAGCAGCTTCAATACATTCAATACTATCCCAAGATCTAAATGCTAGAATTATCATACAGCAGGGAGGTACGGCAGGAGAGAATAGAAATAGCGGAATACTTTCAGAAGTAATTACGAATACAGTTGTAGAGAATCATTCTGACTGGATAGCTTTTCTAGATGATGATGACTTCTATAGAGAAGGATATCTTACAGAACTAGAGGACTCTTACGACTTAGTAGTAATGAAGATGCTACAGAATGGAGTAGAGATTCCTAGAAACAGTACACTAGTGGGAGGTAATGTAGGAATTAATTTTGCAATAAGTACAGCATTTCTTTCTAAAATTATGATACAAGAAGGATCTCTAGATACAAAATACCTCTTTGACTCACTAGGTCATGCAGAGGATTGGAGATTCTTAGAAAAAATATTAAAATATAACCCTAGAGTTAAAATTACAGAAAAAGTATACTACGAATGTAGTCAAGTAAACCATATGTTATAATGATATCAGTAATTATTCCCACATACAAATCACCAGATGCTTTAGATCTTTGTTTAAGATCAGCTATAGAAGGTCAGATAAACACTAACGAGATTATAGTAGTTGTAGATGGTTATTTTGATCTCAACAAAGAAGTACTTACTAAGTGGAAAAGTAACATTACTATTTTAAATCTAGAGGAGAATGTAGGACTATGTAGAGGAACTAACTTAGGAGTTTATAATGCATCTAACGATAAGATATTAATTGTAAATGACGATAATGTATTTCCTTCAGGATGGGATGAGACATTGGAGATGGAATGGCAAAGCGGAGCTGTCATAACTCCAAATCAGATTGAACCATTCCCTAGTATGTTCTCTCAGATTCATATAAAAGATCTAGGAAGAGATCCTAAGACCTTTGATCTTGAAGCCTATTGGAAGTATGATAAGAACATTGCTTCACAGGATAGAGTAGAGGAGTGTGGATCGACCTTACCAATCTTTATGTCTAAGACAGACTACCTAAGAGTAGGAGGCTGGGATGAGAGTTATGAATTAGGAGTAGTAGCAGATTGGGACTTCTTTGTTAAGTGTCAACTATCAGGACTAAGAATGATACGTAACTGGAGCTTACATTTCTACCATTTTGTATCTCTATCAACAAACAACACAGAAGAGAATAGAATTAACAGACAACAATGTGAGATAAGAGGACACCAGTATGCAAAGTATAAGTGGGGAAGCTACATCAAACATGATCCAAAGACTAACTTAAAGTACATTTAAACTATTTATATTAAAAACAATATGATATTAGCAGAACACATAAGAGAGATCCTTTCAGAGGTGACTAAGGTTAACTTTAAAGGACATAAATTCGTTCTTAAGATTGATGTGAATGAGGATCCAAACAAGAAAGGAGTTAAGGTTCAATTCCTTCCAACTACCTTTACAGGAATGTCTAAGCAACAACAAGACGAGATCGCTATGGACTTAGGAGCTAAGTTGAATCAAGGTCTAACAGGACTAGGCTTATCTGTTGAGAGAGATAGAGAGTTAAAGGATAAAACGGTAATTGGATTCTTTATCTATATCGAGTACCTTAACAAAATCATCATTAATGCTTTGAATCAAGCAGCAGGAGAGAAATAATTAAACCAATATAAAGTATGGCACAGTTTTGTTTTTATTCAAAGAACAACCCTTCACAAGAACCAATAGGGGTTGTGGATGCTGTAAGCAGAGAGGAAGCTATTAGATTCTTTTCACTTACAAAACAATTACCAATGAACGATTTCCTAACAATTTTTGAAGTAAAAGGCTATGAATTTAAAGAAGGAATTAAGGAAGGGAATAAACAGTTACTTAAAGGGTAATGTAACTATTAAAGAAAGAGATATGGCTCGAGATGTAATTGAGAAGAAGCTCTTTATTGAAAGTATAATTCTACTAAGGGAGATAGAAGATAGGAGAGACTTTATGGAAGAAGAGATTGGTGTTGATATGTCAATCTATGAAGAGAAGTTCCTACAAGTAATAGAGAATCTATTCAGAGCTCACTTCAGTAAAGAACAGTTTGCACTAATACAATACTATCTCTACCAAGTACCAAATCTTATAGATTGGGATGGTAAGATTGATTTGTCAGATGGAAAGGATATGATCACAGTTGATTTTGAAACTCCAGAACAAGTATGGAATGTAATTACTAGTGTAAAAATATTAACTAAATAGTTGCTAGAACAAATCTTTATTCATATCTTTAGGTATAATAATTAAACAAACGGTTATATGATCAACAACTTAGAAATGATTTCTTGTACAAGATGTAGTAATGCAATGCCTAAACTACGATTAGACCAATATGGTTACGACTTTTGTGTAACATGTTCAGATGTTAAACCAAAGGTAGGACGTATTAGAGTAGTAGGAGAAGGAGATTATACTGCAACAGAGATGGATGTCTTAGATCAAGACACAGCAAGAAGACTACAAGAGTTAGAGAATACTTCTAGAGGAGTTAAGAACAATCCATTAGAGATTCTTAACTACGACGAAGATGAAGTACTTGACAGCGAGAAAGCAATTGAAGCAGCTACTGATAAGATCTTAGATGATGAATTAGAAGAGGAGTTAGTTGACCTAGAGGACGATGAGGAAGAAGAAATCTCAGAAGAAGATCTAGAAGACGAAGACGACGAATAGATGCCAAAAGCTAAATTCATATCAAAAGACGATTGCCTTAGGGCTATGAATAATACGAGAAGCAATAGAGGAGCTGCTAGGTTCCTCCGTTGCAGCTTTGTACATTATAAGAAGTACGCAAGGACATATACTAACGAGGAAGGAGTTACTCTATGGGAAGTTCATAAGAATCCATCCGGTAAAGGTATTCCTAAATTCATAAGCAACAAAGGAAAGAAAGCACCTCTTAAGGATCTTATTGAAGGTAGATTATCTATTGCAAGCTTTGAACCAGCCAAGATTAAACAGAGATTAGTCTTTGAAGGCTATTTAAAGGAAGAATGTAATCGATGTGGCTTTCATGAAGAGAGGTTAGTTGATCAAAAGATACCTTTGATACTTCAGTTTAAGGATAGAAACAAAGTCAACTACGAATTAGATAACATAGAACTATTATGTTACAATTGCTCATTCCTATATTCAGTATCACCTATATCAGACAGACAGGTAATTGCTATGGAGGACTCTGTAGATAAACAAGTAGCTGATTTTGATTGGGAGGTAGATGATGCAATGAAAGAGCATTTACAGTCAATAGGACTTTGGAAAGAGGAGATCGATCCTACAGATCCTAGACAATACATCTCAGAAGACTATAGAGGAAATGGCAAAGAAGAAGAATAAACCTACACGTCAGCAGATTGTTGCCAGTCAACTGGTTAAGCAGCATGAGAAGAATGAGAAGCTGAAAGAGAAAGAAATAAGTACAGATTTTTTTAAATTATTTAAGAAATAGTTGCTAGATCGAATCTTTGTTCATATATTTAGGTATAGAAATTAAAAAAAAGGTTATGGCAGTTATCAAAAAAATCATATGCTACTTTACACATAAGAAGTATCGCAAGCTTACAGCTTTAACCTGGGCAGGGCATGATCATACATGTACAAAGTGTAATATAACATTCTACGATTAATTATGGCAGAAAAGACAGGTGCAACAGCAAAGAAGGTATACGACTTTAATACCTCAGGAGTACTAGAAGTATGTATCAAAGATAATTGGTATAGAGTAACTTCAAATGAATTCAGATCCTTTGATGGAAAGAGAAGAATAACTGAGCCAGTTAAACAACCGGGCTTAGGAGATAGTTTCTCTGATGTTAAGTTTCGTACATATGATTATAATGGTCCGGTCTACATATTACAGACTAATACAGAGGTAATCAGAATGGATACAGAAACTATTACCACCAATGCAGATATGCCAACAACACAGAAATCATTAGAAAATAGTAATCGTATATGAAAAAACTACACTTCGACTCTCCAGCAGACTTTCAAGTATACTTCCAAGGAAAGAGTCCAGAACTAACAGGAGTAATAGCTGATGCTATTAGAGAGGCTATGCAGTTTCAAAAGAAGACTGCCGATCTATTTGAAATATCTTTTGATGATAGTGATGTATTCTTTGAGATAAGTTTACCAAAGAAGCAATGGATTACAGCTTTAGAGAATTGTCTAAAGCATTATGAAGAATGGGAGATGGGAGATGATGCTCTTGATACTTATCTACTAATTAAAGACGTAAAAGCATGGTAAAATTGGTAAAGAGTTTCACCTGTGAAGCTACAGGAATTAAGATAACCTATACATATAGAGAGGGAAGTATTGTAAGCGGTATAGAAAAGTCTGAGTTAGAATACCCTAAGGGATACTTAGAAGAATTTAATAAACAGGAAAAATATAAGAGTGATCTTCCGAAAACCAAACAAATGTTCTTAAATCCTAAGACAGGTAAAGAAGTAAGTTACTATAGAGCCAAAGCATTAGGATTGGTAAGTTAATTAAAAAAAGATTGTGAATTAGTTGCTAGAACGAATCTTTGTTCGTATATTTAGGTATAGAAATCAATTAAAAACAAACGGTTATGTTAAACACTTACAACACAGGATTAGATCAGTACATTACTAAAGACCAATTAAAGGCAATGGTGCCGGTTGCTTTTGCAGATGCTCCAACAAGCGATAAAGTAAGTAGTAAGTACTTATTGGTTAACACAGAGACTATCGTAGATGATTTAGAGAAGCTAGGATGGAAGCCAGTTACAGCTGCACAAAGAAAGTCTAGAGGTAAAGGAACTATCTTCTCCAAGCATATGGTTTCATTTCAGAATCCAGATATTATGATTAAAGGTAAGAACGGAGACGATGCTTATCCAAGAATCATTCTTACTAACTCTCACGATGGATTTAATTCATTCCAATTTAGAGTTGGTATTTATAGATTAGTTTGTTCAAACGGACTAGTAGTTGCTGATGAGGAATTCTCAGCATTTAGAATTAGACATACAGGATATACTTTTGAAGAGTTAAGAACTGTAGTAGGTCAAGCAGTAAACGATCTTCCTAATAAGGTCGAAGTCTTAAACAAGATGCAAGTAAGAATGCTTACTTCAGAAGAGCAAAGACAATTGGCAATCGATGCCATGCAGTTAAGGTCAAATAAGATCGATGCTGAGTATGATGAAGAGACTATTCAAGATCTTCTTACTCCAACTAGAGATGCTGATAAAGGAGATAGTCTTTGGGCAATCTTTAACATCGTACAGGAAAAGATCACTCAAGGAGGATATTCAGCAGCATTAAAAGGAGCTAAGGTAAGAAAGGTAAGAAAAATTAAATCCTTTGAAAAAGACTTAGAAGTAAATCAAAAACTATTTAAACTAGCAACAGCTCTAGTTAACTAAGATGGCAGATAGAAATCAATACATCCAGATGAGAAAAAGTAACCAGTGGGACCTTAATTGGTTCTACGGTTACTATGTAGAGAATGTAAAAGGAAGTCCTGTACCTCCTCAAACATTCATACAAGCATTCAATATGTACTTTCAATTTAGTGCAGCAGAAATCCTAGAGCGATTGGATAAGAAGTTCGAGGTACAGAAGATAGAAAATGAACACGGTCAAATTATATACATAAGTTAAAAATGGAGAATACAGTAAAAACACCTAGAGAATTAATGGTAGCACTAAAAGGAAATTACGTACAAGTAGTTAAAAAGAACGGAAAGACTCATGATAAGTTATTTAAAGATCCTCAGAGAGCAATCAGAGCAGTAGGTGGAGTTGATAATGTAAAGTACTTAAGAGAGGTATTGAAAGAGCAAGTTAATGCTAGATATGTTGATGTAGATGCTTTAGAGGGAGTACCAGAAGGAGAGTTATAATGCAGTATAAGAATTACATAATAGAGGAGAACGAGAATTACTACGTAGCTCATCCTTATACCAAGCTAAAGTTCTACTGTACTGATGATTGCGATACACCTATGGGGTTTGGAAGTAGTATAGAGGATTGTATAGAGCAAATAGACGAGAGATTAGATTATTAAAATAATTAATAAAAAAGTTGCCTAGAAGGAATATAGTTCTTATATTTAGGTATAATTAAAAAACAAATAAGTTATGGCAAGTTATTCAAGTCAAGATTTACAATTAACAGATGATTTACAAAATTACAACAAGACTAAAGAGGCTATAGTTGATGCCTTAGTTAGAGAAGAGTTTTTAACTGAAGAGCAAGCAGAAACAATTAAAACAAGGTATGCTGTTGTATTAGTTAAAGGTAATTGGTTTGGTACAGCAATAAGCAAGCTGTTAGGTAAACAAGACGTTCAATACATTAAATTAGTAAAAATAGTATAAAAATGGCAAATAATAGTAACTCAAGTAACGGATTAGGATTAGGAACAGTATTGTTTCTTATCTTTATGGTATTAAAGTTGACCAACTACATTGATTGGTCTTGGTGGTGGATAACAGCACCGCTATGGATTCCTATTGCAATCATAGTAGTTATAGGATTAGTAACAATATTTTTATTTAAAGGTAGGTAGTATGAAAAAGTTAGGATGGAAAGCCATAGGATACGCTCTGTGGATATTTGGAATGGTGCAATTGATCACACTACCATTAAGTATGATGTCAGCACCAAATCTTGTAGAGTTTAATGCAGGAGTAATATTATTGTTATTTACCTTAGGATCTATTGTGTATGGATTTGTAATGTTAGGAATGATAGGAAGAGAGTATATAACTTATTTAGAAAATAAAGATCAAGAGTAATGGGAGCATTGTTTACAATAATATTAGTAGCGTTTATAGTGTCACAAGTAGGGAGTAATATTATACTACGTTGGACTTATGGTTCACCTGCTAAAGATGCAGACATTTTAGAAATGTTGGAGAAAAGAGGAGATAGTTACGATGATATTACTAAAAATTGGGACGATGTATTAACGATAAGTTGTAGTGATTGGAAGGTAGAAGTACCTAAGATTAGTAGAATTAATAAGTGGTTCCTATACTACCCCTACTATATAGAAGGAGTGGGTGTTGTTCCAAGAAGGTACAAGTCAAGAAAGATAATTGATGCAAAGTTTGCTGAGTTGTTTAAAGGCAGTCGTTACGATACAAATAAGCGTAAAAAATTAGGATTAGAATAGATAAGTTCATATCTTTAAGTATAAATTTAAAAACAAGTTATAAAATGAAAAAAGTATTAGGGTTATTAGGATTAGTAGTAGCAATGTCTGTTACATCATGTACAACAGCTGATTCAAGTGAAGTAGCATTAGTAGTAGATCAAATTGGAAATGACAAAGGTATTCCAAATATCGAGATGGCATCAGGGTTCATCTTCTACTTCCCACCAACACAGGACGTGTATATGTATCCAACATCGGTACAGCATAAAGTATGGACAGCATCAGTAGATGAAGATAGTCCAACAGATGAACATATCGACGTAACATCAGCAGATGGAGCTACATTTGGATTAGACGTAGCAATTAACTTACAATTAGAGAGATCAGCAGCACCAACTTTATTTACAAAGTATAGAGTAGATATGGATGAGTTGATCAATACAAGAGTTCGAAATATTGTTAGAAAAGAATTATTAGACAATGCAGTAGGATTTGCTTCTGATAGTTTATTGCAGCACAGAAACGTATATGAAAGAGATGTAACAACTACATTGGCTAAGTCATTGGCTAAGGAAGGATTCATCTTAAACAACATTGCAATCCTAAAGATGTCAATTCCAGCTTCATATAAGAAAGCAATTGAAACTAAGATCAGAGTAATTCAAGAGACAGCAACAATTAAATCTCAAACACTACAAGCTGAACAAACAGCATTGAAGAAAATTGCATTAGCAAAAGGTAACTACGAAGCTGCTTTGTATGATGCTAAAACAAAAGCAATCTTATCTCAACCTAAGATGTTAGAGTTATATAGAGCCGAAACAGAGAGAAAATGGGCAGAAAGAGGTGTATCACCTTATGGTAATAACAATGTCTTTGGAGCTGGTACAGGTATCATGTTGAACAGACGATAAAATATTCTAAAAATAATTAATAAAAGGCTTGCTTCGGCAGGCCTTTTTTCGTATCTTTAGGTATAGAAATTAAAAATAGAAGTTATGCCAAAAATATTTAAAGTAGGAGGATGTGTTAGAGATGGTTTATTAGGAGTTAAAACTAAAGACATCGATTTTACCTTCGTATTAGATGATCTAAACAAAACAGTTGAACAAGGATTCAAAGAGATGGAACAATGGATGATCGATCAAGGATTCACCATATTCCTTTCAGTACCTGAGATGTTCACAATCAGAGCTAAATTCCCATCCGACCATAAGTTCGCTAAATTGGATGCTGACTTTGTAATGGCAAGAAAGGAAGTAGGATACGTTGAGGGAACAAGACGTCCAATCCTAGAGTTAGGTACATTGGAAGATGATTTAGTTCGTAGAGACTTTACAGTCAATGCTATGGCTGAAGATGAGGATGGTAATTTAATTGACTTGTTTGATGGTCAGTTAGATCTTGAAAGAGGTATACTAAGAACTCCATTAGCAGCTGATAAGACTATGATGGATGACCCATTAAGATTTGTAAGAGCTCTTAGATTCTCTATTACAAAAGGCTTCAGAATTCATCCTTCTATTACTAAAGCAATGGTTGATTCTGATATTAAAGCAAAACTTATACAGACAGTAAGTGCTGAAAGAGTAAGAGAGGAGCTTTTCAAGATGATGAAACATGATACCATTGCAACCATTAGACTAATACACTCAGTAGATTTGGAGTTTATGCCTGGGTTCTTGGGGATAGTGTTTAAGGATGGACTATGGTTGAAGCCAACATTTGAAAAATAAATAGGAATAAAGTTGCCTCTTCGGAGGCTTTTCCTTATATTTAGGTATAATTAAAACAATAGAGGTTATGAAAGTAGAATTTAAAGTAGGGGATAAAGTTAGAATCATCAACAACACAACTGGATCTAGTAATAAAATTGGAGATGAAGGTATTATTGTGGAAATAGTATTCGCAGGAGATCAACGTGGTTATAAAGTTGAAGTTGAAGGTAGACTTACCGTTGGTAATTGGTCAGCTCAAGAGGACATACAATTAGTTGAACAAGACAAGCAAGAAATACAGGATTTAAAAAATAGGCTTGACTTTGTACATGAAAGCAGTGCTAAAGCGATAGAGCTTGTAGAGGCTTTACAAGTACAAACTAAAGGAATGTATAACGAGGATACTATCAGACAAGCTCTACTAAGACTAACACTAGTCAATCCAGTCCATTTAGAGATGACAAGTAATGGTCATGGAGAATTTCCTGATGGATATAAACTAACCGGAAAAGGTATTGAATATATTGTTGAGCAATTAAAAAAATAAGTTATGATAAACAACATAGAATTAATTAAGCCATTGCTTAATTTTGAAAAGAAAGGTGACTTCTATATGCTATATGTATTCAAGCGTAAGAAAGATCAACCAGAAGGAGAAAGAGACAATCATCAATCAGTAAGAACAATTAAGACTTATTGTATTGAGAGCATTGATCACTTAGAACGTCGCTATGATGAGATCATTCAAATGTGCGAGATGTTTAAAGCAAGAGCTTACATTCATGTACAGAAGCAGAATCACTTTGATGTATCTCTGAGTATGATGGCTGCATTGGCACAACGTATACAAAATGGTAACAACAATCAAAAAGGATTGTTTGATTCAGTTGTAGGACAAATAAAGACTCAAGAGAAGAGATGGATTGTTGATATCGATACTACAGATGAGAAAGAACAGCAGATGATAATAACAGCAATTTTAGATTGTAATCCAGTTGTTAATTTTGTAGAGGAGAGAATCTATGCAACAATACCTACTAAGAATGGTATGCATATTATCACTTCTAAGTTCAACGTAATGCAGTTCTTTAAGTATATTGAAGACTATAAACTAGCTCCAATCGATCTACAGAAGAAGAACCCTACACTACTATACTATCCAAAATCACTAGACATATAAATCAAATAAGTTATGGCAGAGAATTATTCTTTAATAGAGTTGTATGAGATGTACAGTGCAGGAGTATTAACAAGTGAAATGATGAGCAGATGTCTAAATTAGAAAAATGCCACCATTGTGGTGAAGAGAAGGAGAATTGCTACCATGGATTTATAGCAATGACTATTCCTATCCCAGAAGCAGAAGCATTGATTGACAAGTGGGGTAGAGAGGATTGGCAGAAGAACTTTGAAAGAACAGATCTTACTGAGGATGAAGACAAAGAGTTAGATGGACTTAATATGTACGATCAGTTACTAAATACAGTCGGTAGAGGAGTACAATGTGACGATTGTGCTAAGAAAGAAGCAGAGATGTATGACAAGTATTATCCGAGGGAATAGAGAGGGGCGCTTTTCTATGAAGTCACGACGCGCATTTTTCCCCAACCCTCCACCTTGGGAGGGGTTGTAGGAAGAGGTAGTTGCTATTTACATAATAAGATCGTATCTTAGTTTAAGAGAAGTTCAAGAGAAGTTTAAGTTTGGACTATTTATTAACATAACCCTTAAATAATTAAGTATGAAGAAGATTTTATTTGCAGTGGTATTACTACTATCTTTTGCAGGGTATGCACAAGAGAAGAGCTATGAATTGATTGACGAAAACACAGTAGAAGTTACAGTGAGGTCAAATGGAAGGATCACCCAAAGAGGTGAGATGGTAAGTATTAATGGCATTTTAAGGCCAGAAGGTATATGGAGAGAGTATGATGGAGATAACAAAGTAACACTTAGGGTAATGTATTCCGAAGGTAAGAAGCTTTGGGTGGAGAAGAACATAGGTGCTTATGTAGTAAGCAATAGAAGAAAGGGAAGCATTTAGCTTCCTTTTTTTATGGGAAATACTTAGGGAATTAGTTGCAGGATAGGGGTATATTTCTTATCTTTATCTTATAAAACAAATAAGAGTTATGAAAACATCAAAAGAAATAGAACAGTTAAAGGATCAGATTGTTGCAAATTATCAAGATCAAATTGATCTTTTAAAGTCAATCAATGAGACTAACAATAGAATAATTGCCACTCAGAAGGAGTACATTGGTGCGTTGGAACAGCGTATAGAGGACATAACAGTAAGACTTCAAGAATTTCAAATACTATTACTAAAATCATTATGAAAGTAATATACATGGAACAGACAATCCTTCTAATGTCTCAGAAAGATCCTCAAGGTACTAAGGACTTAATAGCCTCAGGTACAATCAAACAAGATGAAAAAGATAAACCATACCTTGTAACAATAGTTGAAGATGGAGAGTAAGGAGAGAGAATACCTTAAAAGGATTGAGGAGCTTGAAAGAGAGAATAGGATGTTAAAGGAACAATTAGCATTTGAACAAAGACAAAACCAGAGAGATGCAAATAGAAGAAGTACAATTACATAGTGTAATATATAGAGGTAAGAAAGTAACTTACAATAGTAGAAGGGGAGCAGGAATGACAGTAGAGGGTAAGGCTACAGATATAAATCATCTCCAGGAATTGATTATAATATGTGATAGTGAGGGATTTCCTCATGCAATAGATTCTAAAACGGCTATAGAGGTAAGGTAAATGATAAAGGATACACAGGTAGACTACCTAAGAGAGAAGATGGACATCTTCAATGATAAAGGAGATGTGATCCGGTATGAGCAAATCCTAAGAGAGGATAGACAAGAGAGAGTAGTAAATGAAGGATGGGATTGGAAGACCTTTAGATTTAAAATAAAGAAATGGATAGATGATAAGTCTTATTATTTGATTCATAAAGATCCTCAATGGAAGATCTATTATTGTGCCGAGAGAAAGATGTTTGATATCCATAGAGAGGAAAAGAGTTGGGTGGTGGGTAATGATAGAAGAACGGCCTATGTAATAACTCAGCAAACCTATATAGAGAATAAGTTCATAATGGACATACTGTTTAGAGAGATGGATAGAAGAATTAATATGTTCTAGAGAGAATATAGCATAGAGTAACCCGTTCATAGACCCGACCTATAACCCGTTAGGATACCCGTTTCTAAACCCACTTGATACCCGTTTCTAAACCCACTTGATACCCGTTCATACGTACATATAGACCTGGAGAGATACATGGAGAGAGATAGGGAGAACTACTGAGAAACATAAGGAAAAGGATAGACTTTGGTTAAACTTGAAGAGTGAAAAAAGAAAAGGAAGAGTATAAAACATATAGTAATAGGTATTAAAAGGTACTGTGAAGGATATACGATGTGTAAAAAGAGAGAAAAGTCTCGGTAGAATAATTAAAGTAAAAATGTGGGAAGGGCCTACCTCCTTCAACTTTTTCCTATATAGAGGGGTTTTACTTATAGAGTGTAAGTTGTAGAGACCTGTTCATGTACTTATAAAGTGTAAGGAGATACCCGGTTTTGATACCCATTTGTAACCCGTTGCTATAGACAAATAATGCAGAGTGTAAGCAAGGTACCCGTTCTAGATACCCGTTTGGTAACCCCTTCACGGAACCCGTTCTTGTAACCCGTCTAGAGACCCAATAGAGACCCGTTTGGTGCCCCGTTCTATACCCCCTTCGGGGGAAGTATTTAGTAAAATAGTTGCCTATAGAGATCTTTCTTCTTATCTTTAGGTATAGATAATTAAAAACAGATACAGATATGAAAGCAATTGCAAGAAAAGATTTGGCAGTAGGGGTTGAATATACTTTAGATGGTAGTAGAATGAATAAAGCCCATTATGTAGGAAAGGATGAATCTACTGATACTTTATTCTTTATGTCTTCTGAAGATACTCCTTATTTTGTAGATAAAGAAGGGTTTATCATATTTGATACCTCAGGGGATCCTTTCTTCTTAGAAGAGACTATTTAACTATAGATAAAAAACCTCAGCAATCATGAAGACAATTCAAGTGACCCTCCAGGAGAGATGGGCAGCCTCTAGGCACCTTGTTCACAAGAGCAAAAAGACTTACACAAGGAAAGAGAAGCACAATAAAAAAGGACCTCAACAGGGTCCTTCCTCTTTTTATCGATATAGTACTATGTATTACCTACTACAGAAATAGGCGTACCGGCCCGTCTACTCTTCCGACTCTCTTTCAAAGCCAGGCCCCTTATTCCCTTTAACGTACCTAAAGATACGAACACTTCTACTGTCTAGCAACTATTTTGTTAAATATTTTTTAATTTAAAATGAATATAAATAAGGTAAAGGAGTTGCCTCCTATATACTTTATTACTATCTTTAGGTATCAATAATTAAAACAATAAAAGTTATGAATGCAATTTACAAATGTGAGGATTTTAAAATCGAGGATGGAGTATTAACAATCTGGGGAGCTGAGGTAATAGGGATGGCTAAATCAGTTGAGGATTTTAATAGAGTATATGAAATATTCTGCAAAGGTAAAGGAATCCTTCCTAATGGATTAATATGCCCTGCATTGTATTGTGAACAAAAGGGGGTTAGTATTGTGGTATTTGAAAAATAAAGTTGCCTCCTATTATTATTCTTCATATATTTAGGTATCAATAATTAAAACATAGAAAAAATGATCAACAACATCAAAGGATTATCAGTAGTAGATTACATTGGAGAGGATAAAGGATTGTTCCAGGCCGTAATTAAGGTACC
>Ga0222714_10003703_pt1 | contig 15362 bp, 8 predicted proteins | sample C33_3DmetaG_FD_165048 | JGI IMG/M metagenome (GOLD analysis project Ga0222714, IMG submission 165048) | Estuarine water microbial communities from San Francisco Bay, California, United States - C33_3D | ecosystem: Environmental > Aquatic > Marine > Unclassified | place: USA: California... | reverse complement strand
CATCAGGTAGCAGTGGTTCAAGTGGAACTAGTGGTTCATCTGGAATATCTGGCTCAAGTGGTTCTTCAGGAACAAGTGGTAGTTCAGGTTCTAGTGGAACATCAGGATCTTCAGGAACATCAGGTTCTAATGGTACAAGTGGTTCATCAGGTTCTTCAGGAACATCAGGTAGTAGCGGTTCATCAGGAACTTCAGGCTCATCAGGTTCTTCAGGAACAAGTGGTAGCTCAGGTACATCTGGTTCAAGTGGAACATCAGGTACTAGTGGTTCTTCAGGAACAAGCGGTAGCTCTGGAACATCAGGTTCATCAGGCTCATCTGGGACATCTGGATCAAGCGGTTCAAGCGGAACTTCAGGTTCAAATGGAACTAGTGGTTCATCAGGAACTTCAGGTTCATCCGGATCTAGTGGAATAAGCGGCTCTTCAGGTAGCTCAGGCACATCTGGTTCCTCTGGAACTAGTGGTTCAAGTGGTACTTCAGGTAGTAGTGGAACATCAGGAAGTTCTGGTAGTTCTGGTACTAGCGGTAGTTCAGGTTCAAGTGGAACAAGTGGTTCAAATGGAACTTCTGGTTCTTCAGGAAGTTCAGGAACATCTGGCTCAAGTGGTTCATCAGGAACTAGCGGAAGCTCAGGAACATCAGGTTCTAGTGGTACCTCAGGTTCAAGTGGAACTAGTGGTTCATCAGGAAGCTCAGGTACCAGTGGATCTTCAGGTTCATCAGGAACATCTGGTTCAAGTGGTACATCTGGTTCTTCAGGAACAAGCGGAAGCTCAGGTACTTCAGGTTCAAGTGGTTCATCAGGAACAAGCGGTTCATCAGGTTCTTCAGGAACTTCTGGATCATCAGGTTCAAGTGGAACATCAGGAAGCTCAGGTTCTTCAGGTACAAGTGGTTCATCGGGAAGTTCAGGAACAAGCGGTTCTTCAGGCTCATCAGGAACATCAGGTAATTCAGGAACTTCAGGTTCAAGTGGAACATCTGGCTCGAGTGGTTCTTCAGGTACTTCAGGTAGCTCGGGTTCATCAGGAACATCAGGTTCAAGTGGAACTAGTGGTTCTTCAGGTTCATCAGGAACAAGTGGTTCATCAGGTTCAAGTGGTACTAGCGGAAGTTCAGGTTCTTCAGGGACTAGTGGTTCATCAGGTACTTCAGGTTCTTCAGGAACATCGGGTTCAAGTGGTTCGTCAGGAACAAGCGGAAGTTCGGGTTCTTCAGGTACTTCAGGTTCAAGTGGAACTAGTGGAAGCTCAGGTACGTCAGGTTCTTCTGGTACATCAGGTTCAAGTGGTTCATCAGGAACTAGTGGTTCGTCTGGTACAAGCGGTAGCAGTGGAACATCAGGTTCATCAGGGACAAGTGGAAGTAGTGGTTCTTCAGGAACTTCTGGTTCTTCTGGTTCGAGTGGAACATCAGGTTCATCAGGAACTAGCGGTAGTAGTGGAACAAGTGGTTCTTCTGGTACGAGCGGTTCATCAGGTAGTAATGGTACTTCAGGTTCAAGTGGTTCTTCTGGAACAAGTGGTAGCTCAGGGTCAAGTGGTACTTCAGGAAGTTCAGGTTCAAGTGGAACATCAGGTTCTTCAGGTTCGTCTGGTACATCAGGAAGTTCTGGTACTTCAGGTTCAAGTGGAACAAGTGGTTCATCGGGTTCATCAGGAACAAGTGGTTCTTCAGGAACTTCAGGCAGCTCAGGTTCTTCAGGAACATCAGGTTCAAGTGGTTCTTCAGGAACTAGTGGTAGTTCAGGAACTTCAGGTTCTAGCGGAACTAGTGGCTCATCTGGAACATCAGGTAGTTCGGGTTCATCAGGAACAAGTGGTTCATCGGGTTCATCAGGAACAAGTGGTTCATCAGGAACAAGTGGTTCAAGTGGAACAAGCGGTTCTTCGGGAACTTCTGGTTCTTCAGGATCAAGCGGAACTTCAGGCAGCTCAGGTTCTTCAGGTACAAGCGGTTCTTCAGGTTCTTCAGGAACAAGTGGTAGCTCAGGTACATCTGGTTCATCAGGAACTAGTGGTTCTTCAGGTACCTCAGGTTCATCTGGCTCATCAGGTACATCAGGAAGTTCGGGTACTAGTGGTTCTTCAGGAACTTCAGGTTCATCTGGTACAAGTGGTTCAAGTGGTTCAAGCGGAACTTCAGGATCTTCAGGATCTAGTGGTACTTCAGGTTCAAGTGGCTCATCTGGAACATCAGGTAGCAGTGGTTCTTCAGGAACATCTGGTTCAAGTGGTTCTTCAGGTACTAGTGGCTCATCTGGAACAAGTGGAAGTTCAGGTACATCAGGATCTTCAGGCTCAAGTGGAACATCAGGTAGCAGTGGCTCATCTGGAACATCTGGATCTAGCGGAACTTCAGGTTCAAGTGGTACAAGTGGATCTTCAGGTTCAAGTGGAACTAGTGGTTCATCTGGTTCATCAGGTACATCAGGTTCTTCAGGTACTAGTGGTTCATCAGGTAGCTCAGGTACTTCTGGGTCTAGTGGATCATCAGGTACATCAGGTTCTTCTGGAACATCAGGTTCTAGTGGAACAAGTGGTAGCAGTGGAACATCTGGTTCAAGTGGTTCTTCAGGTACTAGTGGTTCATCAGGAAGTAGTGGAACCTCTGGAAGTTCAGGTACATCAGGTTCATCAGGCACATCAGGATCTAGTGGAACTTCAGGTTCTAGTGGATCTTCAGGTACATCAGGTTCATCAGGTTCATCAGGTACATCAGGTTCATCTGGATCTTCAGGAACTAGTGGTTCTTCAGGATCTAGTGGAACATCAGGTTCAAGTGGAACTTCAGGTTCTTCAGGAACATCTGGCTCAAGTGGAACAAGTGGAACAAGTGGATCTTCAGGTTCATCTGGAACATCAGGCAGCTCAGGTAGTTCAGGAACAAGTGGTTCATCTGGAACATCAGGATCTTCAGGTACAAGTGGTTCATCAGGATCAAGTGGTACATCAGGATCTTCAGGATCATCAGGCACATCAGGTAGCTCTGGAACTAGCGGTTCAAGTGGAACATCAGGTTCTTCTGGTACAAGCGGTTCTTCAGGTTCATCTGGAACATCAGGTAGCAGTGGTTCTTCAGGAACAAGCGGCTCATCAGGTACTTCAGGTTCAAGCGGAACAAGTGGTTCAAGCGGATCTAGTGGAACATCAGGTAGTAGCGGTTCATCAGGAACTTCAGGCTCATCAGGAACATCAGGTAGTTCAGGAAGTTCAGGAACATCAGGTTCTAGTGGTTCTTCAGGAACATCAGGTTCATCTGGAACTTCAGGCAGCTCAGGTACTTCAGGTTCATCAGGTTCAAGCGGAACATCAGGTAGCAGTGGTTCAAGCGGAACTTCAGGTTCTTCAGGAACAAGTGGTTCAAGCGGTTCATCAGGAACTAGTGGTAGCTCAGGTACTTCAGGTTCATCTGGAACATCAGGTTCATCTGGAACATCAGGTTCATCAGGCACCTCAGGTTCATCTGGTTCATCTGGTTCATCTGGTTCAAGTGGAACAAGTGGTTCTAGTGGATCATCTGGAACATCAGGTTCAAGTGGAACTTCAGGATCTTCAGGTACATCAGGTAGCTCAGGAACATCAGGTTCTAGCGGCTCTTCAGGTACTTCAGGTTCATCAGGTTCAAGTGGAACCTCAGGTAGCTCAGGTACATCAGGTTCATCAGGAACTAGTGGTTCAAGTGGTAGCTCTGGAACATCAGGTTCAAGCGGTTCATCAGGAACATCAGGAAGCTCTGGTAGCTCAGGTACTTCAGGTTCATCTGGATCTAGTGGAACATCAGGATCATCTGGAACTTCAGGTTCTAGTGGTACTTCAGGAAGCTCAGGCTCAAGTGGAACATCAGGCAGTTCTGGTTCAAGTGGAACTAGTGGTTCATCTGGTTCATCTGGTACATCAGGTACATCAGGAACTTCAGGATCTTCAGGAACATCAGGTTCAAGTGGAACTTCAGGAAGCTCAGGTTCATCAGGAACAAGCGGTTCTTCAGGTTCATCAGGTACATCAGGTTCATCAGGAACATCTGGTTCAAGTGGAACAAGTGGTTCAAGTGGAAGTTCAGGAACATCTGGTTCATCAGGTTCATCAGGTACTAGTGGAAGTTCAGGCTCGTCAGGCACAAGTGGTTCATCAGGAACATCAGGTAGTAGTGGAACAAGTGGTTCAAATGGTACTAGCGGAAGTTCAGGTTCATCAGGAACATCTGGCTCAAGCGGAACAAGCGGTTCTTCAGGAACATCAGGCAGTTCAGGTACTAGCGGAAGTTCAGGTTCATCTGGTACTTCAGGAAGCTCTGGTTCATCAGGTTCAAGTGGAACATCAGGAACATCAGGCTCTTCAGGAACTAGTGGTTCTTCAGGTTCATCAGGAACATCTGGCTCATCAGGTTCATCAGGTACATCAGGTTCTAGTGGAACATCAGGCTCTTCAGGAACAAGTGGTTCATCAGGTACATCTGGTTCATCAGGTTCATCTGGTACTTCAGGCTCTTCAGGAACTAGCGGCTCAAGTGGCTCATCAGGAACAAGTGGTTCATCAGGTTCAAGTGGAACAAGTGGAAGTAGTGGTACATCTGGTTCATCTGGAACATCAGGTTCATCTGGATCTAGTGGAACATCAGGATCATCAGGTTCTTCAGGAACATCAGGTTCTAATGGTACCTCAGGTAGTTCAGGTACATCAGGATCAAGTGGATCATCAGGAACTAGTGGTAGCTCAGGAACATCTGGATCAAATGGTACAAGTGGAAGTAGTGGAACATCTGGATCATCAGGTAGTTCAGGTACCTCAGGTTCATCTGGTTCAAGTGGAACTAGTGGATCATCTGGATCATCTGGAACCTCAGGTAGCTCAGGTACATCTGGATCATCTGGAACTTCAGGAAGTTCAGGTACTAGTGGTTCCTCAGGCAGTTCAGGTACATCTGGATCTTCTGGTTCAAGCGGGACTAGTGGTTCATCAGGAACATCTGGATCAAGTGGTACATCAGGTACAAGTGGTATAAACGGAACTTCAGGTTCATCTGGAACATCTGGTAGTTCAGGTACAAGTGGTTCTTCTGGTACATCTGGATCATCTGGATCTTCAGGTACATCAGGTAGTTCTGGATCTTCAGGTACTAGTGGTTCTTCAGGTAATTCAGGAGCTTCAGGTACTAGTGGTACATCAGGTAGTAGTGGTTCATCAGGAACATCAGGTTCATCTGGCACAAGTGGCTCATCAGGTACTTCAGGTTCAAGTGGAACAAGTGGTTCAAGCGGTTCGTCAGGAACTAGTGGAAGTTCAGGTTCGTCAGGAACATCGGGTTCATCAGGAACATCGGGTTCAAGCGGAACAAGTGGTTCTTCAGGAACATCTGGTTCAAGTGGTTCATCAGGAACATCAGGTTCAAGTGGAACAAGTGGTTCTAGTGGTTCAAGCGGCACTTCAGGATCCTCAGGTTCAAGTGGTACAAGTGGCTCATCAGGTACATCTGGTTCAAGTGGAACTAGTGGTAACTCAGGTACTTCAGGATCATCAGGATCAAGTGGAACAAGTGGTTCATCAGGTAGTTCAGGTACCTCAGGTTCATCAGGTACAAGTGGTAATTCTGGTACTTCAGGATCATCTGGTACCTCAGGATCATCTGGCACCTCAGGTTCATCTGGTACTTCTGGATCATCAGGAAGTTCAGGCACATCTGGATCAAGTGGTTCATCAGGCACATCTGGATCAAGTGGAACTTCAGGTAGTTCAGGAACATCAGGTTCAAGTGGTACTTCAGGTAGTTCTGGATCTTCAGGTACAAGTGGTTCATCAGGAACATCTGGTTCAAGTGGTACTTCAGGTAGTTCTGGATCTTCAGGTACAAGCGGTTCTTCAGGAACATCAGGTTCTAATGGAACTAGTGGTTCTTCTGGAACATCTGGATCATCTGGATCATCTGGATCATCTGGTACATCAGGATCTAGTGGAACTAGTGGTAACTCTGGTACATCAGGTACTTCAGGTAGCTCAGGTTCATCTGGTACTTCAGGAAGCTCAGGCACATCAGGTAGCAGTGGAACAAGCGGTAACTCAGGAACTAGTGGTTCTAGTGGCTCATCAGGAACATCTGGAAGCAGTGGAACATCAGGTTCATCAGGAACATCTGGTTCATCTGGTACTTCAGGATCATCAGGATCAAGTGGAACTAGTGGTAGTTCAGGTACATCTGGTAATTCTGGTACAAGTGGTACATCAGGATCAAGTGGCTCTTCAGGTACTTCAGGTTCATCAGGATCAAGTGGTTCATCAGGAACATCTGGATCATCAGGTACTTCCGGTACATCAGGAAATTCTGGAACTAGTGGAACTAGTGGTTCAAGTGGATCAAGTGGTACATCAGGATCATCAGGAACAAGTGGTGTGAGTGGTACTTCTGGTACATCAGGTTCTTCAGGCTCATCAGGTACAAGTGGTTCCTCAGGTACATCAGGAAATTCTGGAACTAGTGGAACAAGCGGAAGTTCAGGTTCAAGTGGAACTTCAGGCTCTTCAGGTACATCTGGAGCTACAGGCGCCGCTGGTACATCAGGTTCATCAGGAACAAGTGGTTCTTCAGGTACATCAGGTGCTACAGGTGCTGCTGGTACATCAGGTTCTAGTGGTTCATCTGGTACATCTGGTTCTTCAGGTACATCAGGTGCTACAGGTGCCGCTGGCACATCAGGATCATCTGGTACATCTGGCTCAAGCGGTACATCAGGCTCTTCAGGTTCATCAGGAACATCAGGTAGTTCAGGAGCTAGTGGTGCTTCTGGTACAAGTGGAAGCTCAGGATCATCTGGTACAAGTGGCTCTTCAGGTACTTCAGGTGCTACAGGTGCTGCTGGTACAAGTGGTTCATCAGGTACTAGTGGTGTAAGTGGAACTTCAGGTTCATCAGGTAGCTCAGGTACATCAGGATCTTCAGGTACTTCAGGTGCTACAGGTGCAGCAGGAACATCAGGTTCTTCTGGTACATCTGGTTCATCTGGAACATCTGGTACATCAGGTGGTACAGGTGCTGCTGGTACAAGTGGTTCATCAGGTAGCTCAGGTACATCAGGTGGTACAGGTGCAGCAGGAACATCAGGTTCAAGTGGAACAAGTGGAACATCAGGTGGTACAGGCGCAGCTGGTACATCAGGTACAAGTGGATATGAAGGTAATATTGCTATTTGGAAGTATAGTACTACAACTACTATGACTGATCCAGGTTCAGGTTTCTTCAGATTTAACCAAGCGATGCCAGCTGGTAACCCATCTCTTTTAGTTATAGATGATATAGCATTTAACCCAGCTGTAGATTTAGGAACTATTTTAGATGTAGCTTTTAAATACACTTGGATTAAATTTACAAAGAAAACAGATCCAACAGGTACATTTGCTTATTATTTCATGGATGCCAACATGACACCACGCTCTGGATATGCTGAAAATCCAGGTGTTATGGTTTATGCTCAAGGTACTTGGAATAATAATGATGAATTCTTGGTATTCTATGAAACAGCTGGTTCTTCTGGAACATCAGGTGGTACAGGTGCAGCTGGAACATCAGGTAGTTCAGGTACATCAGGTACATCAGGAGCTTCAGGTACATCAGGTACATCTGGTGGTACAGGTACATCAGGTACATCTGGTACAAGTGGAGCTGCAACTATTAATAATAACACAAATAATAATGTATTAACAGCTACTGGTGGATCAAGTATCGATGGTGAACCTAATTTAACATTTGATGGTACAACATTATATGTAAATGGAGCATTAGGTGTAGGTACAAGTACTCCAACAACTACAGGTTTAATTAGAGCAACTAATGATGTTGTAGCATTCTACTCTTCAGATGAAAGATTAAAAGCTAATAAAACCTTAATAACAGGATCATTAGATAAAGTAAATCAATTAGGCGGATATGAATTTGATTGGATACCAGTTAAAGGAATTCATGAAAACGAAGGACATGATATTGGTGTAATTGCTCAAGAAGTAGAAAAAATATTCCCTGAAATTGTAACTACTCGTGATAATGGATACAAAGCAGTTAAATACGAAAAATTAACAGCGGTATTAATTGAAGCAGTTAAAGAATTAACTAATAAAGTTAAATCTCTAGAGGACGAAATTGATAAACTAAAAAATAAATAAGTATGATACTACCCACTTGGCAAACAGACATATCCCAATCCCAGGTAATGGATGCTCTTAATTTTACAGGTACTCCTCAAACTGAATTTAGTTTACTTTGGTCATCCTCAATGCAAACATCTAGTACAGCTACTACTTTAAATTGTTTAATGTATCATAATTTAGCAATGGGATCTACTAATAGCCAAACAGCTAGAATAGCAATATATGATAATTATGCTGCTGGTACTAATTTTAATTTAGGAAATTGGGCTAGTTACAATAATGATCCTTATATAACACTTACATGGACTATTACTAATAATAATATTGAAAATATCATTGGTGGAAATATTTACATATTTGATACTTCAGGTACATCAATATGGAATTATCCTTTTAATGTTAACGCTGGTGGAGGAACAGACAATCAAACAAATTATACCACAGTACAAGTAAGTGCAATAAATACAAAATATATGATAGGTTTAGATGCAAATGCTTTTTATATAGGTCCACCACCTCCACCAGGTGGTGGAGTAACTGGTAACACAGTATCAGCAACAGATACAGATGGTGTAGGGGGAGGAACAGCTAGATTTACATTTGCTCCTGCTAATTTTGATCAGTTTACTCCTTTAGCTCAACAACCAATAGTTAATGGTACTAATATAGGTGTTGCTAATATAGCTCTAAATAAAAGAACTTCTTTTGATATAGTTTTTAACTAAAACTTGGAAATATAAAATAGTTTTATTATATTAGCTACAATGGCTAATGGTATATATAAAATAACTGAAGATTTTGAAAAAGCATTATCAGACTATACAGGAGCACCTTATGTAATTACAATTGATAATCAATCAAATGCTTTATTTTTAGCTTTAATGTATGAAAATGTTAAAGATCAAGAGATAACTATTCCTTCCCGTACATATCCATCAGTACCTTGTGAAATTATTCATGCTGGTGGAAAAGTAAAATTTAAAAAAGTAAAAGGTAAAACATTAAAAGGTGCATATCAATTAGAACCTACTAATGTTTGGGACTCAGCTTTATCTTTTACAGCAGATATGTACAAACCAGGAACACATATGTGTGTTTCTTTTACAGGTCCTTATAAACATTTTAAATTAAGTAAAGGTGGAGCTATTCTAACAGATAATTTAGAAGCTTATCATTGGTTTAAAAGAGCTAGATATTCAGGTCGTAGAGAATGTTCATACCATGATGATTATTTTGATATGTTAGGTTGGAATTTTTATATGATGCCTGAATTAGCAGCTCGTGGTTTATTACTTATGAATCAGTTTTATAACATTGATGGAAGTAAAAAACATAATGAAGACTTAGAATTACCTTACCCAGATTTATCTAAATTTGAAATTTATACAAAATGAAATTAGCTCTATTTGGTTACGGTGGTCATGCTAGAGAAGTAGCATCTCAAATAGATCAAAAAGTAACATTTTTTGTTGATAATGAATATGCTAACAATATAGCTAAGCCTATTTCTAAATTTAATCCAGAGGAATATGTTATGATGGTTGCTGTAGCTGATAGTAAAGATCGTTTTGATATTGTTCAAAAATTACCTAAAGAAACACAATATTTCACTTATATTCATCCTACAGTTTTAATTTTAGATGATAATATTGAATTAGGAGAAGGTAGTTTTATTGGTGCTTATTCAATTTTAACAACTAATATAAAAATAGGTAAACACGCTTTATTAAATAGAGGTAATCACATAGGTCACGATTGCCAAATTGGAGATTATTTTAGTGCTATGCCCAACGCTGTAGTTGGTGGAAATGTAACTATAGGAGATAAAGTTTATATGGGAAGTTGTTCTAATATAAGAGAAAAAATAAATATATCAAACAATATAACTATAGGAATGAACGCAGCTGTTGTTAAAAACCTAATAGACGAACATATTTATATAGGAGTTCCAGCTAAAAAGTTATGAAAGATTTAATATTAGTTTCTTCTTATTGTGATACTAAAGAAAAAGAGGATATTCTTAGAAATTTAATAAATCAAATTTATCAAGAAAATAATTTTGATATATTATTAGTATCACATACTGTAATTCCTGATGATATATCTCATAAATGTACTTTATCATTATATGATTCTAAAAATGAATTACTAACTGATTGGGATTTAAGGTCTAGACCTTGGTTTAATCCTGGAGATCAAAGAGAAATCCAATCTATATTTACAGGATTTTATAATTCCCATTTAGCCATATGGCGAATGATTATTTTAGGAAATTCAATAGCTAAAAATTTAGGATATAATAAAGTTCATCACATTGAATATGATAGTGATATTAAAGACTTTACAGAATTATATGATAATTCTAATTTATTAAATGAATATGATTGTATAACCTACACAAAAACTATTAATACAGTTGATCCAATATTATTTGGAACATATCAGGCATATAGATTAGATACATTACATGATGATTTACTAGTATTAAATGAAGAACAAATAAAAAATAATATTAAAAACTCTAATACTAAGTCTCCTGAAGGTATGTTATATGAACTTTTACATACAAATAAAAAGGATTTAGTTAAAAACAAGTCACTATTAAATGTTAATAATCATTTTGGTTTAAGTCATGGAAAAATCTCAAGTAATCATATTGCTTGGTGTTTACCTTTTTATGATAGACTTACAGAAAAACTTAGTTTTATTGTTTGGAATACAGAAGAAATAAATAAAGATATAGAGGTAAAAATAATTTATAACAATGAAAAATTTATAGATTTTGGAATTATAAAACCGAATTGTTGGAAATTAATGGATATTGATAATTTTGATAATGCTAAAAAATTAACAGTAATATTAAATGGAAAAATTAGAAATGAATATGATTTTATAAAAGATGGTGATATGTTTAAACAAGTTAGTTTTAGAAAAGAATTTAATAGATGAAAAAAATAGCATTAATATCTACGTTTTGCGATACTGAAGAAAAACAAAACATATTAAAAGAAAATATTATTAAAATTAAATCCCTAGGAATAGACGTAATGGCTATTAGTCCAATAGAAATTCCTTATGATATTACTAAACTCTGTGATTTTTTCTTTTATACTAAAGAAAATCCATTATTAAAATGGCCAGTCCGAATGTACACACATTGGTATCAAATGCCAATTTCTGAAGGTAGAATTACAACCCTACAAAGAGGACTTGCTGATTATGGATGGGCAGGATTATATCAAGTAAAAAAATTAAGTCAAATCGCTTTAACTTTTGATTATGATATGTTTTATCATATGATATATGATTTAGAAATTGACGATGTTGTTGAAAACGAATTTAAATCCAACAACATAAACATTATTCATCCAAGAATAGACCCACACCATCCTGAAATCCTTTGGGAAACCACATTACATTTTATGGTTTTTGATAGAGATATGATGTCAAAAATTGAAAAAGAAATTACTCTTGAAGAATATTTGAGAACAAACGGAATGGCGGAAGGGGAAGTGTTAAAATGGAAAAATAAATTTAACATACCAACATCAAACCACCCAGTTAAAGATAAAATATTTTATTGGGAAAATGTTGATTTTTTTGATTTTTCCCCATTTTCAGAGTTTAAATTATTTTTAAGTAAAAATGAAAAAACACATTGTTGGTTAGGAGAATCACCAAATGAATATTCTTCAGATTTAACAGATAATTTAAGAATGGTTTTTTATAGTTTTGAACATATGGATACAATTAAAATTTTTATTAATGGTGATGAATATATTGAAAATCCTAAACCTTGGGAATATATTGAATTTCCTGTGAGCTCACAAAATGTAAACGAATTAATATTCACATATAACAATAAAACTATTAATTTTACAGAACAATATGATAAAATAATGATGAATCAAGTTTATTATAATCACAGATAATGATAATATTTAAAGAATTTATAGATAATAAAAAAGGAATTCAATTTGAATCCTTAGAACCCCTAAATATTCTTATTAAGATAATAGATGGGTATACAGGACTTTGTTCATACCAAGAAAAAATGTATGTTAAACCTAATATCACTTATTATTTTTCCCACCCAGTAGAAGTATATCATAGAAGATTTGAAATATGGGATAATGAGTTAAAAACAATGTATTTAAAACTAGATTCTACATTAAATGAATCTATAAATTTAAAAGATTTAGATAAATATAATGTATTAAAAGATTATAAATATAACAACCCCAAAGATAAAGATCCTGCTCTTTCATTATATGAAATATTTATCACTAAAATATATGATAAATTTTTTGAAGTAAATAAAGGAGACGTTGTTGTTGATATTGGAGGAAATTTAGGATTATTTTCATATTATTCATTATGTAAAGAAGCTAAACAAGTTTATTGTTTTGAACCTTCACCTCAATCTTATAACTGTATAATTGAAAATTTCAATCTTGATAATTTAGTGGTTGAAGAATCAGCTGTAGGGGCTAAAGATGGTAAAGTAACATTTAATATTAATCCCGAAAGTTCTATTAATTCTTCTATGTTTGCTAGTGATGAAAATAGTCAAACTATTACCTGTAAATCTATTAATCTAAACAATTATATAAAAACAAACAATATAGAAAAAATTGATTATCTTAAAATAGATTGTGAGGGAGCAGAATATGAAATTATTGAAAGTTTAGATGAACAATATCTAACTAATAATATTGATAAAATATGTTTAGAATACCACTTAAATAAAAACGGCGAAATCAATACTATTTTAAATAAATTAAAAAAATGTGGTTTTGATGTTAATTTTGAATATGGAGACTATCAGATTAATGATGAATTAGGAATAATATATGCTCATAAATAATGAATAAACCAAAGTTATATGTTCATGGTTCTTATATAGGAACCACAGGTTATAATCAACATACAAGAGATTTTTTTAGAGAACTATCTAAACATGTTCAACTAAAAGTTAGAAACTTTACTGTGGGTAGTTCATGGAATGGGAATAATGAAACCCCTCATGATGGAGAATCATATTTAACTAATACAGATAAATCTCTATTATATAAACAACGATTATGGGTTGATAATGGTAAAATGGAAGATTTTAAAATTTATCCATCTCCAAAAAAAGAATTTAGTCATGATATTGATTTAGTTTTAAATGAAACTAATCATTATTTGTTTTATCAAAATTATAATAGACCTAAAATAGCTTATAATGTGTGGGAATCAACTCTTCAACCAGAAGGATTTTTTAATAAATTAAAAGAATATGATGAATTATGGGTTCCTTCAAAATGGCAAAGAGATTGCTCTATAACTCAAGGGTATGATCCTAATAAAATTAAAGTTGTTCCTGAAGGTGTAGATATCAATACCTTCTACCCAGAAGAAACTACTCACAAACTAACTTCAGATGGTAGATTTAAATTTTTCTTGGCAGGAAGATGGGACTATAGAAAATCAACCAAAGAAATTATTGAAACATTTCTTAAAACTTTTGATAAAGATGAACCTGTTGATTTAATTGTATCAATAGATAATATGTGGGGTAAAGATATGGATGGGTTTGAAACTACAGAAGAAAGGTTAGCTCATTATAATTTATTAGACCCACGTGTTAAAATTATTCATTTTCCATCAAGAGAGGATTATATTAAAATATTAAAATCATGTAATGTATTTATATCTTGCGCTCGTTCTGAAGGTTGGAATTTACCTTTAATTGAAGCTATGGCTTGTGGAATACCTTCAATTTATTCTAACTGCTCAGGTCAATTAGAATTTGCTGAAGGCAAAGGAATACCTGTAAATATAATTGGAGAAAAACCAGCAGATGTTAATTCATATGCTAGATATAAAATGAGTGATCTTCCTGGTAATTATTATGAACCTGATTTTGATCATTTATCTCAACAAATAAGATTTACTTATGAGTTTTATGACCAAGTTAAAGAAAAATCTTTACAAGAATCTAAAAAAATTAGAAAAGATTTTAGTTGGGAACAAGTAGGAGAAATAGGTTATAAAACTTTAATAGAATTTTATAAAAATAATCCTTATATTCCTGTAAAAAATGAAGTAAAAATTAGTTATATAAATGGTCCTAAAGTTGAAATTTTAGGGGATAATAATGAAGAATATTTTGTAGAATTTTTAGATGAAAATAACAATGTTGTTTATCAAGATACTATTACTAATAATATGTGGACATCATGTTCTAGAAAATATTATACTAAATGGAAAATAAGAATTAATGGAGATATTGTTGATAATTTTGACTTAACTGATAAACGTGTATTAATTAGTTTAGAATCTAAATCTATTGGGGACACTATAGCTTGGGTACCATATGCTGTAGAATTTGCTAAAAAACATAATTGTAAAGTAATTTTAAGCACATTTTATAATGATTGGTTTAAAAATTTAGATTCTTATAAAAACATAGAATTTATAAATCCAGGTCAACAAACTGAATGTTATGTTGTTTATAGAATAGGTTGGTTTAAAAGTCATAATAATAAATGGGATTTATTTGATATGAATCCCAATCAAGTAAATTTAATACCATTACAACAAACTGCTACAGATATTTTAGGTTTAGAATTTAAAGAACTAAACTATGGTTTAGAATTTACATTATTACCAAAACCATTAGATAAACCATATGTTATTTTTGCACCTAATGCTACATCAGGCTGTAAAGAATGGACATATGAAAATTGGGTAAGTTTATCTAATTTAATTAAAGAATTAGGTTATGAAATAATAATATTAACCCAAAACCAATATAACATTCCAGGAACTATAAATATTTATAATGAGCCTTTAAAAATAGTAGCTAATTATTTATATCATGCTAATGCCTTTATTGGACTAGGTTCTGGATTATCTTGGTTTAATTGGGCTTTAGGTAAACATACTTATATGATTAATGGTTTTTCTCGTCCAGGTCATGAATTTAATTCTAATGTTACTAGAATTTATAATGATAATGTTTGTATATTTTGTTGGAATGATCCAATACATGTATTTAATGCTGGAGATTGGGATTGGTGCCCTGTATATAAAGGAACAGAATTACAACACATTTGTCAAAAATCAATAACACCATTACAAGTATTTAATAAATTAAAGTTATGAGTAAAATATTAATTTTTGTTGAATCTTTTTCTATAGGTGATACTGTAGCAAGTATCCCTTATATTGAAAAAT
>Ga0222714_10003702_pt1 | contig 15363 bp, 15 predicted proteins | sample C33_3DmetaG_FD_165048 | JGI IMG/M metagenome (GOLD analysis project Ga0222714, IMG submission 165048) | Estuarine water microbial communities from San Francisco Bay, California, United States - C33_3D | ecosystem: Environmental > Aquatic > Marine > Unclassified | place: USA: California... | reverse complement strand
AATCCGATTATGGCAACGAACATTGTGTGAAAGCCTCGGATTACGAGGTCGGATCTTGCTGTCTCAGCATGGAATAAATGGCACCGTTGGTGGCCCTATTGACAAAGTTAAAAAATACATTCGCGTAACTCGCGAATACCCCGCGTTCAAGGAAATGGAATTCAAATGGTCTGATGGTGGTTCAGACGATTTCCCCGACTTGCAAGTAAAGGTACGACCAGAGATCGTCACCTTTGGAGTGCCAGATGAAATCGTTGTTGATGAACACGGAGTTGTTGGCGGTGGGGTTCATCTCACCCCAGAAGAAGTAAACGCACTTGCTGCATCCCGGAAAGATGTTGTGTTCTTTGATGGACGAAACGCATTTGAAGCCAAAATTGGCAAGTTCAAAGACGCAATTGTTCCGCAAACAGAGACCACACGTGACTTCATTGCTGAACTTGAAAGCGGAAAATACGACGACATCAAAGACAAGCCGGTAATCACCTATTGCACCGGAGGAATTCGTTGCGAAGTGCTTTCGCTGATCATGAAGAACCGCGGGTTTAAAGAGGTCTACCAAATTGATGGCGGGATTGTTCGCTATGGCGAAACGTATAGGGATCGCGGACTCTGGGAAGGGTCGTTATACGTTTTTGATGCACGACTCAATCTCGAGTTCAGTCCTTCCTCATCAGTAATCGGTAAGTGCGACTATTGCACGTCCCCTACTAGCCACTTTCACAATTGCGAATTGAGCGACTGCCGAAAGCGAGTGCTCCTTTGCGAACACTGCTTTGAACAACACCCACTCCCTCGCTGCGCCACTCATGGGGTCAGCGACGCAGCAAATGCAATCTCATGAAGGACTGTGTTGATCCCCATGGCGTGACGTGCTCATACTCCTGAGCGCTAACTACATCACACGATTCAGAAAACAGCTCAGCCAGTTCGTCTGCAGACCACCTCTGAACAGGAAGTCCTGAACATGATTCTGGGCCATTAGGTGAAAATGTGGCAATGACAATGTGACCACCAGACTCGGTTGCGCCAACTGCCTGATTCGCATAAGAAATTTGATCCTGCCTGCTCGTCAAGAAATGAAACACAGCACGATCATTCCAGTACATATATTTCCTATTTGGCTGCCAAAACAACACGTCAGAGACAATCCAAGAGACATCTTTTCCACTTTGTCCTAGACGATTACGTGTTTCATCAATTGCAGTGTGCGATATGTCGAGGACTGAAAGATTCGAATACCCAAGCCGCAATAACGAGTCAACGAATGATGATGACCCAGCCCCAATATCGATGACTGGTTCATGCAATTGAATACCGCAACCAAGTATTTCGGCAAGAGCATCTGAGTCTCCCGATTCGGTCCACGAACGCTCTAGCGCGTTTTTGGTTCTGTATGCACTATTCCAATGATCTGAACTCATTGCGGTTGCATGGCCGACCAGGCCGAATATCCCCCGATGAGATCGCTGACATCGGCAAAACCGTGAGACCTCAGAAGGCTCGCGGCAATTGAGGATCGATAGCCACCAGCACAAAACACCACCACCGGTTGCTGTTTATCAATTTCGGCGAGTCGCTTTAGCAACGATGGAAGGCTGATGTGGCGAGCGCCTGAGATACTGCCGAGTTCCACCTCGCCAGGATTGCGGATATCAACCAAAGCCAGATTTGGAATGGTGTTAATTCGCTCATTGAATGCATCAACCGAGAGCCGAGACATGCGCTCTACATGATCAGGATTTTCAACAAAAGTCTTAACTGGATCAATCAAAGCACCGAGCACATTGTCGAAACCAATTCGTGCAAGTCGCATCTTCGCTTCCGAATCGGTACCTGGCTCACCAACGAGAATAATCGGCGTACCTGGTTCCATAACTTCGCCAACATACTCAGCAAATCTTCCGGAAAGACCAACGTTGATTGAACCACGCAAGTGGCCCGCTGCAAACGACATATCGTCTCGAGAGTCGATGACAACTGCTCCATTTGATTGCGCTTGCAACACATCGGCAAGACCCATCATGTTCATTTCTTCGGCGTCATCAAAAAGTTCGTATGCCTGACGATTCTTGGTTGCTGCGAATAAGAAATATAGAGGTGCAACCGATTGACCTTGAGTTACGGCTTCTACGAATTGCTCTACCTTCATTGGCGCCAATGCATAGTTGGTTTTGCGTTGTTCACCAATAGTGGAAACGGTTTCTGTTGACAAGTTCTTTCCGCATGATGATCCTGCACCATGAGCTGGGTACACCTTTGTTGTGTCAGGTAGCAACATCAACTTGTTGTGCAGCGAATCGTATAACTGGTAAGCAAGATCATCTGCTGTGAATCCAACAGAGGAAAGCAAGTCTGGGCGACCAACATCTCCGATGAATAAGGTGTCTCCGGTGAGCACTGCATATGGCTCACTTGCCGGACCCTCAGGACGCACGACAACACATATTGACTCTGGTGTGTGCCCCGGCGTTTCCAATACCTCAAGATCAACGCGACCCAGCGAAACGTGTTCGCCATGTTTCATTGTGCGAATCGGAAAATCAACTCGCCCCGCTGCCGCATTGCCATACACGATCTCTGCGCCGACCTTGGCTGCAAGTTCGAGGTGTCCCGACAAAAAGTCCGCATGGAAATGGGTTTCGTAGACAGACGTGATCGCTAAACCTTCTGCCTTTGCATCTTCGATGTATTGATCAACATCGCGCTGTGGGTCAACAACGATTGCCTTACCAGTGGAGCGATCGCCCACGAGATAGCTGGCGTGCGAAAGACACTGGAGGTAATACTGGCGAAAGAACATGTTTGCATTTTCCATACCTTTAGGATACCCTATGGGGTATGTGTAGACAAGTTGAATGTAGATCATGTAAAAAGGCCAGTTGGGCAGGCTGTGGAGCCCACATTGAGCAAGTGCTCGGTCACCTTCCACAATCGCAGCGTTGCCAATGCGGGTCAGGTTCAAAACCCACAGCCTCATCGGGGACCAAGAAGAAATGGTTTAGCCGTTGACCAACTCGGCGCCTCCCGGTTCATTCTGGGACGAAAAATACGATGCCGATGAATTCATGTACGGCAAAGAACCGAACGATTTCCTTCGAAATAATGTGGATGCACTTCCCCACGGGAAGGTGTTGTGTCTCGCTGACGGCGAAGGTCGTAACTCTGTTTTTATTGCCTCTACTGGTCGGGCCGTATGGAGTGTTGATCTGAGCACCCAAGGCCCGCTTAAAACTCATCGTCTTGCAGCAGAGCGAGGGGTAGAAGTCACCGCAGAATCGGCCGACTTGGCCGATTATGACCTAGGTGAAAATCGCTGGGACGCAATCGTCTCAATTTTTGCGCATATGCCAATTGATGTCCGCGAAGATCTTCACAAGCGTGTTGCAACCGCCCTCAAACCTGGTGGAGTGTTTCTCCTTGAGGCCTACACCCCATCCCAAGTTGGTCGAGGGACCGGCGGTCCACAAGATCCTGCGCTCACTATGCAATTGAATGCATTGAAGGAAGAGTTAGCACCCCTCACATTCGTTGTTGCACAAGAAATTGAGCGTAACGTTGTTGAGGGAATCGGACACACGGGAATGGCTTCAGTTGTTCAAGTAATTGCGCGGAAGGATCAATGATGGAAATAAACGAAGAGGTTCAAGCAGACCTTGCACTCCGCCTTCGCCGTATCGAGGGCCAAATTCGTGGCATTCAAGCAATGCTTGAAGAGAACCGCGAGTGCCGCGACATAGTCACTCAAATCGCTGCTGCATCAAAAGCCCTGGATCAAGTGGGTTTCAAAATGCTTGCGTCAGGTCTATCTTCGTGCCTTGAGGATCCAAAGAAATCTGCAAAACAGGGATACACCATTTCTGAGGTTGAAAAACTCTTCCTCAAACTGGCTTAGTCGCTACTCGCCTGTCTCGCCATCAATTGCTTCGCGGATGAAATCCGCGTGACCGTTGTGTCGTGCATACTCTTCAATCATGTGCACCAAGATCCATCGCATACTTGGTGATTCCCCATTAGGCCATGTGCGTTTAGCCAACTGATCAAGACCACCTGCGTGCAGCACATCGTTGAGAACTTTGTCTGACAAGGCCATTGATTCCTTCCAACGAGCAAGGAGCATCTCTGGGGTTTCATTTCGTGCCGACTCAAATTCCCAATCGGGATGTGTTTCAAAATCTGCAGAAAGCCATGGCTCCAGTCGATCGTTATCGCCTATCCAACACCAGAACCACTCATTTTCTACGAAGGTCATGTGCTTCAGTAATCCGCCAAGTGTGATTGCAGACTTCGCAACAGAAACACTCAACTGCTCACTCGATAAACCACGACACTTCCATTCCAGCGTGGCTCGTTGGTAATCAAGAAAGCCACGAAGGGTTTCCACCTCGTTAACCGCTGGTTCTGGTTCTGGTCTGCCAACATCATCAACATTTGCCACTCCGAAAATCTAGTCAAACCCTGATTAGTCTGAGCCCATGAGCGATTTTCTGCTGCCAGTTCAACAAGTATGTGATGCATATTCAGAACTTCGCACCAGAGTCTCCGATCTCATGCGAAGCATCACTAGTGAACAAGCACAGACGATCGTTCCTCACTGCCCACAGTGGACAGTGAAAGATTGCTTAGCCCACATTGTCGGCGTCCCTGAGGATGTAATTAGTGGTCAGATGGACAGGGTTGCCACGGACGCGTGGACCGACCGCCAAGTACAACGACACGCCAAAGACTCAGTAGAAGATCTAATAGCGATATGGGATGCCAATGCACCGATGTTCGGCAAGATTCTGCCGAACATTCCACAACCAATCATTTCTCAATTCATGTTTGATCAAACCACACATGAACATGACATTCGCCGTGCGTTATCAACACCGGGAGCACGAGGCTCTTCTGCGATAGCGGTTGCCGAGGGTTTTCTTCGAAATTTTGTAAGCCGGAATGCTGACACCGAAGTATCAGAACTCGCAAATACTTCAATCACTGGATTTGAATTTGTTCGGTCACTCTCCGGAAGACGAACCCTTGAACAAATTTCTGCGCTCGGTTTACCTGCGAAAACTGTCGCGAAGTTCATCGCAGATGCCCCTTTCAGCCTTCCGACCACAACAGTCGTTGAATAGCGGGGAAATTACGAAACAATTGGAGGCGACGCCGGGAATCGAAATCCACGAAAACCGTCATCCACGATCCCGTTCGGCTTCAAAAGGCCAACCCACCACGCGAGTTCAGCGTCCTGCGGCTCGCCTGTCCACAGAATTCCCGCTTAGCGTTAACGGAGTCGTACCAAATCCGTACCAAATCTTTTGCTCTCAGAGGCCGTTTTAGAAATACTGATTTCTGGAGTTGCCAATTGTGAAATAATTAAAAAATGAAAGTTTCACGCGAGACACATCCCGACATCATTCTAATTCTTGTAGATGACATGGGATTTACGGATTTAGGTTGCATGGGGTCAGAGATTCGGACGCCAAATATTGACAGCATCGCGAAAAATGGCATGCTCCTCTCATCGATGTATAACTCTGCTCGCTGTTGTCCAACTCGGGCATCACTGCTTACCGGCATGTATCCGCACAATGCCGGCGTAGGTCAAATGGGTGCAAATTTAGGCACTAAGGAGTACCAAGGATTTCTTCGCAGTGACACCACCACGATTGCCGAAGCAGTTAAGCGATCTGGATATCGAACTTTAATGTCGGGTAAATGGCATGTCGCTGGTGATTTATGGGCGACTCGAGTGGACACTTGGCGTGTTGGCTCCGAAGGCCACCCGACACCGAGGCAAAGAGGATTTGATCGTTTTTACGGAATTCTCGATGGCGTATCAAACTTTTTTTCGCCTCACTACCTCATGAAAGATGATGAGCGCATTTACGCCTCGCCAACTGATTTTTACTTTACGGATGCAATCACCGACGAAGCCCTTCTCATGATTGATGAATCAATCATGATGGAAATGCCATATTTTCTCTATCTTGCACATACTGCACCGCACTGGCCGCTGCATTCCCACGAAGAAGACATTGCCAAATACGAAACGGCATATCGTTCCGGGTGGGATTCAATACGTACCGCGCGACACGAGGAGTTGAATGGTCTTGGAGCGGTGGAGAAAAACTGGCAAATAAGCCCACGAGATGAAGCCTCTAAACCCTGGGATTCAGTAGACAATAAACAATGGGAGTCTGAACGCATGGCGGTATACGCCGCAATGATTGATCGCCTTGATCAGAATGTTGGACGTGTGCTTGATCATCTGAAGGCCAAAGGAACTTTGGATAACACATTGATCATGTTCTTGTCAGATAATGGCGGATGTGCTGAATTAATGAAGGAAGACGGATGGGCCAAATTCTTTCCCGACACAAATAACGATGGATCAAAAATCACCATGGGTAACCGGCCAGACATAAAGCCTGGATCAGCTCAGACGTACATGAGTTATGACTTGCCATGGGCAAACGTTTCAAATACACCATTCAGGAAATTCAAACATTATGTGCATGAAGGTGGCATATCAACACCGCTCCTTGCTCAATGGCCCAAGCGCTTCACACCGGGTGGGATCTCCCACAGCCCTACTCACGTTGCCGATGTTTTGCCGACCATTTTGGATGCAGCCGGTTTAAACCCCATATCCCATATTGATGGCTATGAAATTCAACCTTTGGATGGCGAAAGCTTTTTGCCCCTACTTGAAAAGAAGTGTTGGCAACGAGAACGACCGTTGTATTGGGAGCATGAAGGAAACTGTGCCATTCGAGTAGGTGATTTCAAGTTGGTTAAAGAATTTCAAGGTGACTGGGAGTTGTACAACATCGTTGAAGACCGAACCGAAATGATTAATCTTGCTCATTCAAATCGAGCGTTGAAAGCCTCACTTGAGAATCAATACTCAGAATGGGCTAACAAAACTGGTGTACTGCCTTGGGAACGCCTACTACCCGTGCTGCAGAGAATTTGGGAGATGCCCGATATTTCCCAAACGGAATCTGCGAATTAAAGTCAGCCATCTAATCCAACGAACAATGGAGGCGACGCCGGGAATCGAAATCCAAGGAAAACGTCTCCCACAATCTCGATTGGCTTCAATCAGCCGTTTCGTCACTCGAGTTCAGCGTTCCAAGACTCGCCTATCCCCTGTTTTCCCACTGAGCGTTCACGAGGTCGTACCAAATCCGTACCAAATTCGAAATGCATGAGCAGAACCCCTGATCCGCTCTCGGTCCCTCAATAATGAGTGAGATCGACAAACGGACGAAATCATTGCCGACGATGTTCGAATGCCGGACGGATTTGGTGCAAATACTTTCTGATTCCCAAGCGACTATGTTGAGGTTATGAACACTCTTGTTGAGTGCTGTGATTCGTCACCCAGATGCGAAGGTTGTCCACGCAGCCAATCCAGCAGCACTGTTTACAAAACCAAGGTAATTCTTGTAGGCCTAGTAGGCGGTTTCACTTTGGGGGTAGTTGCCCGTATCTGGATGAGATGGATTTCTACCGAACCCGAATTCTCCTTTGGCGGAACAATTGCGATTGTTGTGTTTTTTACGATTTTTGCTACAGCTCAGTCCATTATTCATTTACTAAGAATGCACATCAAATCAAAGTGGGTAATAGCTCCTCGGGTGTGCGGTGCAATTCTCACTCTTCCATTATTCATGGCTGCTGGAGCAATGATGTTCCCGACCGTAGTCCTTGCATCGATCGGAGTGTGGAGACCGAATTTAAATAAAGTCGTAAGAGTTATTCTTTTAATCTTAAGTTTTGTTATTCCAGTAATTATTTGTCGTGACATAATTGCTGATTTTGGTTGGACATTTGGATCTCTTGGCCGAGTCCTGCTTTTCGTTGTGATTTATTCTCTTTTTATACGGGTTTTGCGCCCAACCGTCGCTGCATAAGTCCATAGATACTCAACTTACGCAAATATATGGCGACACCGACGAAGGAAAGTCACCTATTTCCTTGCGAGCACTTCTCCATGCTTCACCACAAAATACCCATTTGGGCTTTCGACCCATTTCCTAAACGCCAACGAAATCTCATCGAGTTCAGCACTCGTCGTCAATCCGTATTCAATCCCTTGAATGGCAAATTGACTTTGAATCACTCGATCTGCCCAAAGGTTTCCCCACCAGTTCCTGTCATCTTCACTAACAAAATTCCATTCTGAGATAGACACATGAACTTCATCGAATCCAACTGAACGCGCCCAATTACCGAGGTGCCGCCCAGCATTAGGTTCAGCACCGTTTCTACGAGCTATCTGTTGGTAAAGGTCCAACCAACGGTCAAGCATCGCATCGTCTGGACTCCAAGTCATTTCCCCATAATCAGAATCACGAACCGCAACAAAACCACCTGTCTTCACTACGCGTTTCATTTCATGCAATGCAGCAATTGGTTTCCCTAAATGCTGCAGAACTTGGTGCGCATGAACTACATCAAACTCACCATCTGGATAATTGAGAGAGTAAATATCAGCAACTTCAAACCTGATGCAACTAGATGCAAATTCCACTTTGGCCATCTCGATCACATCACTTGCGATATCAATCCCAATGACAGAACCTGGATGAACTAATTCGGCAATACCCGCAGTCAGATTTCCTGGACCACATCCAACATCTAGAACTGACATTCCAGTGGCCAAGGAACGAGATAAATATCTTGCAGAATTAGTCACCGTTCGCCATCTATGGCTTCGCAATACAGATTCATGATGACCATGCGAATAGACATCTTTGGGCGAATCCATTGGATGAATCGTATTCCGTTGGACTTATTGGAGGCGACGCCGGGAATCGAAATCCAAGGAAAACGTCTCCCACAATCTCGATTGGCTTCAATCAGCCGTTTCGTCACTCGAGTTCAGCGTCCAACGTCCCGTCTATCCCCCGTTTTCCCACTGAGCGTTCACGAGGTCGTACCAAATCCGTACCAACTGATGCTTCTGAAAGCATTCAAAATAGTCTTTGAAATACCTCCCTACTCAACCGACTTAATGGAGCCAAGGCGTAATACAGATCCCGATCAAAAGACCCTCTGGACCAAGAAGGCGCGCAATAGTTTGACCCCAAGGTTCAACGCGAGTTCCGTGAATCAAAGAATGACCCGACGCAAGCAATTCCTCAACTGCTGCGTCCACATCTTTGACCTCAAACTCGATCGTCGCTTGAGGAATTGGAACATGATCAGGCCACTCAGAAGTACCGAAACATGATATTGCAGCATCTGAAAGCGGCCACACACCAAGGTGCTTAATTCCATCAAAACCATCTACTGCCAAATAGTCACCTGACACAACTTTCAAAGGGAGTCCGAGAGTGTCGCGATAGAAACTTGCGCCATCGGCTGGATTAGGGACAATGGGAGCGAAACCTGCAACGAAAAGTATTTCCATATCAATTTTCTACTACGCGCGATTACGGTCGCACCAAAGTCGTACCAAAGAGCGATTTGACCCAATAAACAATTGAGGCGACGCCGGGAATCGAACCCGGTTACGGGGCTTTGCAGGCCCATGCCTAACCATTCGGCCACGTCGCCGTAGTGAAAACTACGGGGTCAGGCTACAGGCAAAGGCAGCACCTACGATCATTCAGATGAAACTCCGCATCTTTACCGAGCCTCAACAAGGCGCGTCATACGCACAGTTACTTGCAATCGCACAGCGTGCAGAGCATCACGGATTTGATGCATTTTTTCGCTCGGATCATTTTTTGAAAATGGGTGATGCAGACGGAATGCCAGGACCATCTGATGCATGGACAACGTTGGCAGGGATTGCACGTGAGACATCCACCATTCGTTTAGGCACATTGGTTAACTCGGTTACATTTCGTCATCCAGCGATGACTGCGATCAGTGTTGCAAACGTTGATTCGATGTCGAATGGAAGAGTTGAACTCGGGCTTGGTGCTGGATGGTTTGAAGCCGAGCATAAGGCGTACGGATTCCGCTTCCCCAGTCTTGGCGAGCGTTTTGACATCCTTGGTGAGCAACTACACATCATTAATGGTTTATGGAATACGCCATTAGGCGAAACATTCTGCTTTGAAGGGTCGCACTACAACGTAGAGAACTCACCTGGTTTGCCAAAGCCCGTGCAATCACGCATTCCGGTCATCGTTGGTGGACGTGGCACCAAGAAGACACCGTTGTTGGCAGCCAAGTATGCGACTGAGTTCAACATGCCGTTTGTGAACAAAGACGCATTTGTTGAACAGTGTGAACGCGTACGTGATGCATGTTCGGCAATTGGGCGTGATCCCAGTTCGTTGAAGTACACCGTTGCGCAGGCCACCGTATGTGGTTCAAATGTTGCAGAAGTAGAACGACGGACGAAAAAGATTGGTCGCGAGGTTGTTGAATTGCGTGCAAATGGGCTGTGCGGAACGCCAGACGAATTGGTGAACAAGATTCGTGGCTGGAAACAGGCCGGAGCGGAAACCATCTATATGCAGATCCTTGATCTTGATGACCTGGATCAGATCGATCTATTGGGCAAAGAGGTGCTTCCGCACGTGTAAATAAAGCATGTGGCAGCCGCTTGTTTCATTACGATGAGATAGTGCCAAAGCAACAGCCGGAAACCACAGCCATAACCACGGGTCGTGATGATTCTGGTGCGCTTTCACCCACTATTTGGACAAGCACCACGTGGCAGTCAAGTGGTTTAGACGAGTCAAGCAAAGCTGCTGTCTCTGTGCATCAGACAGGCAACTACGCCCGCTACTCAAACCCATCGGTACGCGAATTCGAACGCGCGATTGCCGAACTTGAAGGTGCTGAGGATGCGCTCGCATTTGGATCTGGCATGGGTGCGATTTCTTCGATCATCCTTGCGCTGTGCTCAACAGGAGACCACATCGTTGCGCAGAGCCAGTTGTATGGCGGCACCGTTGCGTTCCTCAACGGACCATGCAAGCGGCTTGGCATCGAAGTCACATTTGTTGATGGCGCAAAGCCTGGCGCATTTGCTGCTGCCGTAAAACCAGGAAAGACCATGATGGTGCTTGCCGAGTCGCCTTCGAACCCACAAATGGGAATAGTCGATTTCAGTGAATTGGCTGCCATCAAAGGTCCGTACACGGTTGTTGATTCGACGCTTGCTACTCCCCTTGGTCAAAACCCTCTTGCCCACGGTGTCTCACTTGTCGTGCACTCTGCAACAAAAGGTATTGCCGGACATAACGACGCAACACTTGGTGTTGTGGCTGGTGAGAAGGATGTGATTGATGCGATTTGGAGTTACTCCGTTCTACACGGTGCGACCGCATCGCCTTATGACGCAGTAAACGGTTTGCGTGGCATTCGCACTCTTGGTGTACGACTTGCGCATCAATGCAACAGCGCAATGGAGTTAGCAAAGTATCTTGCATCGCACAAAGCGATCTCGGCAGTTCACTACCCCGGTCTGTCCAGCCATCCACAACATGCACTTGCTGAAAAACAAATGCGTCAGTTTGGATCGCTGCTCAGTTGTGAAGTTGCTGGTGGAAAAGACGCCGCGCGCAAAGTTGTTGATGGTGTGAAACTTGTTCGTCCGGCAGTTTCGCTAGGCGGTCCTGAGACACTCATTTGTCATCCCGCAAGCAGCACCCATGTAGGAGTACTGCCTGAAGACCAAGTAACCGCAGGAATTACACAAGGGTTGTTGCGCGTGTCTGTAGGACTTGAATCAACAGCAGATGTGATTGCGGACTTGCAACAAGTCCTTGCTTCGTTGTAACAGCGCGTTAAGCGCTGAACGATTTAACGCTCTTCTTTGAAGATGACGTGTTTGCGTACGACTGGGTCGTACTTCTTCAACTCAAGACGCTCGCGTGAGTTCACCTTGTTCTTACGGGTGACGTACACATAGCCAGTGTCGGCAGTGCTACGAAGCTTGATGATTGGACGCTTATCTTTACTCTTTGCAGCCATGGCTCGTTCTCAGACTTTCTGACCCGTTGCACGGATGTCGGCGACTACACGTTCGATGCCGCGCTTGTCGATGGTACGAAGACCCTTGGCACTGATATGCAGGGTGACCCAGCGCTTCTCGGAAGGTAACCAGAAACGCTTCTTCTGGGCATTGACCTTCCACCAGCGCTTGCTCTTAATGTTTGAGTGGGAAACGGAGTGGCCCGTTGAAGGGCGCTTCCCGAGGACGTCACAGCGATTTGGCATTGGACAAGTATAGACAGGGACTTAGCCCCGCTACACTGGCAGACCTATGAAGAAGGACATTCACCCCGAGTACAACTTTGTGGTCATGGAAGACAGTTCAGCCAACTATCGCTTCTTGACCCGCAGCACCATGAAAGTGGATACCTCCAAGACCACGGTCTGGGAAGACGGCGAAACGTACCCAGTGGTGCAGCTTGAAATTTCCAATGCAAGCCACCCTTTCTTCACCGGTCAAATGAAGATTATCGACTCCGCTGGTCGCGTTGAGCGCTTCAACAAGCGTTACGGCACCCGCAAAAAGGCAGTCGCCAAGAAAGAGCCTGCCGCTAAAAAGTAGGCCCTCTTCGCTGACTATCTCAGCGAATCAATAATTGATTGAATTCCCGCAACTGTTGTGCGTGGATTCACGATGCACAAACGCAGAACTGTTTCGCCGTTCCAACTACTTGGTACCACGAAGGCAAGTCCGCGTTCCAAAATACGATCGCTCCACTGCTGATACTGCTGTTCGTTCCAGCCCAATCGTTTGAACACGATCACCGATAACTCGGGCTCGAGAACCAAATCGACATGCGATGAATTGCGAATGACGTCAGCTGATTCACGTGTCACCTGAAGTGTTGCTTCCATCGCATCGCGATATGCATCGGTGCCGTGCATGGCCAAGCTGAACCATACGGGCAATCCGCGGGCACGACGTGACAAATGATGTGCTAGGTTGGCAGGGTTCATTGCTTCGTCTAAGCGCTTGTCGCCTTCTTGCTGCAATACATCCAGATACTCGGCGTGCTGCGTATGGGCATGGCGGGCAACTTCTGGGTTGCGATATAACAGTGCACACGAGTCGTATGGCCCAAACAACCATTTGTGCGGATCGACAATCAGACTGTCGCAGTGTTCGATGCCGTTGAATAGGTGACGCACACTTGGCGCACACAGCGCTGCCGCGCCATACGCACCGTCAACATGGAACCACGAGCCAAGCCTGCGAGCCTGCTCACCTATCCCCTGCAAGTCGTCAACCACACCAACATTGGTTGTACCTGAAGTTGCAACCACAGCGCACACTCGCGACTTGTCGATATCGCTCAGCGAATCAATCAGATGTTTCATTCCTTCACCAGATGTACGACCGCGTTCATCTACGGGAACCTTCTTGACATCGGCATCCATAACCTTTGCTGCTTGTGCAACCGATGAGTGCGAACCACCAGACGCGACGATGAGCGGACGCATTGCATTGAGCGCGCCATTGGCCTTGTTGCGCCAGTTCCAACGCGCGGCAAGTAGCGCCGAAAGGTTGCCGGCCGTTCCACCAGTAACGAACACGCCGCCAGTTTCGGCAGGCATGCCAGCTAAGTCGGCTATCCAGCGCAACGCCTGATTTTCCGCGTACACCGCGCCAGCTCCTTCGAGCCATGAGCCGGCGTACACGTTTGATACCGACACCACCAGATCGAACAACAACGAACTTTCGGTTGGCGCACCTGGAACGAATGATAGGAACAACGGATGGTCAACGCTGATGCATGACGGAGCGAGCTCGTCAATGAACTCTTGAAGTACATCCAGACCGTTGCGACCTTCAGGTTTAATGGTTTGACCAACGATGCTGTTCAGTTCGCTCAACGTATATGGTTTGTCGAGCGGCGGAGGGTCCATCTTCGTTCGCTCCATTGCATACTTCACAATGGCAACGGCGAGTTCGGCACTCTCTTCGTCGTAGAAATGCATCAGTTGTGGCTTTGAAATATCGCTCATTGTGCGGCTCGAAGCGCGGCAAGTACTGCTTGTCGTGTGGGCAATGAAGGAACTGCGCCTTTCACCGTTGTGGCAAGAGCACCTGCCACTGCACCCATTCGAGCAGCGTCTTCAATACTTGCACCACGCGACAGCTCAGCACACGTTGCGCCGATGAACGCGTCTCCTGCACCAACCGTGTCAACAGGAGTCACTTTGTGCGGGTCGATATGTGTGGTTGATGATGTGGTTTCGATGCTTGCGCCATCGGCACCGAGCGTGGTGACCACGGTGTTCACGCCTAAATCGAATAATGCTTTCGTTCCGCCCAGCTCGCCTGACTCGGTTTCATTAGGCACCACTATGTCGACAAGTTGCATCAGCGACTGCGGAATGACTCGAGCAGGTGCTGGGTTCAACACCGTAACTGCACCGTTGTTTCGCGCTTGAGAGAACGCCATGGCAATAGTTTCAAGCGGCACTTCTAACTGTGCAAGAACTACACGTGAATTCGGAATGAAAAAGTTGTCTTCAATACCGACTTCCGCATTGGCGCCTGCGACCACAACGATTGCGTTTTCACCATGACTATCTACATTGATAAAGGCTCGACCGGTAGGAACGCCGACCGTACGCAGATGAGAAGTGTCAATCCCTTCCTGTTCAAGCACTGAGCGGAGCAACACCCCTGCGTCATCGCCACCCACGCAACCAACGAATGACGTCTTTGCACCCATGCGCGCACACGCAACTGCCTGGTTCACGCCTTTGCCACCTGGATATTCGGCATAGCCCGATGCAATGAGAGTCTGACCCGGCAATGGCAGGTGTTCGAGGTTTGCTACCAAGTCAAGATTGGCACTGCCCACCACAACAACATCAAAAATCGCATCTGTCACCCCTCTACTTTTACACACACGACTAGAGTCTGCGTCATGTCTTCACGGGTAAAAATGATTCTTGACTGCGATCCAGGTCACGACGACGCAATGGCCATGGTTGTTGCGGCGAGTCATGCGGATCTTGTTGGCGTTACCACTGTTGCGGGCAATGCTCCGATCACTGCCACAACCCGCAACGCCAGAATTGTGTTGGACATGATCGGCAATAAGGCACCTCTGCATCAAGGTGCGCATCGACCGTTGGTTGCAGAACCCAAAGACGCGGCATATGTTCACGGTGAAAGTGGTCTTGACGGCGCCGACTTACCAGAACCATCTCGCCCTGCTGACAGCGAGGACGCGGTGCACTTCATCATCGAGTCATGCCGAAATACCGAAGGCATCTGGCTTGTTCCCACGGGGCCGCTCACCAATATCGCTCTCGCCCTGCGAACAGCCCCAGACATTGCGCACAAGATCGCAGGTATTTCACTGATGGGCGGTGGCACGTTTGGCAACCGAACCACTTCCGCAGAGTTCAACATATGGGCAGACCCTGAAG